>OCZT010006594.1_pt1 | contig 11481 bp, 7 predicted proteins | sample 1539031 | NCBI WGS metagenome assembly OCZT01 (sample SAMEA3539308, study PRJEB22396) | soil metagenome | biome: tundra; feature: field; material: soil | place: USA | collected 2010-05 | depth 0.15 m
CGGCGGCAGCACGTCGCCTCCTTTCAAAACGACGTTGTCAATCCAAAAGCCGAAGCTGGCTGGGGGGTTTGTGACGGGGAGCCATTTATTCATCCAAATCCCGTAAACAGCGTCAAGGCCGGACTGCGCAGGGTTGATAGGAATGCTAATATGCGTCCATCCGCTGGCGGCCGCAGCCGGAATGTTGGTCGTCGCAAGCGTCGGCCCGCTGCTGGCACCATCCGGGCAAGCTTTAATTTCAAGACCTGTGACGCCTCCGCCAGGCGGACTGTTGAAGTCGGCGAGGGACATGTTAGCCGGGGCAGCGTCCCATTTGATGTCGAAATCCAGACTCTTGTAAACGCCCAGGTCATACGCCGGATCCGCAGGAGGATGATACCAAGGATTTCCGGAGATAATACCATACAGCATCAAAGGCGTATCCGACGTGGCCCGGTCGAAACTTCCGGAGACGTGAAGGGATCCGCCGCTGTTGCCCGTGTTATCCTGACTGCCATCCCACTCCATGGTAGAGTTACCCCAGCCAATACCCCAGAGCCATCCAGTTCCACTAGTGCCAGTATCAAACGTGCCCAGGTCTCTATCCGGCACGGCCAGCCCGGAGCTCGTAGCAAAGGCCAAAGCCAGTCCCGCTATGGCGGGAGCCAGCCAATTTGAAGGTGTTGATGTTCGTTTCATGTATTATCTCCTGTTTTGTTTGGGGGGTTAAGAATGTTGACCAGATTTCCGACCCGCACCGGCCCCGACCCCCTCCGGCAACAGACCGGAAGCAAACCGAGTCGCAGCAAATGCGTTCCGCCAAAGCATTCTATTTATATAGAAGTCGGACACTACAAAATCAGTATATCAGGATGCGCGGAACAAAAGCATGTCATTAAAACAGATGACAGGGAGCATTACCCGGGTTGGCGGGCTCGGGTGGCGGCGGGCGGTTTTTGTTCGCTGTCCGAAAGGTGAGCGAATTTTGCCACGGCCTGAGCGCGCGAACGGACGTGGAGCTTCTCATACATGCGCCGAATGTAGGTGTTGACGGTGGGCACGCCGATGTTGAGCCGCTCGGCAATTTCCTTGTAGAGGTAGCCGCGCGCCAGCAGTTCCAGAACTTCCTGTTCGCGCGGGGAAAGCTCCTGACCCGGGGGAACGGGGGCGGACGGTCGCTTAAAAGACTGGACGACCTTTCGCGCAATGTTGCTGGTCATAGGGGACCCGCCACGGTGGACATCTCCCAGCGCGCTGAGCAATTCGTCTCGCGGCGTTTGTTTCAGCAAATAACCGGTGGCACCCGCAGAGAGCGCATTATAAATGTGGTCTGCATCCTCATAAACCGTCAGCATGATGAACTGCGTCGCGGGCAGCGCCCGCTTCAATCTGCGGACCGCCTCGACCCCATTCATACCGGGCAGGTTGATGTCCATCAGCACCACGTCCGGCTTCTTCTCCGGCAGGAGCTTGAGCGCGCTCTCGGCATCTCCCCATTCACCCGCCAGCCGAAAGCCGGAGGCACGACCGATCCAGCCCGCAATAATCTTTCGCGCTTGGGGGTCGTCTTCGACAATGGAAACGGCAACTGCCATGGCTCATCTATATCACAGCACTACGAAGAGGGATTGTCATCTGTTTTGATGACGCTCCGTGCCCAGGCTTTGACCACCACCACGAGTTTGGCGCGCGTCCCCTCCCCGGGCGCGGTCTCCCATTCACAGCAGCCGCCAATTTCCCGCAGCCGCTTCTGCATGTTCGCCAAACCATTGCCGCCCGCCAACCGCTGGCCGTCTGCGGGTTCGAGGGCCGGAGCCTGGCCCGGAGGACACCTGAATCCGCGACCATTGTCCGCAATCACCAGCATGAAGCCTTCCGGACGGAGCTCCAGGGAAAGGCGCACTTCCGTGGCCTGCGCGTGTTTCACCACATTGTTCAGCGCTTCTTTGAAGGCAAGGAAAACGTTGTGCCGTATCTCCGACGTCAATGCCAGGGCCGGCAAATCCAACGGCGCATCCAGGCGGCAACGAATGCCAGCAACGCTCAGAAAACGCTGCGCGAACCGGCCAAGATAGGTCACCAGGCTGTCCAGGGTGTCGTGCTCAGGATTGACGGCCCACACAATTTCATCCATTGACCTCGTGAGTTCGCGTGCCGTGCTGTAGATTTGGTCAACGTCCGGAACCGCCCGGTGCTCGCTCCCCAATTCGCTCCGCACGGATTGGCTCAGCAGGGTAATGCGGGTCAGGCTCGCCCCTAGATCATCATGGATGTCCCGGGCGATGCGCGCGCGCTCGCGCTCCAGCGCGCGCTGCCGCTCCAGTTGCTCCAGCTTCCGACGCACCCGCCTTCGAGTCACCAATATGGCCAGCGCTGCCACCCCTCCAGCGGCGGCTACGATCAGGATAATCCTGAACCACCAGGTCTGCCAAACGTGAGGCAAGACCCGGAAGGTCAAGGACGCGCCTGCCTCGTTCCACACGTCATCATTGTTGCAGGCGATCACCCGGAAAGTGTAGGTGCCAGGCGGCAGATAACTGTATTGCGCGACGCGTTTAGTTCCTGCCTCCTCCCATTCACTCTCCAGACCCTCCAGTCTGTGCCTAAACCGGACCTTATCAGGCGCGGTAAAGCTCAGTCCCGTGTATCGCAGTTCCAAACGCTGTTTGCCGGGTGGAATCTGCAGCACCGAAGCAGAACCCGCCCCACGCCCGCCTGTCCCGGCTTCCTGAAATCTGACTAGCTTCCCTTCCACGCTCAATTCCTCGATCACGACGGGCGGCGGGACCATATTGGTCGTGAAATTGGCGGGATCAATGATCGCCAACCCCTTCGCCGTTGGAAACCACAGCCGCCCGTCGGCGGTTTTGCAAACCCCGGGTTGGAACCCGCCGGAACACTTCTGGGAAGCCATACCTTCCGCCTTGCCATAGCTCAGGCAGCGGACTGATTTTAGCTCTCCATCGGCGCAACGGTTCAAGTCGGTCTTGCTGACGCGCAAAATGCCCTGGTGCGAACCCATCCATAAATTGCCGGCGCCGTCATCAACAATTTGACTGATAATGCTGGCCTGCAGCCCCTGCATGATACTGATCGTGGCAAATTTGCCCTGCCTCAGCCGGCAGAGCCCATTGTCCGAAGTGCCAATCCAGAGCGTCCCGTCCGCCTCGGCATGGAGCGCCAGCACAAAATCACTGCTCAGTCCATCCTGCTTTCTGAATTGTTTCAACGCGCCATCCCTTAGGCAGCCCAGTCCGCCCCCCAACATGCCAAACCAAACCGTGCCGTCGGGCGATTCGACGATCGCACGCACATCGGGCAAGGCCAACTGTTCTTTCCCCGCAAACCAGGTCAATTTGCCGGCCTCGTATCGATGCAAGCCGGTCGTTGTCCCAATCCACACCTCACCTTGTTTCCCCTCGTACAAGGCCACTGCCGGCGCGGTGATCCGGCTCAAATCCCCGGCCGGCTCGAACTGCTCGCCGGTCTTAACCATCAGCCCTCCGCCCCACGTGCCGACATAAAGCTCGTGCCGCCGCGTTTCTAACACCGACCATACAAAGAGGTTGGACAAGCCGTTGGCCTCGGTGTAATTGGTCCAGCGGTCTCCCTCGACATGGTACAAGCCGGCCCCTTCCGTGCCGATCCAGGCGTCACCTTCCGGCCTCACCACAAAGGACAAGACTGCGCGTCCCTGCCAGCCATCAGGAGGATTGAGCATCTTGACTTTTCGAGGCCGCAAGACGTCGAGGCCCCCGCCTGTGCCAACCCAGATATTTCCCTCCTTGTCTTCGCAGAGGGACCGGACCCAGTCATGGGCCAGACCGTTGTTCCGGGAGAAATGCACCGGTTCGGGGCCAGCGAGGAGATACAGTCCATCCTTCACCGTGCCCGCCAGCAGCATTCCCGACCGCGTCTCCAATAACTCCGTCACAAATCCCCGCTCGCAGGGGCAATCCCCCAGGTCTGCCACCCACTGGCCTTCCCGCCATTTCTTCAGCCGTCCATTCGCCAACACCCACAACCCGCCGTCCCTCGCCGGAACAACCCGCGCGACAAAGGTGTTCCCATTGGCTCCATCGAACTTGAAGGGGATAAGCTCGCCCCGGTCGAGAGTTGCCGCATTGCCATTCGCGGTGATCCACAACTTGCCGCCGCGTTCTCGGCTCAACGAGGCCTTGCGGCTCCCGGAACCGCCACCGGGAACTTCAACCACATGCCCGTCACGTGTGCGGAACAGAAACCCGGTATCATTCAACAACCACAAATCCCCTTTCTCATCCGCGCTGATCGCCTCCACTGCGCCTCCCACCCAGCCACGCGCGCATCCCATCGTCCGAAACTCGCCGCCGCTCAACCGTGTCAGCTCGCCAGTCTCATGTCCAATCCAGAGCACTCCGTCGCGGTCCTCGTATAAGCTGGTAACCCGGCCGTTCAAAAGGCCGGGCGTCGTAGCGGAATCGAACACCGTTACGCGCACGCCATCGAAACTGAGCAGCCCGGTGTACGTCCCCAACCACAGATAGCCATCGCGCGTTTGCACCACCGCCGTGATCGGATCTTGTTCCAGGTTCTCCCCCACTTCCCAGACATCGAAGGAAAGTTGTGAAGTGTGCGTGCCCAGCGCGGTCGGGAGGTCAATGCCCCTAACCATCCCACACAACCATAGCCCCGCGAACAGGAGAACGGCGCGACTCATTCAATTCCGGCATGCCGGCAGCGCGAACACGTGCGAGAATCTAGTCAATCCGCCGATGAGTGGCAAGATCGCTTACTTGAACTGATTCTCTGCCCTCGGTCGTTCCGAGTGTCCAGGAGGTGATACCAACGGCTAAAACAGCGTGTTTACCGCCTGTTGGCGGTGTATATCTGGTGTATGCCCGGTGTATGCCCGGTGTATCCCCGAGGTGGGTAGCAAAATCCCCTGTGTTTGCAGGGCTTTTCTAGATGTTTTGTTGTCAATGCCACGCGCACAGGGAGAGACTCGGCCCGGCGGAGGCAAATCCAACCCCAGCAATTAGGGAGCAAGAATGACGACCCGGTAAAAACGTTGCCCCTGCGGCGACACACGGATGTCAGCGACCTGGATTGGGATGCCGGTTCCAGGCACATTGTCGGCTACCGGCGACCAGGCTGCCGGGCTCAGGCTCTCCGAGCGCTCGACCCGATAGGTCTGGCCGACTTGGCCGGGGAAGCCGATCACGAACGTCTCCCCGCTGCCGAGGCTGCCGCTCAGCGGGAGGGTGTTTGTGCCGCTGACCGTTGTGGCAAATGTCCAAACCGGCCCGTTCGTAACATAGGCTCCCGCTATCTCATCCACGCGCCAGTAAAACCGGCCGCTGGAGGCCAGCAGACCTGGAGCAAAGCTGGTGCCCGCAAGGGTGCCTTTGAACTCGGGCGCGTTGGTGGTGGCGCTCGCGATTGCGTTGGAGGACGCGCCGAAATAGAGCCGGTGCGAGGTCGCGTTCGCCCCGCCCGTCCAATTCAGACTCGTATTGACCGCCACGCTGGTCGCCCCGCTGACCGGATTGGGATTGCTTGCCGGCCCTGCCACAATGGACGCCGGTAAAACAAACAGCGTGATGCTTTGCACCGGGACTGTGCTGGTGAAACTGTTGCCAGAGAAGCTCAGGTCGCTCAGTCGCGTAATTGCGTTCCCTGAGGTGAGCTGCCAGACCTGGGCGGTGCCGGCGGGCAGGAAATTGGCAAGATTCACCGCAGTAATCGCGCCCGATATCAATTGCTTGTTAATCACCATGATCGTCAGCGCGCCGTCCGATGAGCGCACGGCGGCAAAAGTGGAAACATTGTCCGGGTTCGGCCCGGTAGCGGAGACGCTGGTGTCGCCGAAGCCCGACTTGTTGCCATCGTAGTTGCGATACATCTTCATCGCTTTGTAAGTCGGTGTGCTGGAGGCAGGGGTCGTCCAGCGCGTCGCCAGGTCCAGCCCCTCACGCCCGAAGATGCCCAGGATGTCGGCCTGCGTGGTTGCGCCATTGATGTGATCTTCCGCACCCCAGTTATACTCGGTGATACCAATCCTGGTGCCGGGATAATAACTGGCCACCCAGCCTTTCATGCGCGGGATGAGCATGACGACCTGGTTGATCCAGGTCTCGTCCACGTAGTTGGTGTCCCAAAACGAGCGGGTCGAGCGGCTGCGTTTCAATTGGGTAGCCGTCGAGACATCGTTGCCACCCACCGCGCTGTCTTCGGTGTAGCGGTGCAGGGTAAAATAATCCAGCAGGCGCTGATTGGTGTTGGTGGCGCGCTGGTAAAACTGGCTCAGCAACCAGGGCACATAATCCATGCTGCCGTTTGTGCTGCGGTCCGGGAGATAGCCCCAGCCATGTTGGCCGCCGTACTGGAGGTCTGCGCCACTGTATAAATAGCCGGACCAGCCGAATTCCTCCGGCGCCAGCACCAGCGCGTTGGGGTCGATCCGTTTGACCATCCCAGCGTAGTCGAAGAACTTGTCACGGATTTCCGCACGGCCGGCGCCATTAGGGTGGACATCCTGGTGCGTCGAGTGCCAGATGCTGTGCTCGTTGTCCATGATGTAGTACCGCACGCCGCCGTTGGTGGACATGCCCCAACGATTGGTCAGGTGTTGGACAAACGCCTGTTGGAAAGTGGAATTGGTAAGGAAATTGGCATCGTTCGGATCATTCCAGGTAATGGGCTGGTTGGCGTTGGTGCTGCTGATGCCGTTGCCCGCGTCGGGCATCCAGGACGCGTCGCTGCCCGTCTGCGGACCGTATTTGGCAATCGAATAACTGGCCAGCTTGCCGCGGCTCGGCCCCAGCTTGGGCATCCACCCGATCATCGGAATTGTAAGCGCCGGCTCCGCGCCTCCGTCCTTGCTGGTGCTGACAAAGCTATCGGCTGCGGCCGCAGGCGTGGCCGGTGAGTCGGCAATGCTCTCAAAGAACCAGTCTGCGGCGTGATTGTGCGCGTTGGTTTGCCAGTTGTAGCGCGTCTCGGAATTGCCCCCGGAGCGGTGCAATGGGGTATTCAAGTCGGTCACCGTGCTCGCGTCGGGGGCGAACGCCACGCCATAAATCAGCGGGCTGATGGCGTGCCGGTTGAGCTGCGCGTCCACCGTAATCGTGACCGGGCTGGTTCCGGTAACCGTCATGTTCACAGCCGACGAATCCACGCTCGCGCCGGAGTCGTAAATTGCCCGCGCGAACAGGCTGTAGCTGCCGACAGTCACATTGGTCCAAACAAAGCTGTAAGGCGAAGCGCTGTCCTCATTCACGAGATTGGTGCCATTGTAAAACTGCACCTTGGTGATCGAGTGCCCGTTGGGCGTGACGCTGGCGGCCAGGCTAACGCTTGCCGGCGTGGCGTAGGTCGAACCGTCGGCCGGCGAGGTCAGCGACACCGCCGGCGGGGGCACGGCGTTCGTAGTCAGAGTGATATCGTCAATGTAAAAAGTCGCTTGCGCGCTACCCGTTGCGTCTTGAATTGAAAACCGGGCGAAGTTCGGCTGGTTGGCCACGCCCAATGCGGCCAATGAGAGAGTGATTTGCTGCCAGGTATTCGCGACCAGCGGTGCCAGGCTCACTGGCGATTGGGCGGTGGTCCCCAATTCCGCATAGACCTTAAATTGCTGGCCGCCACCGGCTCCGCCATTCATCCAAAAAGTAAGGCTCGAATAGGTGCTGGTGTTTATGTCGCTGTGGTGAAGAGAGAAAGCACCCCAAGCCCCGGTGATCGTCACCGCGGCGGACTTGGAGCCAGAATGGACAATGCTCGTATTGGCGAAGTCCCTCGTCGCACTCCAGCCCCAGTCCTGCCATCCGTTTTGGAGCGCATCGGTGTAAATAGTCTGGTCTTGCGCCAGACCAGACGTGACGGCAACCCAGCAGGAAAGGAGAGAGATCAAGAAAGCAGACTTCATACGGCAGTCGAACACAACATAGATACTAGCTAGCACACTAATACGGATAAAGCAGATTTGGCACCACCGCCCCCGCCAGACTGTCGTTTATATTGATTACACGCATCAGGGCTTAGCAGACCCCGAACCCGACCCACTCCTCAAGAACAGTCCTTAAGCCAGCATGTTTCACGGGTCACGCATCACGCATCCCGTTTCACGCATCCGGTTTCAAGTTCCCCCCTCGAATTCCTGCTGCCGCAGCGCCTCAAACAACACTAGTGCCACACAATTGGACAGGTTCAGCGACCGGGCTTTGGGATTCAACATGGGAATCCGGAGCCAGCGGTTGGGGTCATCTTGCAGCAGCTTTTTCGGCAAACCCGCAGTCTCCCGGCCAAAGACAAGGTAATCATCCGGTGCGAAGCTTACTTCCGTGTAGAGTCGCGGCCCGTTTGATTCCACAAACCACAGGCGCGCCCCGTCGGGGATTGCTTTCCGGAATGGCGCCCAGCTTGGCCAGCGATGCCATTCGACGTACTGCCAATAATCCATCCCGGCCCGCTTGAGCTGCGCGTCGTCCAGCTTGAACCCGAAGGGTTCGACCAAGTGCAGCCTGCTCCGGGTGGCGGCGCAGAGCCTCGCCACGTTGCCCGTGTTGGGGGGGATTTCCGGTTCGACCAAAACCACGTTCATAGACCTTGTAACAGTCGAAGCAGCTAGTTCGATTAACCTTCCGGCTTCGGTTGTCGAACTACGGCCACGGCTTCCGAACCTTGCTGGTTGCGCTTTCCGTAGTGGACCTTCCACAATACGAGGCCGTGCGCCGGCGCGGTCATGCCGGCCACCCGACGGTCCCTTTTCTCAAGCATCCGCCGGACTTCCTCCGGCGGGAACTTGCCCAATCCCGCTTGCACCAGCGTTCCCACGATGCCGCGGCACATCTTGTAGAGAAACCCGTCTCCTTCGATGATGACCGTCAGCAGCGGCCCGCGCTGCCTGAGGTCGCAACGCGTCAACGTGCGGACGGTGGACGCCTTGGCGTAACCCGGGTTGGCCGCGACGGACTGGAAGTCGCGCTTGCCCACAAAGAACGGCGCGGCGGCGCGCATCGCGGTCAGGTCGAGCGGACGCGGCACATGCCAAGCCGTGTGCCGGATGAGCGGATTCATCGCGGCGGAGTTCCAAACAAAGTAGCGATACTGCTTGCCGGCCGCCTGGAAGCGTGCGTGGAAATCCTCCCGCGCGCGGGCAGCGGTCAACACGCGGATGTCCTCGGGCAGCCAGGCGTTGAGCGCCAGCGCGAGCTTGCGCCCCGTCATCTTGCACTCCGCGCGCGGGATCTCGAAATGCGCGACCATGCCCAGCGCATGCACGCCGGTATCGGTCCGGCTGGAACTATGCACACGGGGATGGCTGGGAAACAGCTTCGCCAGCGCAGCCTCGACCTTCTCCTGGACGCCGGTGCCGGTTTTCTGCACCTGCCAGCCTTCGTAGCCGGTGCCGTCGTAGGCGATGGTCAGCTTGAATTTCACCCCACTCAGCCAGCCAGGCCGTCGAGGTAGCTTTGCAGCAGTATCGCGGCGGCCATCGCATCCACTTTTTCTTTTCGTTTGTCGCGGCGCACGTTGCCCTGGATCAGCACGCGGTTGGCCTGCGCCGAGGTAAGCCGCTCATCCCACAGTTTGACGGGCACGCTTACGAGGCCTTTGAGCGCTTCCACGAATTCCTCGACTTTCTGGGCGGCGGGGCCGTAGCTGCCGTCCATATTCCGGGGCATCCCGATGAGGATCAGCTCCACCTCTTTTACATTAATCAGTTCGTTAAGGCGCGCCAGGAAAGCAGGGAATGGCGCCGCGGGAATAAACTCAAGCGGCTGGGCAATCATCTTCAGCTCGTCGCTGACGGCGATGCCGATCCGCTTGCTTCCGTGGTCAATGGCGAGGATGCGCATGTTGTATCGCCATTATCCTCTCCGTTCCGTCCGTTGCAAAGCAATTACCTTGTGGTCATGAGGGCTGTGGTGGGTCCGGCCTCGGTCATGGTTAAGGCGTTATCACAAGCCGCCCCTGCTCGCCGAACTTCTCCAGATCATCCAGCGCCGCGTTCACCGCCTGGGCATCCAGCGGCAGCGTGCGCGTGACCACCCGGGACAAATCGAGCGCTCCCCGCCGTGCCCACTCGATCAACCCCGGCAGTTCCTGCGCCAGGTGATCCGACACCCCGATAATCTCCGCCTCCTTGTTCAACACCTCGAAATAGGGCGCCACCTCGAACGTCCTGGTCGTAATACCTGCCAACGCCGCCCGGCCCTGGATGGCCAGCGACTGCACCGCCTGCCGCATCGTCAACGACAGCCCGATCAGCTCCAGCGCCACATCCACGCCCCGCCCGCCCGTCAACCGCCCGATCTCCGCCACTGGCTCGCACTCCGTGGCGTTCACTGGCACGGCACCGAACTGTTGCGCCATGACCAACTTGCCCGCCCGGATATCCACCGCGAACACCTCGCGCGCGCCCATAACCTTCGCCAGTTGAATCGCCGACAACCCCAGCCCGCCCACGCCAAACACCGCTACCGATTCCCCCGCCCGCAGCCGCGCCTTGTTCAGCGCATGCAGTGAGGTTGCCGAAGAGCACATCATGATCGCCCCTTGCTCAAATGGAATCTGCTCCGGCAGCCGGAACACGCTGCGCGCCGGCATGACGATGAACTCCGCATAACCACCATCACGATATTTCCCCATCATCGCGCCCGAGGTGCAGAACTGCTCGTTGCCCCGCTGGCAGTACACGCATTCCCCGCAACTCGCCAGGTAATGCAGGCAGATCCGGTCCCCGGCTTTCAAGTTGGTGACCTCCCCACCCGCCCGTTCGACCACCCCGGCCACTTCATGCCCCAAGGTCAATGGCAGCGGACGCACCACGGATTTGCCCGCCCGGTAATGCGCATCCGAATGGCAGATCCCTGCCGCCTTCACGCGCACCAGCACGTCGCACGGCCCCACCGCCGGCACGGGAACCTCCTGCAACTCCAACGCACGGCCTGGCTGTATCAACCTGATTGCCTTCATCTCTGCGGCATTGATAACCGCGCCTGACAGGGATTGCACGGCCAATTTACATCTGCCCGAAACGCCACCCCGCGCGGCGACGTCAAGCAGCTTGCAGGCGGCTGGTAACATAGAGTCCCCTCAAACTCCCGTTTTTGAGCAGCCAGGCTTATCCAGACCGAAAAAGGGAAAGGCGCGGGACTTTGCGTCCCGCGCCTTGTCATACGAGGCCTCTGGCAGAGACCCCTGAAAACGATTATCGGCCGCCTTCGCGGCGTCCACCGCCGTAACCGCCACCGCCCGAGCGAGGAGCACGCTCTTCGCGTGGGCGCGCTTCATTAACCGTCAGCGCCCGGCCGTCGATCTCCTTGCCGTTGAGCGCTTTAACGGCGGCATCGGCTGCTTCCTTGGTCTCCATCGAGACAAACGCGAAGCCCCGGGGGCGACCGCTGAATTTGTCCTTGATGACATCGACTTCCTGGACGGCGCCGTGTGCACCGAACAGCTCCTGAAGCTGCTCTTGGGTTGCGTTGAAGGAAAGATTTCCCACAAACAGTTTTGTAC
>OCZT010006595.1_pt1 | contig 11480 bp, 11 predicted proteins | sample 1539031 | NCBI WGS metagenome assembly OCZT01 (sample SAMEA3539308, study PRJEB22396) | soil metagenome | biome: tundra; feature: field; material: soil | place: USA | collected 2010-05 | depth 0.15 m
GCTCTTCCGATCTCCGCGCTGCTCGGCGGCGTGGCGGGCGGCGTCTGGCCCGACGTCCCGGCGGCGGTCGCGGCGACGGTGCGACCGCGCGAGCTGATCGAGCCCGTGCCCGAGTGGATCGCGCCCTACCGGGCCGCGCACGAGCGCTTCCGTGCCCTCTACCCCGCGCTGCGCGCATGCCGCTGACACCGCCCGCGGACGGCGCCATCTTCGACTTCGACGGCGTCATCATCGACTCGCTTCCCCCCGTCGAGACCGCCATCAATGGCGCGCTCACCGCGCACGGCTATCCGCCGCACAGCGCCGGCGAGCTGGCGCGCTTCATCGGCCCGCCCACCCCGACGGCCTTCATCGAGCTGACCGGCGCCGCCGAGGACTCTCAGATCGTCGCCGCCTGCGTGAAGAGCTACCACGAGCACTACGCGCGCGTGTACCTCGATCAAACGCGCCTCATCGACGGCATGGCCGAGCTGCTGCACGGGCTTTCCCTGCCGCTCGCACTTGCCACCGCCAAGGAGCTCAAGTTCGTCGCGCCGCTGCTCGAGCACTTCGGGCTCGAGTCGGCGTTCGAGGTCGTCTGCGCACCGGAGCTCTCGGAGCCGAAGGCCGAGACGGTGGCGCGCGCGAATCGAGCGCTCGGCGTCCGCGACCCGGTCATGGTCGGCGACCGCATCTACGACATCGAGGCCGCACGCGCGTGCGGCCTGCGCGTGGTCGGCGTCACATGGGGCATCGGCGACCGCGAGGAGCTGAGCGGCGCCGACATCCTCGTCGAGCGCCCCGCCGAGCTCCACGCGCTGCTCGCCTAGCGCCTCGCGGTCGGACCTGCGAGCATGCGAGGCCATGGAGCAGCGCCTTATCGAGCGACTCGCACGCAGCGTCAGCGTCGTCGGTCTCGGCACCTGGCAGCTCGGCGCCGATTGGGGCACGGTCACGCCGCAGGCTGCGCACGCCGTGCTCGACGCGGCCGTCGCGGAGGGCGTCACCTTCTTCGACACGGCGGATGCCTACGGCGACGGCCGCAGCGAGCAGTTCTGCGGTGAGCTGCACGCGCGCCACCCGGAGGTCCTCGTCGCCACGAAGATGGGCCGGCGCGTCGAGCAGCTGCCGGAGAACTACAACCGCGAGGCGTTCGCGGCCTGGAGCTCGCGCTCGCGCGCGAACCTCGAGGTCGAGCGGCTCGATCTCGTGCAGCTGCACTGTCCGCCCGAGGAGGTCTACGAGGACGACGCCGTCTTCGAAGCGCTCGACGACCTCGTCGCGAACGGCCACATCCGCGCCTACGGCGTCTCGGTCGAGACCTGCGCCCAGGCGCTGCGGGCGATCGCACGGCCGCACGTGGCGAGCGTTCAGATCATCCTCAACTGCTTCCGGCTCAAGCCGCTCGAGCAGGTGCTGCCCGCGGCGCGCGAGGCCGGCGTCGGGATCATCGCGCGCGTGCCCCTCGCCTCCGGTCTGCTCTCCGGGCACTACGACGAGCGGACGACGTTCGCGCCCGAGGACCATCGCAGCTACAACCGCCACGGCGAGGCTTTCGACGTCGGCGAGACGTTCGCGGGCGTCCCGTACGAGGTCGGGCTGAGGGCGGCGGGCGAGCTGAAGCAGCTGCTCGACCCCGGGACGACGCTAGCGCAGTTCGCGCTGCGATGGGTGATCGACCAGCCCGGGGTGAGCACCGTGATCCCCGGTGCCCGCAACGTCGAGCAGGTGCGCCAGAACGTCGCCGCCGCCGCGCTGGCGCCGCTGCGCCCCGACCAGCTCGAGGGGGTCGCGGAGGTCTACGACCGGCTGCTGCGCGAGCACGTCCACGGGCGCTGGTAGCCCGTTAGCGCCGGGAGCCGATCGCCTCGTCAAGCGCCTGCTCCAGCAGCCCCTGGCCCTCGAGGAAGTCCACCACGGTGTAGCGAGAGCGCAGACGGCCGCCGTAGCGCAGTCCGGCGCGCAGCATCGCCGCGTCGATCCCCAGATAGCCCGGCTGGCGATCGGGGATGCCGGCGCGCCGCAGCGCATCCGCGACCGCGTCGAAGCTCTGCAGCGACGGCTGCAGGCGCGCGCGCAGAGCTGCCCAGCGCGCCTCGTCGTCCGGCCACGAAGCCGGCACAGCAGCGATCATGCGCTGCTTCTCGGCGACGGCTGCGAGGACGTCCGGCGGCGGCTCGCCGAGCCATGCACGCGCAGCGGCGTCGAGTGGCTCGCTGACCGGCTCCGGTCGCCGCGGGACCGCCGCGCCGGCGCCGAATGCGAATCGCTGCAGACGCATCCCGAACCCGGTCGCGTAGCCCACTTGCAGCCCGTGCAGCGCTCGCGGCCGCATGCCGCGGCCGGCCAGCAGGTCCCAGAAGTGCGACGCGTGGTGCTCGCAGCCGCTCGCTGGGCGCGAGCTGCCGACCGCCGCCATCGCCAGGCCGGACTCGATCAGCGCCCGCAGCAACTGCGCGATCTCCTCGATGTCCCCGGCGAGCAACGCAGCGACGTCCAGCCCGGGCAGCGGGTCCAGAGCGCGCCAGTCCTCGCCGTAAAGCAGGTGCGCCGCGAGCCAATCGACCCGCGCGGTGCTCTTCGCGAGCAGGTCGCCGATGCCGGCGCGCGTCAGCTCCCTCGGCGCCGCCGCAGCGATCCGCGGGTCGGCGAAGATCGCCGCGGGTGCGCGCGCCGGCAGCGTCAGCTTGACGCCGTCGCGCTCGAGCGCCGCGACGCTCGAGGCGTAGCCGTCCATCGACGCCGCCGTCGGGACGCTGACGAACTCGCAGCCGGCGCTGTGCGCGGCGTAGCGGACGATGTCGGTCAGCGTCCCCGAGCCGACGGCCACGAGCCCCGCGCGCAGCTTCGCGCGCACCTGCGCCGCGGCGTCCTCGGTCGCGTGCAGGTCCGCGGGGAGGCACAGCACGTCGGCGCCGAGCTCGCGTGCCACCCGCGCGCCCGCCACCGCCTCGGTGTTGACGTCCATCACCACCAACGCCGGCCGCGGCACGTGCGCGGCGAGGCGGTCGAGCGCACCCTCCTCTACGAAGAGGATCACTGCCCGTAGTAGGCGTTCGGCCCGTGCTTGCGCTCGAAGTGCTTGCGCCGGACCGCCTCGGCGAGCGCCGGACCGTCGGGGGCGAGCAACGTCGTCAGGAGCGCCATGCGCGCGACCTGCTCGAGCGTCACCGCGGCCTCGACCGCAGCGGCCGGCGAGGCGCCCCAGGCGAACGGGCCGTGGCCGCGTACGAGCGCGCAGCTGTCGTGCTCGGTGGTCGCCTCGACGAGCGCGTGCCCCGTCGCCCGCTCGTAGTCCTCCTCCACCTCGGACTCCGTCAGCGGCCGCGTCAGCGGGATCGGCCGGCCGCTGAGGTCGGCGTGCGTCGTCCCGAGCAGCGGAATCCCGCGCTCGGCCTGCGCCCAGGCCGTCGCCCACGGCGAATGCGTGTGCACGATGCCGCCGATCCCCTCACGCGCGCGGTAGAGCTCCAGATGCGTCGGCGTGTCGGTCGACGGCCGCCGGTCCCCCTCCACGACGTTGCCCTCGAGGTCCACGACCACGATGTCCGCCAGCGTCATCGACTCGTACGGGACGCCGCTCGGCTTGATCGCGACGAGCCCGCGCTCGCGGTCGATGCCGCTGACGTTGCCCCACGTGAGCGTCACGAGGCCGTGCGCAGGCAGCGCGAGGTTCGCCGCGAGCACCGCCTCGCGCATCAGAGCTCCTCGAGCTCGACGTCGAGCAGCTCCGCAAGCCGCCGCCAGCGCCCCGCGTGCGAGCCGAGGTTCGTGACGAAGTGGTGAGGCCCGCCGAGGCTCAGCCAGCCGTCCATGAAGTCCTTGACGCCGGCCTCCGGCCGGAAGTGGAAATAGGGCATCTCGACGTTGGGGAGCTCGGGCGTGTCGAGAACCTCTCCGTGCCCGACGAGCAGGCGGTACGCCTCGCCCTCGAGGGGCACGAGCGCCGCGGTCGTGGCGGGCCCCGGCTCCGCCGAGAACACTGTCGTCGGCGGGTTGCCGAGGCCGCCGATGCCGAGCTCGCGGTCGATCAGCCGCACCGGGCGGTCGTGCCGCGCGACCTTCCAGTTGCCCTCCCCCATATGGCTGACGAGCACCGAGTCCAGCTCGAAGTCCATCGCGTAGAGCTCGCTGAAGTTGGCGTCGCCGATCAGCGTCTGCGCGGCGCACATCAACGTCGCGGTGTTGGTGTCCCCCTCCGCGGCGTAGCCGTAGCCGTCCGCCATCAGGTTCGAGGCGGCGAGCAGCGGCAGCTGCTCGAAGCGGCCATCGCCACCGACCGAGTCGAAGTGCGCCGAGAAGGCGCGGTAGCCCTTCTCCTCGAGCAGGTCGCGCAGCGCCACCTCGTAGCGCGCCGCGTAGACGTGCGCCGCGCGCGGCAGCGCCGGGTCGATCTCGAACAGTTCCCCGTGCCGCGCGATCAGCGCCCCGATCCGCTCATCCTCGACGCCCTGCATCCGTGCGTGGAGCGCGCCGAGATCCTCGGCTACGACGAGCGCGCCGAGCCGCCGCAGCATCGCGGGCGGGTCGTAGAGGATGTCGCCCATGCCGTTCATCGGGTAGCCGAACAGCGCAATCCGCGTCGAGCGCAGCGCCGTCACGGTCGCCGCGGCGCGAGCCCAGTCGCCGAACTCCCGGGCGAACTCGTCCGAGTCCCACTCGCCGGTGATCACCGAGAACGGGATCCCCGCGCGCACGAGCGCATTCGCCTGATCCTGGGCGCCGTGGATGCCCTGGTTGTAGGTCAGGTCGCCCATGTCCCAGGCGGCGGTAATCGCGCGCTCGGGCTGGATGTTCGCGAGCATCAGCGGCAGCCGCGTCTCCAGCAGCGCGCGCACCGAGCGCATCGCCGGACCGTAGGTGAGCATCACGATCGCGATGCCGTCGAGCCCGCGCGCGCCATACTCGCGCACGATCTCCTCGATGTCCTCGCGGTTGCGCGCCGGGCGGATGAAGTCGACCTCGGCGACCTCGGCGAGTCGCGAGGAGACCGCGCGCGCGTACTCGGCCTGATGCTCGGTGATCCCTGGGAGCATCTCGTCGTAGAGCTCCTGCATGATCCCGAGCAGTCCGATCCGGGGTTTCACGACATGCTCCTCTCGGTGTGGATGCGCTTCAGCCCATGAAGCAGCTCGACGTCCGTGCGCCCGAGCCGCTCGTACAGGCTGCGATAGATCGCGTAGACCCGATCGTAGATCGCCGTGGCATCGGCGTCCGGCGCGTAGCTGCGCGCGATGCTCGGCCGGGTCGCGGCGATCGCGCTGGCGATGTCGGGAAAGGCACCGGCGGCGACGGCGCCGAACAGCGCCGCCCCCCGCGCGGGGACCTGCGTCGAGTCGGGGACGCTGACGCGCAGGCCGCTGGTGTCGGCGAGCAGCTGCATCATCAGCGGGCTCTTCTCTGTGATCCCGCCGCAGGCGACGATCTCCTTCAGAACGAGGCCGTGCTCGTCGAAGTTCTCGATGATCCGCCGGTTGCCGAAGGCGATCGACTCGAGCAGCGCGCGATAGATCTGCTCGCGCGTCGTCTGCAGCGTCAGCCCGAGGAGCGCGCCGCTGAGGTCGGCGTCGGCGAGGATCGTGCGGTTGCCGTTCCACCAGTCGAGCGCCACGAGGCCGCTCGCCCCGGGACCGATCGCGGCAGCCGCGCGCTCGAGCGAGGCGTGCTCGGCGCCGGGCGGCGCGAGCGTTTGCATGAACCAGGCGAGCATGTCGCCGACCGCGGCCTGCCCGGCCTCGTAGCCGTAGAGGCCCGGGAGGATGCCGTCGCGCACGACGCCCGTGATCCCCGGCAGGCGCACCTCGGCCGGGTCGATCACGAGATCGCAGATCGAGGTTCCCACGACCATCACGAAGGTCCCCGGGGACTCGACGCCGGCACCCGGGACCGACACGAACGAGTCGACGTTGCCCACCGCCACCGCTACCGACTCGGACAGGCCGAAGCGCGCTGCGAGCGCCGGGCGCAGCGTGCCCGCGCACGTACCGAGCGGCGCGAACTCGGTCCCGAGCTTTGCAGCGGGCCGGTCGAACCCGGGGTAGGCGGCCTCGAAGAAATCGGTGGACGGCAGCCCTTCCTCCTGCGACCACATCGCCTTGTAGCCCGCTGTGCAGCTCTGGCGGCGCTCGTTTCCCGTCAGGTGCCACACGATCCAGTCGGTCGCCTCGATGAAACCGTGGCAGGCGTCGTAGACCTCGCGATCCTCGAGCCACAGCTCGATCAGCTTGGGGAAGTACCACTCCGAGGAGATCCGCCCGCCGTAGCGCTCGAGAAAGGTCTCGCCGCGGGCCGCTGCGACCTCGTTGAGCCGGTCGGCGATCGGCTGCGCAGCATGGTGCTTCCAGAGCTTCGGCCACGCGTGGCGCCGTGAGCGCCAGCCATCCTGCGTGAACAGCGGCACCCCGTCCGCGGTCACCGGCAGCACGGTGCAGGAGGTGAAGTCGACACCGAGCCCGACCACACCGTCGCGCGCCTGCGGCACCTGCTCGAGCACCGCCGGGATCGCGGTGTCGAGCACCGCGATCCAGTCGCCGGAGTCCTGCAGCGCCCAGTCGGGCGGCAGCTGGCCGATCTCCGATCGGTCGCCGCCCTGCGGCAGCTCGCGGTCGATCACGCCGTGGGCGTAGGCGACCTCGCTGACCGCCGCCTCCTCGCCGGTGCGCAGGTCGAGCAGCAGCGCCCGGCCGGACTCCGTCCCGAAATCGACCCCGAGCGCGTATGCGGGCGCGGTCACTGCGTGGACGACGCCGCGCCTGCGCGCGCCGCGGTGTCGGCCGCAATCGCTGCTGCGCGCGCGCGACGGTACTCCTCGACGACGATCTCGTTGAGCTCGTCCACCGACGTCTCGTTGGTCGGCTTGTCGAGCGCGATCACGCCATCCTGGAGCAGGTTGACGCGGTCGCAGGTCGCGAACACGTGCGCGTAGTTGTGCAGGACCATCATCACCGTCACCTCGCCATCCTCCTTCAGGCGCTCGATCAGCTCGAGGATCTGGCCGCCCTCCTTCGCGCCCATCGCCGCGAGCGGCTCGTCGAGCAGCAGGATGTTGGCCTCGCCAGAGACGGTGCGCGCGACCGCAATCGCCTGGCGCTGGCCGCCGGAGAGGCGCGCAACCGGCACGTCCAGCCGCGGGATGTTGATCCCGATCTCGTCGAGCGCTTTGCGCGTCTCGCGGCGCATCAGGGCGTTGTTGAGGAACGGGATCGGCCGGTGCACGCGCTCGCGCCGCAGGAACATGTTGTGGTACACCGACAGCTCGTCGACAAGCGCCAGGTCCTGGTAGACGGAGTCGATCCCCTGGGCTCGCGCTTCGTCTACGCTCTTCGGCTCGTACGGCTCGCCATGCAGGAACATCTGCCCGCCGTCCTGCTTGTGGAAGCCGCAGATGATCTTCATCAGCGTCGACTTACCAGAGCCGTTGTCGCCGAGCAGGCCGAGCACCTCGCCCTTGCGAAGGTGCAGGCTGACGTCCCGCAGCGCCGTCGTCGGGCCGAAGCTCTTCGTGATGTGCTCGACGCGCAGCACGTCGTCGGGCGCCGACGTCGGTCCGACGATCTTCTCCCCAGGATCAGCCAAGGCCCGACCCCGTTCGCACGCGTTGGACGTAGACGTTCACCGACATCGCGATCAGGATCGCGAGGCCGAGATACAGGTCGAGGTAGTTGGCGCTGACGCCCTGGATGATCAAGCCGTCGTGGAGCACGCCGAGGAACAGGGCGCCGATCAGCGCACCGACGACCGTGCCCGACCCGCCGCGCAGCAGCGTCCCCCCGATCACGGCCGCGGCGATCCCCTGGAACAGGATTTCATTCGATCCCGAGGGGTCGGGCGTCGCGGTCACGGCGCGCACGGCCTCGAGGATCCCGACGAGACCGGCGCACGTCGCGCAGAGGACGAAGTTGCGGATCAGAACGAGGCGGACGCGGATGCCCGCCTCCGCGGAGCCGAGCCGGTTGCCGCCGACGGCGACCGTGTAGACGCCCCAGCGCGTGAACTTCAGCACCGCCTGCAGGATCACGACGATACCCACCGCCCAGATCAGCTCCGAGTAGGTGCCGCCACCGAACACCTGCGCGAACGTGTTGAGGTGCAGCGCCGAGGTACCCGGCGTGGCCACAGGTGCGGTGTGGGAGATGATCAGCGTCAGGCCGTCGAGCGTGAACAGCATCCCGAGCGTCGCGACGAACGACGAGATGCCGATGACGGCGACGAAGAAGCCGTTGATCGCACCGACCGCCATGGCCACGAGCAGCGACAGGATCACGCCCGGGACCAGCGGCACGCCGGCTTTGTTCAGCTCGTAGAAGACGAACGGCGTGAGCAGGTATACGGCTCCGATCGAGAGGTCGATCTCGCCGTTGATCATCACGAACACCTCGCCCGCGCCGAGGATCGCGAGCGGTGCGAAGTACGGCAGCAGCGTCTTGAAGTTCGACAGCGTCGCGAAGTTGGTGGCGTTCGCCGAGAAGTACGCCGTCGTGACTATCGCCACGACGATGATGCTGCCCTCGCGCAGCGTCAGGAAGCCGCGGACCTGCTTCAGCGCGCGCTCGCCGAGGGTCCGGCCCATGCTGTCCGGACCCTCCGATGGAGCTCTCGACGGAGCCTCGCTGCCAGATGCAACCGCCACGACCGGAGCCTAGGAGACTCCGGCAGCGGTAGCGGTGCCCTCGTAGCGGCTCTTGGTGGCGTTGTAGGGCTTCACCGTTTCTTCCGTGAGGAACTTCAGGCCGGTGTTGACGTCGGCGATGCCGGAGAGAGTCTTCGACGCCTGGTAGAGGTAGAGCTCGAGGATCGGCAGGAAGCCCTGGAGGTAGGGCTGCTGGTCGATCGTGAACTGGATCTCGCCCGAGGCGAGCAGCTGCTCGGTGATTTCCAGCAGGTCATACCCGCCGCCCTTCACCTTTCCCTTGAGGCCGTGCTTCTGGATCGTCTGGGCGACGCTCTGCGTCGAGCCGGCGTCGACGGCGAACATGCCCTTCGTGTTCGGGTGACCGGTGATGTAGGAGTCGACCACCGCGAGCTCCGCTGGGACCGCGGCGCCGGTCGCGATCACGTGAGTGGTGATCCCCGGCTTGCCCTTGAGCGTCTTCAGCGCGCCGTCGATCCGCGGCTGGATGTTGAGCGAGCCCGGCGTCGCGATGAACAGCGCCACGTCGCCCGAGGGCACGAGGCTCGCGATGTGTTCGCCCATCTTTTCGCCCGAGACGAACAGGTCCTGGCCGATGTAGGCGAGTCGCGGGTTGGTCTTCGCGTCGGCGTTGTAGGCGACGACCGGGATCTTGGCCGACAGGGCCGCCTGCACCGGCGAGTTGAACGCCGTTTCATCGACCAACGAGACGGCGATCCCATCGACGCCCGCGGTCACGGCGCTGTTGACGGCGTTGACCATCTCGCCGACGTTGCTCGACTGCGAGCCGGCCCACTGGTAGGAGCAGCCGAGCAGCTTGCACGCGTCGGCGGCGCCGTACTGGGTCGGGACGAAGAACGGGTTCGTCGTCACGTGGTTGACGATCGTGAATTTGAAGCTCTTGTTCGAGGCGAAGATGCTGCTCGCACCGCTGCTGCTGGACGCGCTCGATCCGCAGGCGGCCAGCAGGGTGCTGACCGAGCCGGCGGCCACGCCGGTCAGCGCGGTACGGCGCAGGAACGATCGCCGGTCGAAGCCGGGGCCATCCTCGTTTCCGCGATCGAGAAAGTCGAGCTTCTCTGCGGCTTCGTTTGCCTGGTCGGTGTCTGACATCTCGTCCTCCAGTCCGAACGGTTTCAGGGCTGCACCCTGGGGCTTAAGCGCCAATGCAACGTCGACACTACCTTCTCGCTCCCCGGAGCGGGAGTCAACCTCGCTAACAGCGGAAAGACCGCTGTTAGCGCGTGGAAAACCCGTAGGGACTCGGCGGGCGCCCGCGCGCTCCCCGCAACCGCCGCAGTCTCCGCCCGGGGCCGGCTCCATCTGGGTATACCCTCGTCGAATGGCCGGGAATCCAGCCGGGGCGGATCGCCCACCGCAGGTGGGCTCCCGCGACGGCGAGCCGGACGCCCACCGCGAGCGCGAAGGTCCGGTGATGGTCGACCGCCACCGCAAGGACGACGGGCGCGCGCTCATCCTCTACACCCGCGTCGGCGGTGAGCGGCCGTGAGCGAGCTGCGCTTCGACGAGCTGCGCGGCGAGCAGGCCGACTACGCGATCCACCGCCAGGAGCGCACGTTCCTGCCCGCGCGCGACCACTGCCCGCTGTGCCCCACGCGGCCCGGCGGGCCGCCCACGGAGATCCCGTTCGCGGCCTTCGAGATCGCCGTCTTCGACAACCGCTTCCCCGCCTTCGAGTCGCCGCACGGAGCAGCCGAGGTCGTCGTCTACACCGATGAGCACGATGCGTCGTTCGGCACGCTCTCCCCCGAGCGCGCCGAGGCGCTGATGTGGGTCTGGCGCCACCGCTACCGGGAGCTCGGAGCGCGCGACGACGTGGACTACGTGTTCATCTTCGAGAACCGCGGCGTCGAGGTCGGCGTCACCCTGCACCACCCGCACGGCCAGATCTACGGCTTCCCGTTCGTTCCCCCCGTGCCCGCGCTCGAGCTCGCCGCGGATGAGCGGCTCGGCGGCTGCGCGCCGTGCGTGCTGCTCGCGCGTGAGCTCGCGGACGGCGAGCGCATCCTCCACGAGAGCCATGCTGTCGTCGCCTATGTCCCCTTCGCGGCGCGCTGGGCCTATGAAGCGCACGTCGTCATGCGCGAGCACCGGCCGAGCCTGCTCGACTGCAGCGCGCTCGAGCTCCGCGAGCTCGCCTCGGCGCTGCAGACCGTCGTTCGCGGCTACGACGCACTCTTCGATCGGCCCTTCCCCTACGTCATGGTCATCCACCAGGCGCCCACCAGCTCCGACGCAGCGGGCGCGGGCACGGCGGGCGCGGGCACGGCGGGCGGGCATCTCCACGTCGAGTTCTACCCGCCGCTGCGCACGGCGGAGAAGCTCAAGTACCTCGCCGGGGCCGAGCAGGGAGCCGGCACGTTCATCTCCGACACGCTCCCCGAGGCCTCCGCCGCGATGTTGCGGGAGGCGATCGCGCGTGCCGCGTGAGCACAGCGCCGCCTTCGCCCCCGGCCGCGTGAACCTGATCGGCGAGCACACCGACTACAACGACGGCCTCGCGCTGCCCTTCGCGATCGCGCAGGGCATCACGGTGATCGCCTCCGCGCACGCGCGCGGGTCCGCCGACGCGGCACGGATCGAGGCCGACGCGCTCGATCTCGGCGAGCACGACGAGTTCCCGCTCGCCGATCCCGCCCGCGCCGAGGGATGGCGGGCGTTCGTGCGCGGCGTCGTGGCGGAGCTCGGCCACGCGGGCGTACCGCTGCCCGGCGCGAGCCTGAGGATCAGCGGCAAGGTCCCGCGCGGCGCGGGGCTCTCCTCCTCGGCAGCGCTCGAGGTCGCCCTGTGCCTCGCCCTGATCGAGCTCGCCGAGGCGGAGGTCGGAAGAGCGGCGTGTAGGGAAAGAGTG
>OCZT010006597.1_pt1 | contig 11479 bp, 6 predicted proteins | sample 1539031 | NCBI WGS metagenome assembly OCZT01 (sample SAMEA3539308, study PRJEB22396) | soil metagenome | biome: tundra; feature: field; material: soil | place: USA | collected 2010-05 | depth 0.15 m
TGGTCGCTGTCGGCCCGGGAAGTCCAGTTTCATGAAGATACTGGCGACGCGTTTCTCGACGGCGCGCGTCGAGACCACGGGCACTTGCGCGACCCCGGTGCGCAAGCACCGGGGTCGCCAGAGTCTCGTGGAGGTGGCGGGAATCGAACCCGCGTCCTTCGCTACATCACCAGGGCTTCTCCGAGCGCAGCCTGCTTCGCTTTTCTCAGCCCCGGCGGTCCGGCAGGCCAGCCGCCGACGGGCTCAGTCGCTGTTAGATGTCCCGCTCAGTCCCGCGACCGATCTGAGCGGTGGATCCTCCTTGCTGATGCCAGACACCGGGCCGGAGGCATTCCCGGGCTGACAACCCCTAACTCGCGGTTATTTAAGCCGCGAGGGCGAGGTGAGTGCGATTAGCATTGGCACTTGTAAATGTGCGGTCACAGTATTAACGAGGTTATGTCCGCCGTCCTCGGCTCGCTTCCCCTGGATCAACTACCGAAGTCGAAGCCAGTCACCCCCTATTGAGTTGTACGGCGCCAGCCGCGGCGACGCGGCGTCCACCACAGCTGACGCTACCTTGTCGAACGTCCGTCAGCCAACCGACATTCCCTGCCGCGACACCTGGGGCCGAAACACCCGCCGCACACCCGCCACACACAGGATGCCCGACGGTTACCCGCAAAGCGGGCTCCATCGGGCATCCCCGGTGGTGATGAGATACCCCCGTGGACGCTGGCGGTGGCCGAAGTGCGCCCACGGGGGCTTGACCGGCAGGGTCGGGGCCGGCCTTTGAAAACCGGGCCTCCCCCGAGATGAGGCCCGGTTCTCATCACGGCGACTGGGCCGCAACCCCCCAAGCGACACTCAGTCATCTGGTAAGACGTCTATTAGTATCGCCGCAGTTGCTTTACGTAACCAAAATCTCGGTCACTTTCCGCCTATGGGGTCGCCGGCGCACGCCCCCGGTCAGCCGGCCAGGCCGGCGAGGAACGCGGCGCCCAGCGGGACCGCCGAGGTGGACGGCGACTTGGTCAGTTCCAGCACGGCGAACGCCACATTCCCCTGGTACCCGACGAACCAGCTCGCCCACAGCTTCGACCCGGCAGCCGCCGGCGCGTTCCCGACCTGCCCGTAAACCGGTGCCCCCGCGAGGTCCGCCTGCTGGGCAGCGCCGGACGTAACGGTGGCCCGCATCAGCGCGCGCAAGACGCTGACCGTCTGCTGGCCGGCCACCGCCTTGGGGGCCAGGCCGGGATCCGGCGGGTCGGTGATGAGCACGGGCGGGTGCCGGATACCGGAGTCCACTCCCGCCGCGATGAGCGCCATGGCCAGCGGGCTCACCTGCACGCCCCCCTGGCCGATGGTGTCGCTGGCCAGCCCAGCGTCGCCGCCAGAGACCCGCAGCGATCCGGAAAACGCCGCCAGCGGTAGCTTCCAGCCCGCACCCAGGCCGAAGGCGGTCGCCGACGAGGTCAGCTGGCTGGCGTTGAGCCTGCGGGAGAGCCCGGTGAACGCCGTGCCGCAGGCCTGCGCGAAATCGGTGCTGAACGGAGGCTGGGTGCCCAGGGCGGGCTCCGCTGGCACGTTGGTGAAGATCCGGCCGCCGACATCGCTGCTGCTGGTGCACGGGATCGGCGAGTTCACCTGCAGCCCGCTGGACAGCAGGGCGTCGGTGGAGACGATCGTGAAGGCCTGCCCGGGCTGATAATGCCCCGCGAGCGGATCAACCCGTGGCATGCCCGGCACCGCGTGATCGGCGACGGCCAGGATATGCCCGGTGGATGTCACCGCCACGATCGCGGCGTCCGCGGAATTCCCGGCGAGGGCCGCCGTAGCCGCGGTCTGGACTCGTGAGTCGATGGTCGTCCGCACTGTGGTCCCTGTGCGGCCCGGCCACCGGGCCAGCACCGCCACCTGGCGGCCCGCTCCGTCCTCGGCGACGACCTCGGTGGCCGAGGAACCCGCCAGCTGCCGCTGGAACAACTGCTGCAGGCCGGACTCGCCCACGGTGCTTCCCGGGCGGTAGGCCACACCGTCATCGCGCAGCGCGAGGGACGCCTCCGTGCCCACTGCCCCGGTGACATCGGGCGCGATGCTGTTGAACAGCCGCTCGCTGACCGGGTGGACGACGAGGCCCGGCACATGACCCAGCCCGGAGCTGAGCTTCGCGTAGGACGCCGGGTCAAGGGTCACCAGCTTCAGCGCCGAGGACTGCGGCGCGGCCAGGATCACCCCGAGCACCTGGCTGGAGTCCAGCCCGGTCACCTGGCCAAAGGCCTGGGCTGTCGCCTGTGGGTTGGCCAGCTTGCCGGGAGTCACCTCGGTGACATAGGCCGTGGAGGGAACGGTCAACGGCTGCCCGGCCGCATCGAGTAGCGGCGCCCGCGACGGCATGGTGGACACGACCGCCAGCCGCAGCCCGGGCCGCAGGCCCGGGTTGATGACGCTCGGGCTCCACACCACCTTCCAGCCCCCACTGGTCTTGCGCAGCCGGAAAAGCCCCTGATAATTCCACGGTGCGCCGTCCTGGCCCAGGTCGACCGATGCCCCGAAGTGGGCCACCGCGTTGCCGTTGCTCTGCGTGATCCGTCCCAGGGTCAGGGTGAACGCGGCCGCACCCAGCTGCTGATAGGCGGTGCGCAGGGTGACAGTCACGGTGGCCGGATCGCCAGTCGTCATCCCGGCCGCCGTTCGGTACTGTCCCTGCCCCCAGGCGAGCAGGAAGGCCTGGACGGTCGGCTCGGCGGATGCGTCGCCGGAAAGCCCTCCGATGAGCCCGGCCACCGCCACTACCGCGACGACGGCCGCGGCGATCAATTTCGGCCGCGGTACCCGAGCACGCAGCCCGCTCACCCGTGTCCCCCCGGTGCCGCGTTTCAGTGAGGCGCGCTCACCGACGGCGAGCTGCGGCACGCGCCTGACTGTGACGAAGGGCGAAACGTGCCCGCGGGCGGCTGCGTGCGCCCCTCGCCTACGGTAGGAGGCCATGCCCCGCCTCCCTGCTACCCCCGCCGCCTGAAGGCACGCTCCACCTCCCGGGCGGCGTCCCGCTGGGCCAAATCATGACGCTTGTCGTAAGTCCGCTTGCCCTTGGCCACGGCCAGCTCGACCTTGACCTTGCCGTCCTTAAAGTACAGCTCCAACGGCACCAGTGTCAGGCCACGCTCCGCTGTCTTACTGGCAAGCTTGTCGATTTCCTTGCGGTGCAGCAGCAACTTGCGCGGGCGCCGGGGCTCGTGGTTTGTCCATGTCCCCTGCGTGTACTGGGGGATGTGCACGCCATGGAGCCACAGCTCACCGTCGGCGAACTGGCCGAACCCGTCGGTGAGAGAGGCCCGCCCGGCACGCAACGACTTCACCTCGGTCCCGGTGAGCACAAGCCCCGCCTCGACGACGTCCTCAATGTGATAATCGTGCCTGGCTCGCCGGTTACGGGCGATGACCGTTCGTTCCTGCCCCTTTGCCACGGTTCTAGGATGCGCTGGCGTCACGCGCGGAGGTAACGCCTGAGCGTGAGGAACGAGGTGGCGCCGCAGAGCAGCACCGCCATGACCATGGCCAGCACGATGACTTCGATCAGGTCAGCCAGGCTGAGTTGCACGTTGTACGGGAAGTACTGCTGGAGTGTGTCGAGGCCCAGCGTCTTCACCGCGATGAGCAGCCCGGACGCGATCAGCCAGCCGAACATGCCGGCGATCACCCCCTCGACGAGGAAGGGCAGCTGAACATAGAAGTTGGACGCACCGACCAGGCGCATGATGCTGGTTTCCCGGCGCCGGTTGAACGCTGACAGCCGGATCGTGTTCGCGACCAGCAGGATCGCGGCGAGGACGAGGATGATCGCGACGGCGATGACCGCATTCCGCGCCCCGTCCAGCAGCTTGTAGAAGTTGGACAGGATCGACTGGACGTTCACGATGTTATCGACACCGGGTCTGCCCTGCACCGTGCCAGCCACCACGCCGAAGTCGGACTGGGCGTTGCGCAGCTTCACCTGGTAGGAGTCCGGGATCTCACCCTGGGAGACCAGGCTCGCGAACGACTTGTCCTGCGAGAATTCCTGCCTGAAGTGCTGGAAGGCCTGCGCCTGGGACTCGTACTGGACACTTTCGACTCCCTGCGACTTCAGAGCCATCAGGTCACTGCGGATCTGCTGCTTCTCCGCCGCCGTGGCCGGGCCGTTCACCCGGCACTGCGGGCTCACGCTGGTGGCGGTGCACAGGTAGATAGACAGCTGGACCCTGCCCTGCCAGTAGGTTCTCGTCTGATTGACCTGCTTGACGAACAGCAAGCCAGTGCCGAGCAGCGAGAGGCTGATGGCGACAACGACCACCAGCGCAACCGTCATCGTCAGGTTGCGCCGGAGGCCGGTCCAGACCTCCTGCAAAACGAACTGTGCGCGCATGGTCGTTGATCCCTCGGTAATCCTCGGTATCGAGTACCGCCCAAGCCCCCGCCCGGCGGGCGACGGTCGCCCGCTGGCCCAGTCAGTACGCCTGGCCGTACACTCCGCGCGACTGGTCGCGCACGACTTTGCCGTGCTCAAGCTCGATGACGCGCTTGCGCATCGAGTCCACGATCGCCGCGTCATGGGTAGCCATGACGACCGTGGTCCCCGTTCTGTTGATACGGTCCAGAACTTTCATGATCCCGATAGAGGTGGCTGGGTCGATGTTTCCGGTGGGCTCATCCGCCAGCAGGATCATCGGCCGGTTTACGAACGCCCGGGCCATCGCCACCCGCTGCTGCTCGCCCCCGGACAACTCATCCGGCATCCTGTCGTGCTTACCCTCCAGGCCGACAAGGTCCACAACCTCGGGGACGACCTTACGGATGAAGCGCCGCGGCTTCCCGATGACCTGAAGCGCGAAGGCGACGTTCTGGTAGACATTCTTGTTCGGAAGAAGGCGGAAATCCTGGAACACGCAGCCGATCCTGCGCCGCATATACGGGACCTTCCAGTGGGTGAGCCTGGCGAGGTCCTTCCCGGCCACCTGGATCTTCCCGTTGGTCGGGTTTTCCTCCCTGAGGACAAGCCTCAGGAACGTCGACTTGCCCGAGCCTGACGGCCCGACCAGGAAGACGAACTCACCCTTCTCGACGTCGATGTTGACGTTCTCCAGAGCCGGGCGGCTCTGGTTCGGGTACATCTTGGTGACGTTTTCGAAGTGGATCACAGGCCGCTCACAAACTTCCGGCTGCGCGGCCACGGAACCGGCCGCCTTCCGGCCTTCCCGGCGCGATCGGGCTGTCCGGTTTGGCCAGGGGACAGTCTAGGGGGGAAACTGGCCTGGAACGTCCAACACCGCCGAAGTGACCGGTCGGGCGCCGGCTGGAAGGGACTGACATGAGCTGCGAACACCTCATTTGCGCGCAGTGCGCGGGGCCGGTTGTCGAGGGACGCTGCGCTGCCTGCCAGACATCGCGAGCGCAACTGCACCACCGGCCGGCAGGCCTGAGCCTGCCCATCGTGGCCGCATTGATCCTCACGCTGCTGCTCGTTACCCTGGCGCTGCAGCTGGCCCACTGACACCCGGGCCACCCGGAGCCGCCGGTCACCTGCCATCGGGCTGCTTGCGCAGCCACCGGATCTCGGCCTCGATGAAATTATCGATCTCGCCATCCATCACAGCCGCGGTGTTCCCGGTCTCGTAGCCAGTGCGCAGGTCCTTGACATTCTGGTACGGGTGCAGGACGTAGTTGCGGATCTGGGTCCCCCAGCTGCCCGCCCCGTCTCCCCTCAGCTCCTGCATCTTGGCCGCCTGCTCCGCCCGCTTGCGCTCCAGCAGCTTGGCCTGGAGCACCGCCATGGCGCTGGCCCGGTTCTGGATCTGGCTGCGCTCGTTCTGGCAGGAGACCACGATCCCGGTCGGCAGGTGGGTGATCCGCACCGCCGAGTCGGTCGTGTTCACGCCCTGCCCGCCCGGCCCGCTGGACCGGTAGACGTCCACCCGGATGTCGTCGTCGGGGATCTCGATGTGATCGGCCCGCTCCACCACCGGGATGACGTCCACCCCGGCGAATGAGGTCTGCCTGCGGCCCTGGTTGTCATACTTGGAAATACGGACCATACGGTGCGTGCCGTGCTCGCCACGCAGCGTGCCATATGCGTACGGGGCCTTCACCGCGAAAGTGGTGGACTTGATCCCCGCCTCTTCCGCGTAGGAGGTGTCGTAGATCTCGGTGGCGTACCCGTGCCGCTCGGACCAGCGCAGATAGATGCGCCGCAGGCCCTCGGCCCAGTCGGCCGCGTCGGCGCCCCCGGCCTGTGCGTTGATGGTGATCAGCGCCTCCCGGGCGTCGTACTCCCCCGACAGCAGAGTACGGATCTCGAGCTGGTCGATCTCCTTGCGCAACTTGGCCAGATCGCGGACGGCCTCCTCGCGGGTCGGCTCGTCGTTCTCGCTCGCCGCCAACTCGAACAGCAGCAGGGTGTCGTCGAGGCGCTGCCGCAGTCCCTCCAGGCGGGCCAGTTCGCCCTCCAGGTACGAGAGCCGGCGGTGAACCCCCTGCGCCTTGTCCTGGTCGTCCCAGAGCCCGGGATCCCCGGCCCGCTCCCGCAGATTGTCCGCCTCGCGCCGCATGACCTCAGGGTCGAGGACCGCCTCCACGCTGGCCAGAGTCGACGACAGTTCCGAGATTTCACCCGTAGGGTCGGTACCTGTCATGGCGGAAAGCCTACGCGAGCGCGGCGGTTCAAAATGACCATGACGCGTATGCCACGTATCACGCGTGATCCGGGAGGGTGATCGCCGCGACCAGGGTGCGGATCGCCCGCACCGCCACCGACAGGGTGGCCACAGTGAACCTGTCGCTCTCCCAGATTTCGGTGAGCGTCTGGGTGGCGCGCGCCGCGGCCGACTGGTTGCGCTGAGCCCAGGCGGCGAGGCGCTCCTCCGGGCTGCCGGGGCCGGTGACCTGGAGCACGTCACGGGCGATCGCGGCGTGCGCGGCGTACACGTCCTCGCGAAGAGCGGCGCGGGCCATGGTGTTCCACCGGTCTTCGCGCGGGAGCGCGGTGATCCGGTCGCGCAGCCGGGCGATCTGCAGCCGGTCGGCCAGGTCGAAGTAGGCTTCCGCGGTCTCCTCGATGCCGCGGCCCGTCGCCGCGGCGATCTCCACCAGGTCGAAGGCTGAGTAGGCGGGGACCATGGCCGCCACCCGCTCGGCGAGGTCCGGGGCGACCCCGCGCGCGGTGAACGACTCAAGCCGCTCGGCGAATTCGGTGGCGTCCCGGCCGGTGAGCAGCTTAGGCACACCCGCGGTGACCGTGCGCACGCCGCCAGCGAAGAAATCGATCGTCGCCTGGATGTCAAACGGCGGCCGGCGGCCGTCCAGCAGCCAGCGGGTGGCCCGTTCGGCGAGCTTGCGGGCCTCCAGCATCAGGGCGATCTGGGCGGTGACCTCCACCTGGCCATCCAGTGCCTCCACCCGGGCCCAGAACGCGGGCAGATCGAAGACCTCGCGTGCCACCAGCCAGGCCCGGCTGATGTCGGGGACAGATGCCCCGGTCTCCTCGTTGAGCCGGAAGAGGAAGGTGGTGCCCGACCGGTCCACCATGTCGTTGACCACCGTGGTGGTGACGATCTCGCGGCGGAGCCGGTGGGAGTCCATCCGGTCGGCGAACCGCTCCCGCAGCGGCGCGGGGAAGTACCTGGACAGTTCCGACCGCAGGTAGGGGTCATCGGGCAGGGTAGAGGCCAGCATCTCCTGCGCGGCAACGATCTTGGCCTGGGCGAGCAGGACGGCGAACTCCGGTCCGGTGAGGCCCATTCCCGCGGACCGGCGCTCGGCGATCACCTTGTCCCCGGGCAGCACCTCAAGGCGTCGTCGCAGCCTCCGGTCCCGCTCGAGTTTTCGCAGGTAGCGAGCGTGTACGTGGAGCATGGAGGCGGCCTGGGCGCGGGCCGCGGCGATGGCCCGGTTCTGGTGGTAGTTGTGCCGCAGCACCAGGGTGCCGACCTCGCCGGTCATCTCCTGCAGCAACCGGTTCCGGTCGGCCGGGGCGAGATCGCCGCGGCTGACACTGTCGGCTAGCAGGATCTTGATGTTCACCTCGTGGTCGGAGGTGTCCACGCCCGCCGAATTGTCGATGAAGTCCGTGTTGACCAGGCCCCCGGCGAGCGCGTACTCGATCCTGGCCGCCTGCGTCAGCCCCAGGTTCCCGCCCTCCCCGATCACCCTGGCCCGCACCTGGGGGGCGCCAACGCGGACCGCGTCGTTGGCCCGGTCCCCCACGTCCGCGTTCGACTGGGCGGCTGCTTTCACGTACGTGCCGACCCCGCCGTTCCACAACAGGTCCACCGGCGCCCGGAGGATGGCAGAGATCAACTGGTCCGGGGACATGGCCAGCGCGCTGTCGCCCAGTCCCAGGACGGCCTGGACTTGCGGGGACAGCCGGACGGACTTCGCGGTCCGCGGCCACACCCCGCCGCCCGCCGAGATCAGCGACGGGTTGTAGTCCGCCCACGAGGAACGCGGCAGGCCGAACATCCGCTCCCGCTCCGCGAAGCTCACCCCGGGATCCGGGTCCGGGTCAATGAAGATGTGCCGGTGGTCGAAGGCGGCGACCAGCTTGATCTGGCGGGACAGGAGCATCCCATTGCCGAACACGTCTCCGGACATGTCACCGATCCCCGCGACGGTGAAGCCGTCGGAGTCCACGTCCAGGCCCAGCGTGGCGAAATGGAACCTGACCGACTCCCAGGCGCCGCGGGCGGTGATCCCCATCTTCTTATGGTCGTAGCCCTCGGAGCCGCCGGAGGCGAACGCGTCGCCCAGCCAGTACCCATAGCTTTCGGAGATCTCGTTGGCCGTGTCGGAGAAGGTCGCGGTGCCCTTGTCGGCGGCGACGACCAGGTAAGGGTCATCCCCGTCGTGCCTGACCACGCCCGGCGGCGGCACGATCCGGCCCGCATGCAGGTTGTCGGTGACGTCCAGCATGGCCTTGATGAAGGTGCGGTAGCAGCCGAGCACCTCGGCCTGGTGCGCCTCACGATCCGCCGGGTCCGGCAGGCGCTTGCAGACGAACCCGCCCTTGGCACCGGACGCCACGATGATCGAGTTCTTCACCTCCTGCGCCTTGGCCAGGCCCAGGATCTCGGTGCGGAAGTCCTCGCTCCGGTCCGACCAGCGCAGCCCGCCTCGCGCCACAGCCGCGAACCGCAGGTGCACCGCCTCCAGGCGCGGGGAGTACACGAACAACTCGAACTGCGGCCGGGGAGCAGGCAGGTCGGGCACCGCTGCCGCGTCCAGCTTGAACACCAGGTACGGCAGGTCAGCGCCGCCCGCGCCGCCCGGCATCGCCCGGAAGTAGTTGGTCCGCAGCGTGGCCTGGATCAGTGCCAGGTAGGCGCGGAGCACCCGGTCGTGGTCCAGGACCGCGACATCGTCGAGTTCGCCGAGGATCTCCTCGGCGATCGCCTCGCTGCGTTCAGCCTCCCCGCCCTGGAGTACGGGGTCGAACCTGGACTCGAACAGGCGGACAAGGAGCCTGGTCACCGTGGTGTTGGCGCGCAGCACCCGCTCGATGTAATCCTGGCTGAACCGGGTGCCCGCCTGGCGCAGGTACTTGGCGTAGGCGCGGACCACCACGGTCTGCCGCCAGGTCAGCTGGCCGTCAAGCACCAGCGCGTTGAACCCGTCATCCTCGATCACGCCCCGCCAGAGCGCGGTCAGCGCGTTCTCGAACGCCACCTTGAGCGGTCCCGGATGAGCCGCCTGACCGCCGGTTCTGCGCAAGCCAAAGTCATATATCCAGAACGGCTCACTGAGGCACTCCCCGGAAAACTCGTAAGGGTGCTCGTCGACGACTTCCACACCCATGTGCTGGAGGCGCGGCAGGACATCGGTGAGGGTGATCGGCGAACCTGTCCGGTAGATGGTCAGCCGCCAGACTCGTGGCGCGGCTTCGCGCGGGTCGCGGGACGGCTCCTCCGGTACGGGCCTGCCGCCAGCGAAGCTCTCGGCCTCCCACAGGTCGAAGGCGATGGTCTGGTCAGACTCCAGCAGGCTGAGCACGCGGGTCAGGTCGGTCAGCGCGTATTCGGCGGGCACGTCCGTCTTGTAGGTCTCGGGGATCGAGTCCCGGCAGATCTCCAGCAGCGCCCGGGCCTGGCGCTCGCCCAGCTTGCGGATCGCCTCCTGGACGAGGTCGTCGTCCCAGGAGCGGACGGTGGCGGCCAGCTTCCGTTCCAGCCGTGCCGCGTCCACCTCGGGGAGCCGCCGCCCGCGCTCGATGCGCACCACCACGTGCAGCCTGGCCAGCGCTGATTCGGTGACCGTGGCCGCATAGTCAACGGATACCCCGTCGAAGGCGGCTCGCAGGATCTCCTGCACGCGCAGCCGGATCGGCGTGGTGTACCGGTCCCTGGGCAGGTAGACGAGGCAGGACATGTACCGGCCGTAGGTGTCTTTGCGCATGAAAAGCCGGGTCTGCCTGCGCTGGCGCATGCCGAGCACCCCGACGGCGATCGGGGTGAGCTCCGGCACGGAGATCTGGAAGAGCTCCTCGCGCGGGTAACCCTCAAGGATCTCGGCCAGGTCCTGGCCGTCATGGCTGTCGGGGGTCATCCCGGCTGCCTCCAGCACGCTGGCCAGCTTGCGCCGCAGGACCGGGATGCGGGTGATGCTCTCGTGGTAGGCGGCGTGCGTGTACAGGCCGAGGAACCGGTACTCGCCGCGGACCTCGCCGGTCTCGTCGATCCGCTTGACGGCGACGTAGTCGAGATAGCTCGACCGGTGCACGGTGGACCGCGAATTCGCCTTGGTGAGGATCAGCCGCTGCGGGTCTATGGCCCTGGCGCGCACCTCGGCTGGCAGCGCCGCGAAGGAGTTCGAGCTGTGCCGGTCGTCCCGCAGGATGCCCAGGCCGGTGCCGGCCACCGCGAGCAGCGCCATTCCATCGGGCCCGTCCACCAGGTCGTACTCCCGGTAACCGAGGAACGTGAAGTGGTTGTCGGCCAGCCAGCGCAGCAGCGCCTGGGTCTCGGCCGGCACCCTGGGGCCCTCCTCCGCGGCCAGCCGGTCGGCCAGCCTGACCGCCATGGCCTGCATCCGCGCGTAGTCCTCCACGGCCACCCGGACGTCGTGCAGGACCCGGCGCAGTTCCTGTTCCAGTTCCGCCGCGCGGATGGCGCCGGGCCGCGCGGCGATCTCAATGTGCGTCCACGACTCGGCGATCTCGTCGTGGCCGGGCCGCCCAGCACCGCCGGCACCATCCGCGCCAGCGCTGCCACCCCCAGGGCCACCACGACCCAGCCCGCCACCCCCGGGGCCACCACCGGTCTTGATGTCACTGAGCGGGCCGGCCACCTCGCGCAGCGCCCCCGCCACGTTCCTGCGGACCAGGAGCTGGGGGTGCACGACCAGGTCGCTGTCGAGGTCGTGGCGGGCCAGGGCCATGGTCACCGAGTCGACGAGAAAAGGCATGTCGTCGGTGACGATGTCCACCACGGCCCGGCCCGCGCCGAACGCGGCGCCCCCGGCCGGGCGCACC
>OCZT010006599.1_pt1 | contig 11474 bp, 5 predicted proteins | sample 1539031 | NCBI WGS metagenome assembly OCZT01 (sample SAMEA3539308, study PRJEB22396) | soil metagenome | biome: tundra; feature: field; material: soil | place: USA | collected 2010-05 | depth 0.15 m
CCTGCAAACGGTCTTCGGGGATGACGGCGACTCCCAGGTCGCGAATCCTTAACGGTGCCCAGGCAGTAACATCTTCACCCAGGAACCGCACGGTGCCGGAGGTCCGGCACTTGGAATCGCGCGGGTGCAGCAGCGCCTGCAGCAGCTCGGACTGGCCATTGCCCTCGACGCCGGCGACGCCCACTATTTCACCGCGTCGAACCGAGAAGCTGAGATCCGAGAGCCGGCGACGGCTGCCCACCGGGCCCGACAGGCTCAGGCCGGACACCTCGATCGCGGTTTCAGCACGCGGATGCGCGGGGGAGACCTCAATGCTCAGCACCACTTTGCGCCCCACCATCAGGTTCGCGAGTTCCTGTGGGTTGGTGCGGGAAGTCTCGACCTCGCCGGTCACTTTGCCGGCGCGAAACACCGTGACGCGATCCGTGAACGACATCACGTCCTTGAGCTTGTGCGTGACCAGCAGCACGGTCTTTCCCTCGGCGCGGAGCTTCTTGAGGTTGGTAAAGAGGTCATTCGTTTCCTGCGGGGTCAGCACCGCCGTCGGCTCGTCCAGAATGAGGATGTTGGCCTCGCGATAGAGCAGTTTGAGGATTTCGACACGCTGCTGCACGCCCACGGGAAGCTGCTCGACGGGACGGTCCCAATCGACCGGCAAACCATATTGGCGCGCCAACGCCTCCAAGCGTGCGCGCGCTCCCTGGCGATCAATCACCCCCCAACGCAGCGGCTCGGCCCCCAGCAAAATGTTATCCAATGCCGAGTAAGGACCGGCCAGCATGAAATGCTGGTGCACCATGCCGATGCCGCGTGCGATGGCATCCGACGGCGAAGCCCAGGCACACTTCTTCCCGCCAATGAGTATCTCCCCGGCGTCGGGGCGCAGCATGCCGTAAAGGAGCTTCATGGCGGTGGACTTGCCTGCGCCGTTTTCCCCGATGACGCCGTGGATGGTGCCCGCCTCGACCCGCAGGTTCACCCCCGCATTGGCCAGCACGCTACCGAACTGCTTCGTCAGTCCGCGCAACTCAACGGCTGGAGGGTGCTGGGTCGTCATGACCTCAGTAGTGTCCGAATTTAGGGACAAGAGTCAACGCCTGGACGCCGATTAGGCAGATGCGCCGCGCACCCAAAGGCGACGCAGTATTCCGCCCCTGGAACGGCGGGCCTGAAGATGGCGGGTTCCTGGCGCCATACACCCGTGATGACCCGGCGATGTTCTCGTGTGGTTCTCGATTGTTCCTCGATTGTTCCTCGATTACTCCTCTAGTCCTGGCTCTTTTGGGCAGGGCGGAACCGCGCAGCGTTTGGGAGATCAAGCAGGACCTCTCTCGGAGGGCTTTTCGCGCACTCAAAGTTCAGCCGCAAAGCTGCTGCGCTGAGCAGGAAGCAGGCTCACTCTATCGGGTAGCCCTTGCTGATCCAATCATCGTTCAGGCTGGACGGAAGATTTAGCAGCTTGGCATTTGTAAACTTCAGCTTCTTGAGGAGTTCGAAGGCAGGCCGGACATTCGGGCAGCGGCGGAAGGGACAGCAACCACAATAGATGATTACCTCCTTGTCCTTGGGGAGCTTGGCAAGCTGCTGCTTGAGCTTCTCAAGGTTCGCTTGAGCACTCGCAGGCCCGATGGCAACTGCACCCTTGATCTGCTGCACGGGGCCGATATTGAAGATGACCGGTTTGGGCGCTTTCGAATCCGCGATGGCCGCCGCCAGCACCGCCGGGTCCTTGAGTTGCTTATCTGTCCAGGGTTCGTCAGTCTGTGCCTGCGCCAGGCTCAGGCCGGAGAAACAGACAACGACGGCCAACGCGTTCAGGAAACGTGCTATTTGAGTATTCATAGTTGTCTGGTGGTTGCCTAAGGCTTCAGCACGATGTCCACCCGCGCCTTGCCTTTCAACTGTAACACCAGCCAGCCTTCCTTCGGCACGAATTGGATGGTGCCTGAGAAATCGACTTGCTGGCCATTAACAGCGATCCGCGGCTTCTGGCTCAAGCCGTTGACGAGAACAAAGTAGGGCGCCTTCACCCAACTCTCGACCTCAAAGCTGACCCGGCCAGTGTCTTCTTTGGCGCGCTTGATTTCGCCCGGAGCGTGGACGCGCAGCCCGTTCTTGCGGAAAGACCAGAAGTCATACGCGGGCTGGTTGAACAGATGCGTGGCGCAGGCTTCTACCGTAGCGGGGTTGATGGCCGGGCCATTGCGCTTCTGGGAGCGCAAAACAAAGGAGTCCGGCAGCAAGCCTTGCTGGTCGCGGTCTGCGGTCGGCCAGCTCTGCTGAATGCCGGAAAGCGTGATGCCGTCGGCCAATTGCTTCCAAGGCCCCTTCGGGTCGTGGCGGACGAGGCGATACAAGGCGTCGGCATAGACCAGCCCGCACCACTGGACGGGCAGCCCCAGCCAGACGGGTGCGCGCCATGAGGTTGCACCGAAGACCGCGATGGTGCTGTAGGGTCCAATTGGCTGGGGCGTCGGGTTGACGAGGTAAACGAACGGCACGCCGGTCCAGGCCCAGTAACGGGCTTGCTCCAGGAAGTCGCGGTCGCCGGTCAACTCGTAGCCGAGCGTGTAGGCGTGAACCAAGTGCGCGGAGGCCAGGATGTCCGGCGTGTGCAGGGGGCATTCCCAGGTTTGCGCGCCGCGCGGCACGCCGTGGCGGAACTTGTCCATCGCGCGCAGGCGGGCCAAGGCCGCGTCGAGCAGCTCGCGGTCGCCGGAAAACGCCGCCGCGTCCAACAGGCTCGCCACCGTGGTGGAGGTCAAGCCATTGGCTTCATTGGTGAAATGGGTTTTGCCGTAATCCGGTCCGCCGGCTTGCGGATGATATTGTATGGAACCGTCGGCCTCGAAGTTGCCGAGCGCCTCCTTGCCGACCTGCTTCGCACGCTCTGCGGTTTCCGACACATGGCCGTAAATGAGCGAGGCCACGGGATAGCGCACGTGTCCCACGCAGGAGGCATTGAGATCCTGCGGCGGGATAGAGCTGAGGGCGTCTTTGGCCGTCTGTTGAAGCCGCTCGGCCAAGGCCGGTTGGCCGCCCTGATTCGCCAGCCAGTCCATCCAGACTGCGGCATCGGCGGCCGGGCCAAGCTTGAAATGGTCGCCCGCAATCGCATGGCGGAACAACTGCCCTTCGCGGATCTTCGAATCGAGCCAGCCGCCGGCGGCCAGGGCGACGTATTTCTGCAAGTCAACGTTCGCACCCGGCAGCGCGGGCAGACCGCGCAGCGCAATGTATTGTTCCACGGCGGGCACGACACTGTTGCCCATTCCGCCGAGCAGGGTGGCGTGCAAGATCAGCGGCTGATTGGCGCGCAGCACCTGGCTCATGCGCGGGAGCAAGCTGCCCTCCTCGCGATTCTTTCCATCCGAACCGGGGAAGATCAGGCCCATCACGTGTCCCCCGGAGCCGAACAAGCGGTCGGGCGAGTCGAACACAGCGCTCACGTCAGGCCGCGCCTCCCAAGTCAGCGCGAGGTAGCGTCCGTTGTGCTGGATGGCCATGAGCGGGAAAGTGAGCTTGAGGTTGTCGGGCACCTGCCGCTTCGAGGCCGGGCCGATGACGTCCGCCTCCGAGCTGCTTGGCTCGTTGTCCAGATACTCCAGACCGGCGAGCAACCCCTGCCCCTTCGTTGTCCCGAAGGCACCGGCACCGGGGAAGACCATTAGCACGGGCAGAAATGCCACCGCACGGTCCTGATCCACAGTGACTTCGGTCTTGATATCGACAGCCCCCGGTATCGAGCCAGGGCTGAAGCGCTGTTCAAACTTCCACCAGGCGCCGTCGGCGTCACGTCCTTCCAGGCCGACCTGAACTGAATTGCGCCGGGCATTCGTGGTGCGCTTCGCATTTGCGGCATTAGCGAGTTCAAACCAGCGCATTTGACCGCCGGTCACGTAACCAATCATCGGTCCGGTTTGCCCGAGTGCCATCAATTCACCGGCGACCCGGACGTCAAACGCGCCGGGCGCTACGAGGGAGTGGATTGCCTCGATGTCCCTTGAACGAACTGAGGCGGCTTTGGGTGAAGATGCCTGCGGGGCGGGCTTAGCCCATTGCGGAATGGTCGCGCCGGCTGGTATGGGAGGGTTTTGAGGCTCGGCCCCTCCGGCATTTGCCTCCAGGCACAACCAGGCGAATACGAGCAGGACCAACGCACCGAGATAAGAGAGCGGTTTCATGTTGGAGTAGTGCCAAGCCATCGCGTCGCGCGCAGCTTGAACGACCGGGCGGGGAGGTATTGGGTTGAGCGCCCCCGCTTCGCTCAATAAACCTTCCGCAAATTGGAGGGGAGGATGTTCAGCTCAGTGCGATACTTCGCCACGGTACGACGGGCGATCACAATGCCCTTTTCCTTGAGCATCCTAACCACCTCCTGATCCGAGAGCGGCTTGCTGGTATCCTCCGCCTTGAAAATCTCGTCAATAATGTTCTTCACACTCGTGTTGGACATGCTGGTGGACGACATGCCGCCGTCGCCGTTCGCATTGGCGGTCTGGATGCCGGCGGTGAAGAAATACTTCATCTCAAAAACGCCCTGCGGCGTCTGCATATACTTGCCGGAAACCGCGCGGCTGACGGTAGTTTCATGCACGCCGACCACTTCCGCCACCTGCACCATCGTCAGCGGTTTGAGCGCGGCGACACCTTTGCCCATGAACTCGCGCTGCCGATGCACAATCTCGTTGGCGATGTTCAGGATGGTTTGCTGCCGCTGATGCAGGCTCTTGATCAGGAACTTCCCGGCGCGGATCTTCTCCCGGATGTAATTCCGCACTTCAGCCGAGTTGCCGACCTGCGCCATCAAATCCTTGTACGTGTTGCTAATGCGCAAGTGGGGGATATGCTCATTGTTGGTGGTGACCACATAATCATCGCCCGACTTGCGCACGAACACCTCGGGCAGGATGTATTGGTCGTTATCGGGCAAGTAGGCGCGTCCGGGCCGGGGCTCCAGCCGGGCGATCCGTTCCAGCGCATCCTGCACCTCGTCCACGGAAGCGCCGGTGCCGCGGGAAATCTCCGGGATGCGGCGCTTGCCGAGGGCGTCCATGAACTCGTTGATGATGCGGTATTCCAGCGTGTCCTGTTGGCCCAGGCGCTCGAGCTGGAGCATCAGGCACTCCCGCAAATCGCGCGCGCCAACGCCCGGCGGGTCGAAGCTATGAATTACCTTTAGCACGGCAGCAATCTGATCCACCGGCAACCCGGTGGTCGAGGCCAGCTCTTCCACGGTGGCTTTCAGGTAGCCGTACTCATCAATGTTGCCGATGACCATTTCGGCAATCGGCCACTGATCCTCCTTCAACGCGGATTCGCGAACCTGCTCGAGCAGCATTTCCTGCAGCGAGGTCCCAGCCACCAGCGAATCGAACATGAACTGCCGCTTTTCCTCCTCCTCGGCGGAGGAGCGCATCGGGAGGTTGGTTTGGGCAAAATGATCGCGCCATTCCTGGTCGAGCTGTACCAGGCGCTCAAACTCCGCTTGAAAATCGTCCACCGGGTCGCTAGCGGTCTTTTCGGCAGTGGAGTCGAAGCTTAGATCCGCGGGCGGTTCGCTTGGGTCAGCCACTTTGGCCGGCGCGTCGGTCTCGCTCCCATCTTTCTCCTGCTGCTCCGTTTCGGCCGCGGACGTCTCTTCCAGCACCGGGTTCTGCTGCAACTCCTGTTCGACGAGGGCCTTGAGTTCCAGCGTTGGCGCCTGCAAGAGGGCCAGCGACTGTTGCAGTTGTGGCGCCAGGACCAGCGACTGCGTCAAACGCTGCGACAAATGTAGGCCTTGAGGCATGCCGAGATTCTAATCCGTCATGGCCCGAGCACAAGCAGGAAGTTGGCACGACTTTGGCTGTAGGCAACCGTTCTTAGTTCGCCGCGTCCAGGCAATCGCGCACCGCCAAGGCAAGTTTCTGGGGATGATACGGCTTCTGGAGGTAATTCAGGCCGGGGCGCAAAACAAACTCCTTGCCGACCACTTCCTCGCTGTACCCGCTGGTAAAGATCACTTTGAGCCGCGGTTGCTCCGCCCACAGCTTTTCGGCCAGCTCACGCCCATTCAATTGATCGGGCATGATCAGGTCAGTCAGCACGAGGCTGATCCGGTCCTTGCTCTCCCGCCAGACCTGGAGCGCTTTGGCGCCCGATTCGGCTTGCAGAACCTGGTAGCCGTGCCGCGCCAGGAGATCGCAGGCCAACTCGCGCACGGGCGCTTCGTCCTCGACCACCAGGATAGTTTCCGTCCCGCCGCGAGCGGCCGGTTCGGCGGGCCGCTCGTTGGCAGGCAGCGTGGGCTCCAAGCTGCGCGGCAGGAAGACTCTGAAGGTCGAGCCTTTGCCAGGCTCGCTCTCAACCTCGATCCAGCCCTGGTGCTGTTTGACGATGCCGTACACCGTCGCCAAGCCCAGGCCCGTTCCTTTGCCGACCTCTTTGGTGGTGAAAAACGGTTCAAAGATGCGGCGCAGATTCTCCGGCGGGATGCCGCAACCGGTGTCGATAACACTCAGGCACACGAATTGGCCGGCGCGAGCGTCCGGGAATTCCGCCAGGCGGCGGCAGTCCACTGCCAACACCGAAATCTTGATCGCCAACACGCCACCTTTGGGCATCGCGTCACGGGCGTTGACGGCCAGGTTCAACAATACCTGTTCCATCATGCCGGCGTCGGCATGCACTCGCGCTGGCTGCGGGGAGTAATTCAATTGCAGGGCGATGTCTTCCCCGAGAATGCGCCCCAGCATCTTGGTCATGTTGGCGACCACCTCGTTCATGTCCAACTGCCGCGGTTGCAGCAACTGGCGGCGGCTGAAAGCCAGCAGTTGTCGCGTCAAGGCCGCCGCCCGATCGGCGGCCTGGCTGATTTGTTGAGCCGACCTCGCGGCCACACCGGTCAGGCTGCCGCCAGCCTGGAGCAGCGAGGCATGTCCGTGGATGACCGTTAGAATGTTGTTAAAATCATGGGCCACGCCCCCGGCGAGTTGGCCAATCGCCTCCATCTTTTGGGCTTGCCGCAACTGCTCCTCGAGTTTCTTCTGCGCCGTCACGTCCCGGAACAGGCCCAACATCATCGGGGATTGGCCCCGCAGCTCCACAAACGAGCGAGTGTCCTCCAGCGTCACGACATTGCCGTTGCGCAACGTCAGGCGTCGTTCCCGCTGCTGCTCGATGTGCCGGCCACGAAAGGACTGCCGAAATTCCTGGAGTAACTTCTCCGGCTGCTCGGAGTCCGCGAGAATGACCGTAAGGGGTTTCCCCTCCAGATCCTCCCGCTGCATCCCGACTAGCTTGCAGAACGCATCATTGACCGCCACGATGTTCCCGTTCTCGTCCACCAGTCGCATCCCATCGGCTGAATTCTCCCACACCGAGTGGAAGAGCATTTCCGAACTCCGTAGAGCCGCTTCCGCCAACTTGCGGTCGGTAATGTCGCGTACGTGCAACAGCACTGCCGGCCCGCCGGCGTAATTGACCCGGCTGGACCGGATCTCCACGGGCACCTCTCGACCGTCCAGCATGCTGCTCATCCCTTCGATTTGCTTAAGCCGGCCTTCTACGAGGGCCTGGTGGTCGCGCCTCACCTGTTCCCGGCGGTCGGGCGGGATCAGGTCCAAGGCGCTCTTGCCGATCAAATCCTGGCGCGTCGCGCCGTGCAGCCGGCACGCTGCCGGGTTGACGTCCAGCACAGTTCCTTCGAGGTCTTCCACAAAGACCGCGTCGGGCGAACCTTCGAACAGCTCACGGAAACGCTGCTCGCTTTCGCGCAACGCCAGCTCCGCCCCGATGCGCTCCAACGCGCCGCCGCAGTGGTCCGCTAGAGTTTGCAGCATGCTTAGATCCGCCCGATCATACGCCTTGAAGCGGTAGCTCTGGATCGACAGGACGCCGATCACCTTGGTCCGGTTCCGAATCGGCGCCAGTATCAGCGACGCCGAGGGTCGCGACGTGTCGCCGATGGGAACGACCTCTTCGGACATGCTGATGGGTTCCTCGCGCAAGATTAGCTCCGCGCCCTGTTCGATAATGCGCTTCGCTATCCGGCTGGGCTCCACGTCGTGACCAGATAAGGGAATCTCGTACCGCCCCCCTTCTCTAGCCGTGTCCACGTTCAGGATCGGAAGAACCTTGTTGGTTTCGGCGGAATACAGGTCCAGGGTGAACCCATCCCAATGGAAAAGATCGTCCGCTACGGCTCGGATGATTCGGGCCGCCTCGGCAGGCGACGTGGAAGAACTCAGACTTTGGCCCAGCTTGGATAGTGCCGCATTCCGGTGCTCAATCCTCTTTCGCTCAGTAATGTCGCTGATCATTGCCAGCGACGCCGACCGACCGCTGAAGGAAATCGGACACCACTTGATTTCGACATCCATGAGCGATCCGTCCTTGCGGCGGTGCCGCCAGACGCCGGTGAATCCCGCTCCGTTGGGGCCGCGTCCCGCCACCACCTTGTGCACGTACTCGATCATCGCCGGCACATCCTCCGGCGGTCGGATGTCCTCGAGCTTCATCCTCCCAAACTCCTCGCGCGAATAGCCGTAATGCTGCACTGCGGCCTCATTGACTTCGAGGAAGGCGAGCGTTTCGTGGTCGAACACCAGCATCGGAGTGGGATTGCCGTCAAAAATCAGACGATACCGCTTTTCACTTTCACGTAACCCGGCTTCCACCTGCTTGCGGTCACTGACGTCACGCGAATTGACGGCCACCCCCGCAATGTCTGGATCGGTCAGGCGGCTTTGGCCGACCGCCTCCAGATAGCGCCAGGAGCCGTCCCGGTGCCGGCAACGGAACTCCAGTGTGACCATGCGGTGGGGGTGCCTCAAGCCGTGGTTGAATTTCTGCAAAACGTGAGGCAGGTCCTCGGGATGGACGAAGTCAAAAACGCGTTGCCCCGCCAGATCTTTGGGCTCATACCCCAGGACACCCTTCAGAGACGGGCTGTTGTAGGTAATTACACCCTGCTCGTCCAGGATGGTGAGGAGGTCCAGCGCATGCTCGGTCAGGGCACGGAAGCGTTTTTCACGCCGCACCAATTCCGTTTCCACTCGGCGCCGCTGTTTTCGTTCCGCGGCCTCCTCCACCGCACGGCGCACGGCCGGAACCAGCCGTTCCGGCCACTGCTTGAGCACATAATCGGTCGCTCCGTTTCTAAGACTCTCAATGGCGGCCTGCTCTCCGATCGTGCCGGAGACCAGGAGAAAAGGCGTTTCGGGGCATTTCTGCCGAGCCGTTCGCAACGCTTCGAGGCCGTTGTAGGCGGGAAGCAAATAGTCAGCCAGAATGACGTCAAATTTCTCCGGAGCCAAAGCGGCTTCAAAACCCGCCCGGTCCCCCACAAGCACGGTCTCGACGTGGCAGCCTTCCTGGGCTAAAAGTGATTGAACCAGATCGCTGTAATCCGGGTCATCTTCAAGATGTAATAATCGCAACGGGCCATTCATGGCATAGTTTTCCTGCCCAATTCTCGCTCTATCGCAGCAACCTTGGTGCCACTATCGGCAAGATCGTCCCCTCGCCAGAATAAGATTCCCGAGCCGTTTCCGCCCGTGTTTCTCGCTCCTTTGGGCCGAAAAGCGGGGTTCTCAACCGGAACACTCCACCGCCGGCCCCGGCAGTTCCCGTTTGATGTCCTGTAACCGATAACCAAAACCCGGCCCCTGCAAGGAAGAAAGGCCCACCCGACCCTCCCGTCGCTGGTACAGGCCGGGATGCACTGCCGACTCCGGGCGCGAGGCCTCGGGATAGAACTGCATCGCGTTGGTCTCGACCCCCATGATTGTCCCCGTGTGTGCCGCCAATAGCAGGTGCGGAATCTGCGCCAGCATCGGATTGGTCAGATCCTGCACCATCAGACTCATGCCATGAGCCCTCGCCCAACAGGCGCTCAGCAACGCTCCCGTCTGCGTCTTGCACGTCTTGAGCGCGACGCCCGACCAGCCCAGTTCCCGCCCTAACTTCACCAGGCGCCAGTCATGCGCGCTCTCATCCAGGAACAATGGCTTGCGCGCCGAAACGCTGCGAACATCCATCCGATGCCGCTCCAAGTCGTACGGAAACGGCTGCTCCACGTAGAGAATCATGCCGTAAACCCGAGGTTGCTCATCCCGCAACCGGTCGAGGATGCCGTTCACGTACTCGGGATCGGAGACCGTGCAATTGAAATCCGCCGACAGCCAGTCAACACCATTCCGGATGGCAATAGAGCCCACCTTGGCCAGGCGGCCGAAATCCCAGTCCACGTCGGTGCCGCGCAGCTTGACCTTCAGACATTTCAGTCCATCCCGCCGAATCCAGTCCTCCAGCAGCACCGGGTAGCCGTCGTGCGCCTCTTTGCCCGTCAACTCCGATGCCTCCAGCGAATCCAGTCCCCCAACCAAATGCCAGGCCAGCAGACTCTCCGGGCGCTGCGCTGCCAGGAACTCCGCCGGATACTTGCCTTGAAAGACAGCTCCTGACCGCGGCGCTGGCTGCAAATAATAGGCCAGGTCCCGATTCATGAACCCGGCATGATAGGTCTCGTAGGTAGGACAGCCATGCAATTGGCCGTAGGCATCGTGCACGGCGAGATCGAATGGCGAACAGCACACCAGGGCGGCCAGCCATGGCATCGGTTCCTTGCCGCGGCGCTGCCGCTGGTTGAACCCTTGGAGCCAGCCCGGCAAGACGGTCTCCACAAAATCGTGGCCCAGTTCGAGCGGATGCCCCGGCGAACGAATGCTCGCCCACAAGTCCGTTAGCTCGATGCAAAACGACTTTAATGCGGCGTGCCGCTCCTCGTAAGCTGAGGTGCTCGGCCAGACCCATTGCACACACAGTGGCGTTTCCCCCCACCCCTCTGCCGTGCGTCCTCGATCATCGCTGACCTTCACGCGCGCCCGCGCGCACGTGACCTGCGTGAGCGTTTCCGCGCCGAACTTCAGCGCCACCCGCGTCTGCACCGGCAGAAAGTGAAGCGCCGCCGCGACCGTGCGAATATCCGTAGCCTTGCCCATGGCCGCCGATTAAGCCGCAAGCCGCAGCCGTCAACAAGCTCTGAAAGCGGCGAAACCTCGGCCACGGCGCAAACCCCGGGTCAGCCGCTCCTGCGGCAACGAATGCAGGGCACTCAACCTCAACCTTGCCACCAGAGCTGCGCTAGACTCTCCCCATAGTTGCAAGGAAGTTGCAAGCATGTTGCAAGCCTGTTGTAAGCTTATTTGAAGCCTCCTCCTTTGTCTCCCCGCCCGGCCGCGGCCCGACCACTCACGCCGCAAGGCCGCTAAAACTCATCCCGCCGCGGCGCAACGCCCCGACCGACTGATCCTTCCAATATAGACTGCAAGACCGGTGCGGAGGTTACACGGATTCAGGCGCCGCCCGACACTGCCGCCGGCGCGCGGACATTCCTGTCCGCAGCAAGCTGCGAGAAACCACGCGCTCCGGCTTGGGCCATTTTAGATCGGAAGAGCACACGTCTGAACTCCAGTCACGCCAATATCTCG
>OCZT010006601.1_pt1 | contig 11470 bp, 10 predicted proteins | sample 1539031 | NCBI WGS metagenome assembly OCZT01 (sample SAMEA3539308, study PRJEB22396) | soil metagenome | biome: tundra; feature: field; material: soil | place: USA | collected 2010-05 | depth 0.15 m
CCACCGTAACACCGCGAGCGCGCAGGGCTTCCTTGAAAACCGCCGCGGTGAACTCCGCTGGGTCTTCGAGCGCGAGGCCCTCGTGAAGTCCCGAGGCCGGCGCGGTGCCAAAGGCTCGCACCATCCGACTTCCCGGCCGTCGATCCAGTCCCGGATGCGCCGTTTCACCCTTGGCGGTCATGGTCATTGTGTTGTCGAGCGTGTAGTAGTCCACGCTGGGATCCCACTCCGCCGCGGTGGGAACGGTGGGTATGTCGGCGGGCGCGGCGGGATCGGCGGTCAGGGTCAGCTCCACCGCGTTCTCGTTGAAGGTGAGCGCGGAGACGGGCGCGCCATACGCCCATTGCAGATCGTCCCACGCCCACGATGTGCCGTAGGGCTCGTCGAGATAGAAGCTGTCGTCGCCCACCACGCTGCCTTCCACCGTGCGCACGCCGGACTGCTCCACCTGCTGGGCCAGCAATTCGAGGACCTCGGTGGGACGCGGCTTCGGGGCGACTTCAGCCGCAGGTGCTGGAGAACCGGCTGGCGGAGGCGGAGGTGGAGGCTGGTAGGGATAGTGGCGCGCGCTCAGCGTGGGATCGCCCGCCCCGAGAATCACCAGGTCGCCATGCAGCACGCCGGCAGCGTCAATGGTACCCGCGGCCACCACGTTCGTGGTCCAGGTGAGCGTCTCGACCGGCAGCAGCGCATAGGCGGCGGCAGTGGTCAGCAGCTTGGCGTTCGATGCGGGTGTGAACAGGCGGCCATCGTTCAGGCTATAGAGCGACAAACCATCAAGCGTGGTGACGCTGATGCCAAACTCCGCATGACTCAACGCGGGGTCCGCCAGGATGGTGTTGATGCGATCGGCCAACGCGGTGCCATGCGCCGCGGCCGGTCGGGCTGGGACTTTGCTGAGCCGGTTCTGCCCAGACAATCCGGCACAGGGAATCAGGATTACAGCCAGGGATAGAGTGAGAAACCGCCGCGAAACGTGCATGGCGGGAGTGTAGCAGGAGGCCGGTCGATCCCCGACTTACGCGCGCCCGCCTTGGCGCGCGTAATCGCCGCTCTTGCCGCCGGATTTGGACTCGAGCTGGACGTTGCGGATGACGATGGCTTTGTCGAGGGCTTTGGTCATGTCGTAGACGGTGAGTGCGGCTACGGCGGCTGCGGTAAGGGCTTCCATTTCCACGCCGGTGGGGCCCACGGTGGCGGCGGTCGCCGTGATGCGCACACCTGTTCCTTCAATCTTCGCCTGCACGTCGACGTGGGTGAGAGGGAGCGGATGGCACATGGGAATCAGGTCGGCTGTCCGCTTCGCAGCCTGGATGCCGGCGAACCGCGCCACTTCCAGCGGGTCGCCCTTGGGGTTGTTGGGCAAAGCGGCGATGACGGCGGCGGAGAGCTCGACGAATGCCGAGGCGGTGGCGGTGCGGCGGGAGAATTGCTTGTCGCTCACGTCCACCATGCTGGCTAGGCCGGTTTCGTCGAAATGCGAAAGGCGGGGATGCGAAAGCTGGGGATACTTGGATTCGGGCATGGATTCCTCAGATCTGTTGGAGCTCACGGGAGCAGGATGCGGACGATGGCTCCGGTTTCGAGGCGATCGGCGCCTTCAGGCACGACCAGAAAACAATTTGAGCGGGAAAACGCGGCCAGATCGCCGGAGCCCTGCGAGCCGACGGGAGCGACTTGTGGCAATCCTCCGTCCGGCGGGTTGAAGGCGCAGAAGGAGGGGATGAACCTGGTTAAGCCGCTCTTCCCTTTTACGTGACGTGCCAGCCGCGCCAGAACAAATCGCGGAGACTGCTCCCTGCTGCCGGCGAGTGCGGCCAGGACCGGAGCAGCGAAAAGGGAGAAGGTGGCAGCCGATGAGATGGGGTTCCCAGGCAGTCCGAAGAACGGAAGCGTGAGCCGTGCGTCACCAGGTTTGCGGGGCAGTTCTCCGAAGACCAGCGGCTTGCCGGGCTGGATGCGTATGCCGGTGAAGTGGAAGCGGGCGCCGGCGCGGGCCAGGGCCGGTTCCACCAGGTCGAATTTGCCTGCGGAGACGCCGCCGGAGATGAGCAGCATATCCGCGTTCTCGGCTCGGCGCAGGGCGGCATCGAGAGAGTAGTCATCGTCGCGCGCAATGGGCAAAATCCAGGGCTTGCCTCCCGCCGCAGCCACGAGAGCCGACAGCATGGGGGCGTTGGAATTGCGTATCTGCCCTGCTGAAGGCACGGCGTCGACGGCTACGAGTTCGTCGCCGGTGGTGAGGATGGCCACCTTTGGCCGGAGGACGACCTCCACAGTGGCGTAGCCGCAGGTTGCGGCCAGTGCGATCTGGGGCGAAGAGAGCCGCGTGCCTGCGGGAACCAGTTCGTCTCCGGCGCGCGCCTCGGCGGCCTGGGCCACGATGTTATCGCCTGCTTCGAGGGTGCGCGGGGCGATGAGCCGGACCTTTCCTCCCTGGCTCTCCACGTGTTCCACCATGGCCACGGCATCGGCGCCCTCGGGAACCGCCGCGCCGGTCATGATCTCCCACGCGGCGCTTTTGGGCAGCGGCCCGGCTGGCGGCTGGCCCGCGCGAGTGGATCCGGCAACGGTCAGCGATCGGTGCGACGACGCCTCCGCGGCGCGGCAGGCAAATCCGTCGCGGGTGGAGCGCGCAAAGGGAGGCTGATCGCGGTCAGCGAAGAGAGGTTCAGCCAGGACACGCCCCGACCCCAGCCCGAGTTCCAATTGCTCAAAGGGAGAGCGCAGCCGGGCCAGTTCCGCGGCACGGTCGGCGACCAAATCCGCAGCTTGCGTATAGCTGAGCAGAGCAGCAGTCATGGAATGGATTGTAGAGGGTTACGGGCGGCTGGGGGCAGACGTTGAGCCGTGCGCCAAATCCATGCGCCAAATGCGAAAAGGGCGTATCCGGATGCCGGATGCGCCCTTCGCGCTTGTGTTGCGGAAGGTCGACTACTTCTTGCCGGACTTGTACCTGGAGCTGACCTTCTGGCCGGCCTGGTCCAGGATGCCCTTGGCATCGGCGGCATACGGGCCCGTCGGAGCCAGATCGAGGTACTTCTGGTAGGCTTCAGCGCAGCCCGGAGGCAGCACGATCCTCTGCGTCTTGTTGTCGATGGTGGCCTTCTGCACCAGGCCCTGGCCAATGATGTAGTAGAGGACAGGCTGGTTGGGATCGGCCTTGACGGCTTCATTTGCTGCCGCTACCTGGGCGTCGGCGTTGTTCATCTGGAAGAAGATGACGGCTTCGTTCCGCAGATAGAATCCTGCCTTGGGTGGATCGGCCTTGGCTGCCGCATCATACGCGGCATTGGCCTCAGGAACCTTGCCGCTGCGGGCATAAATCTCGCCCAAACCGGCATTTGCAAGGCCTTGAATGGCGGGAAGCGGTTTCTTCGAAGCCGCTTCCAAATCAAGCGCCTTCTTGTAGGAAGTCTCCGCAACATCGTACTTCTTCAAGCCAATCTGCGCTTGTCCCAGCTGTGCCCAGAGCACCGAAGCATCCGGCTTGGCCCCGGTGTCCTTGGTCATCAGGGTTTCGATTTCGGTGTACTTCGCGGTCTTGATTTCAGCTTCCTTGGCATCCAAAGCGGCCTTGGTAGCGGTCGCGCCCAACTGCTGCTGGGCGGCTGCGCGCGCACCGTCAGCGTCATGGACATCCTGGACGGCTGTTTTCAGATCCGAATTGAGGCTTTTGATGACGGCGTTCGCCTTCAATGCCTCGGTATTGTGCTTGCGCATCTCTTCGGCCTGCTTTTTCGCTTCCGGCGGCAGCTTATCGATGAACTCCTGCCGCGACATGTCGTCATCCTGATTCAGATCCACGCCGACAACGATCTTGATGTTCGGAAGGGAATCGACCATCTTGTCGGGCGGCGTGTCGGCCTGGCGGAAGATCAACATGTACGTGCCCGGAGCAGCTTCGCCGGTGTAATCGCCGTTGGCATTCACCGGGAAGGTGAACTTCGACGTGTGGCCTTCGTCGGTGGAGAGGCTGACAGAGCCGCTGCCCTGGTTGGCGCCGGACGGATTGGTCACGTGACCGTGAATTTTACCTGTGGGCGCGGTGGGTGCGGCGGGTGCTTGCGCAAGCACGGGCACAACGGCAAATGCCAGCAGGCCGAGCCAAAGTGAAAAGTTGCGTTTCATAAGTCTTCTCCTTGGGAGCGGCGCGAACAAGCTGCCCGCGGGCTCGAAAAACATATCTAAAATGCACATCGGGAGACGCCAATGGCGGAGTTCCCAGTGCGTGCGGCGTTGCAATTGCGGCGCGAACCTGCCCGCAGACTGCTCGCTCTAGCACAGCCAAAGTTAAATCAATCGACTAGCCAACACAAGTTTGTGACTCAACATGGCTGCCGCAGACGACAGAACTGTTAGATGCCGAGCAGGGCGATGATGTGTCTGGGACAGCGATTCGAGTCTATCGTCAATCCATGGACTGCAAGCCGGCACCCTGACGCATTCCATGGTAGTGCGGCGAAGTCTCGTCGCGTGTGGCCCAGATCACACCCTACAATGAAATCATGGCCCTTACGATCAGACCGGCGACACCTGCGGATGCAGGTCAGATTCTGACATTCATCCAGGCGCTGGCCACCTATGAGCGCGAACCGAACGCTGTAACCGCGACGGAGGAAGACCTGCTCCGCCACGGGTTTGGCGAGAACCCCTACTACAACTGCCTGATCGCAGAATATGACGGCACACCCGCGGGCTTCGCCCTATATTTTTTTGACTACTCCACGTGGCTCGGCAAGCCGGGGCTTTACCTCGAGGATCTGTTCGTCCCCAACGAGCTTCGTGGGCTGGGGATCGGCAAGGCGCTGCTGCAACGCGTGGCGGCGATTGCCCTCGAAAAGGGCTGTCCGCGGCTGAAGTGGGAAGTGCTGGACTGGAACACGCCTGCCATCGACTTCTATGGCGCCATGGGCGCGGAGTTCCAGGACGAGTGGCGCAACGTGAGGGTGACGGGCGAGGCGCTGCGCCGCCTGGCGGGGGTTGGCATCAACGCAGTGCCGGCCGGCGAACCAGCGAAAGGCGACCAGTGAGAGTGCGTGTAATTGGCGGCGGATTGGCGGGACCCGAGGCCGCACTGACCGCAGCGCGCCTGGGCTGCCAGGTGGACCTCTACGAGATGCGGGCCATGGTAGACGGGCAGCCGCGCCTGACGCCGGCACACCAGACCACGGATTTCGGCGAACTTGTCTGTTCCAATTCGCTGAAAAGCGAGTCGCCCAACACGGCGCCCTGGCTGCTGAAGCAGGAGATGCGGCGAGCCGGCTCGGCGCTGCTGCGCATCGCGGATGAGACGGCGGTTCCCGCGGGACACGCGCTGGCCGTGGATCGCGTGGAGTTTTCGCGGCTGATTGCCGAGGCGATTGCGGCGGAGCCGGCGATCCGCGTGATTCGCGAAGAGGTGACGCAGCTGGATGCCGATGCGGACACACTGACGATTCTGGCGACTGGGCCATTGACTTCAGACGCGTTGAGCGCGGAGATACAGCGCATTACGGGATCGGACCACCTGGCGTTTTACGATTCCATTTCGCCGATTGTGGATGCGGAGTTCATCGACATGGATCGCGTCTACTTTGCCGCTCGTTGGGACAAGGGCACAGCCGATTACATCAACTGCCCCATGAATCGCGCGGAGTATGACTGCTTTCTGGATGCGCTGCTGGCGGCCGAGCCGGCGGAGGCAAGGGAGTGGGAGAAGCTGGACTACTTTGAAGGCTGTTTGCCCATCGAGGTGCTGGCGCGGCGCGGGCGCGATACGCTGCGCTTCGGGCCCATGAAGCCGGTGGGGCTGCGCGATCCGCGCACCGGACAGACGCCGTGGGCTGTGGTGCAGTTGCGCAAGGAGAATTTGCGCGCCGACAGCTACAACCTTGTGGGTTTTCAGAATCACCTGAAATTCGCTGACCAGGCAAAGGTACTGCGGCTGATTCCCGGCCTCGAAGGCGCGCGCTTTCTGCGCTACGGGCAGATCCACCGCAACACCTACATCTGCGCTCCGGCCTTGCTGGACGAGAATCTGCGGCTGAAGAAGCAGCCAAACATCCTGTTCGCGGGTCAGCTCTCGGGCGTTGAAGGCTACACCGAATCGATTGCCACGGGCCTGCTGGCGGGAATATATGCGGCGGCGCTGGTGCGCGGTGAGGAGCCTGTGCCGGTTCCGAGGGCAAGCGGGCTGGGGTCGCTCGTGCACTACATTACCCACGCCGACGTAAAAGGCTTTCAGCCAGCCAACATTACATTTGATCTGCTGGAGCCGCTCGAAGAAGAGATGCGCAAGAAGATCCGCGACAAGAAAGAACGCCATCGAATCCAGTGCGAACGGGCACTGGAGGCCTTCGAAGGGTGGTGGTCTGCCTCGGGAAACGGTCAACCGGCGTATGCTGGCGGCTGAACGTTGCACCCCGGTTAATTCTCGACGCAGTGATCACCCCATGCGAGCCAATCCGTGCCATAGTGAAGCATGAAGGTCACGCGGCAGACACCGACTGAACTGGTGGTAGAGGAAAGCTGCCTGTGGTTGGCGGGGATCTTCTTTGTCGTCTCAGTGCCTGTGTTCTATGTCGCAGCTTTTGCGGGCAAGGGCGGTAGTTTTTTCGCCGCAGGCTTGTTCCTGGTATTGTCGGCCATCTGCATCCGCAAGACGGTCTTCATTTTCGATAGAGATCATGGGATCGTTTGCTGGAAAAGTCTTCGTGTTTTCAGGCTTTCGAGCGGCCGCATTCCATTCAGCGACATAATCGACATCGGAACAGAAGCTGCCACGAGCAGTTCCAAACGCTTCAGCTATCGGCTGACCCTCCGCACACTGCACGGGTCCATTCCGCTCGCCTACTCGTTTGGCCGCAGCAGCAATAGGAATGCGTCGGTGCGTGAGGCAATCCTGAGCTTTATGCACGCGACAGTTCATCACATCTGATTGCAGAAGGTGAACACGCGCCACCGGATTCCGCCTCGTTCGAGGCAAGCCGTGTTGGCGCTCTCCCCTGCAAAACGCATCACCGTGCGCTCCCAGAACTGGACCGCCTTCAGGTTCCTCTCCATCACGCGCACCTGCCAAGTGCCGGGGAATTGCTTCCACACGCGATGGGCGACGTGGGTTCCAATCCCGCGTCTGCGGTAACCGCGCAACACGAAGAACTCCGCCACATCCCACAGATTCCCATCTCCCTGAGGATTGGTTTCACGCTTCAGCAAGACCACCCCTGCCAACTTACCGTCCACCTTGATAAGAAATGGATGGTGGCCGGGTTCGCTCCAGTAGAGGTCGAGATCCCTGTAACCAAATCGCCCATCCGGGCCCAGTTCGAGATCCTGAAAGTCACTGAAATCGTGCGCGTACAGTTCCAGAAGGTTCGCCACGACCGGTTTTTGCTCCGGTGTGGCCGGTAAGACTTCTATCTGGAAGACTTCAATATGCGCGGGTTGGCTCTTTGGGTCTTGCATTCTGCGTCACCGGTAGGATCCTTCATTCTCGCTCAGATTCTGCGGGGCTTGTGTGGCTTGTCGCGCTGTCCCTTTTGCTCGCCAGGAACCTTTCCGGGCCGGGCAGTGTCCAATCAGAGAGACGGACGATGAGATCGAGGAGAGTGTACCCTGAAGACCGGAGCAAAGGTGATGCAGAGGGCGATTCAAAGGGCAAAACGCGGGATTCCTGTTGTGATTTGTTTGGCTGGGCTGGTGGGGACGGCGGCCGGTGCGCAGGTGATGGTGAAAGCTGCGGCCCCTCCGGCCAACACAGCGACCACGCCGACGGGAAAGTCCGCCGCGGCCGCCGCAGCGCCTGCGCCCAAGGCTGCGCTTCCCGACTCCTTCGCAGGATGGGTGGCTGATGAGCCCCTGAAGACCGTGACAGATGCGGCGCAGGCGGACAGTGCCAACGCGGCCGCGCTAAAGGAGTACGACTTTCAGGGCGCCACGCTGGCCACTTACAAGCGCGAGGGCGAAACGCTGACCGTGCGGGCTCTGCGCTTTAGCGACCTGAGCGGCGCATACGGCGCCTATTCCTTCTATCGCGGCACGGGCTGGCCCAAGGAAGATATTGGAACGGGCGCGGCCTCCAACCACAACCGCGTCGTTTTCTGGCGGGGCACCACCGTGGTGGATGCGACGTTTTCGCACATCAGCCCGATGTCGGGCTCGGAGTTGCGCGAGTTGGCGAATCAGTTGCCTCTCCCACAGGGCACCAAGGCGCTGGCGCCGCCCATCCTGGCCAACCTGCCGCAGAAGTCGCTGGATGGGCAGACCACCCACTATGCGTTGGGGCCTGCGGGCTATGCAGGCTCGGGTGGCGTGCTGCCGCCTGATCTGGTTGGGTTCGACCGTGGCGCGGAGGCCGTAACAGGCGGCTACACGCTTGTTTCGGGTCCAGCCACCCTAACCCTCGTCGAGTACCCCACGCCGCAGTTGGCGATGGCCCAGGAGGCCAGGATTCGGGATTACATCAAGGCAGGCAGCCATGCACAGCCGGCTTTTCCCAAGCCGCTGGTCGATTCCGACCAGGCATCGCTTGAGGTGCGGCGGAGCGGGCCCCTGGTGGCAGTGGTGAGCGGCGACGCCACTCCTGAAGAGAGCCACAAGCTGTTGGGTTCGGTCCACTACGAATCCGACCTGGTCTCGATCCCCCAGCCTACCGAGTCAGAGGTTTCGAAGACCGGGCGGCTGCTCGAGGGCATTGCGACGCTGGTGATTATCGGGTCGCTGGCGGCAATCCTTCTGGGATTCTTTCTCGGTGGAGGGCGGGCGCTGTACCGCATTGCGAGAGGGAAACCGGCCTCGTCAGTCTATGAGGCGGAGTTTATTCGGCTGGATTTGCGGGATTAGGGCCGGGACAGACGGGGGCTTCGAAGGCGCATCCGATGGGTTACCTACGGTGCAAATCCTGTGGAAAACAGGGCATAAACCCGAAGAAAAGCCGCGAAATACCGAGGTTACGCGGCATAAGAAAGACGAACAGACAGCGAAGACGTTGACGTGCCACCAATAAGGCCTTCTGAATCAACTTGCTGATTGCAAATCACTTATTTCTGCCTCGATTTATTCTTGACACTCCCTTCCCCCGCACCTACTATGCAGCCAGAAAGTTCTGATGGTTTTGCCTCCGTTGGAACTATTCTCCCTAGGAAGGAGCTGCCCTGTTGCCGGGCGGCTCTTTCCGTTTCTACGGCACTTGCGTTTCACTGGGGCTGCCGGTCAGGTCTCCCGCCGGTTCGGTCCACTCCTTCCCGCAGATTTCGCAGCGCCACATGTTGACCGGGTCCACACTTTCGAGGACAGGATCTTCGGCCCGACAGCTCGGGCATCGCGGCGGATCGAACTCCGGCATTTCGATTCTGGATTGATCGATAATGTCCTGCGGGATGGGCCGGGAGGCAATCTCGCGCGCCTGGTCCAGTTGATCGGCAGCCACCATGACGCGGGGGCTGGTCGCGTCAGGGTCGGAAGCGAATCTTGGTCCCTCGATCCAGCTCTCGATTCCCGCCAGCCTCAACACTTCGTAAATTTGCCATGCCTCTGCGCGCTCGTCGCACTCGCAGAGCAGGGTCTTCCAGGTGTATTCGTGAGGAAGATCGCTCTCCTCATTCGCGTCTTGCGAGATTGGCGAATCGACGGCCGCATCGCATCGCTCTGCAGCCAGACGGTACGCATTGTTCGCGCTGTCGCTCGGCGGCCGTGGAATGTCGAGTTGCCTCTTCCTCATCTCGTCGCGAAGCACCTGTTGCGCCATTTCGGTCAGGTCAGCCGGGTTGACCGCGAGCGCAAGCAGTTCGCCGTCGCTCATTTCGCTGTAGAGCGCGGTGAGGCTGCGCCATTGCTCGAAAGGGTTGTCTTGCATGTGCAGGAGTATAGCCGCGGAAAGGCTCTTGCAGCATCTTTGATGGTTGTGGCTTTCAGAGGTTGCGGGGTCTGATGAATGCGATCAGTTCTGCCGCTCAGTGCATCAGGTCATGCTTCGTCTCATCCGCAGCCCAAGGCTGGTTTTCTTCGGCCTGAAAGGCGAACAAAGGGCGAATGGACCCCCGGGGGGGAGGGTACCTAGATTTTTCCAAGTGCAACACTCCCTCAGTTGGAACACTCCCTCATTTGCAATTGTGCTCCGACGGCGGAATATCTTCTGCAAGGCGAGCTGTTTCTGGTTGGGCGGTAATACAGGCGGAAGGGTGAAATATTGCAGTGCACTTTCGGGTGTATCAGGCTAAAAGCTTCGAGCGCTTCGCTTTCCTCCTGCGTTTTGTTAGTATTCCGGTTCTACTAAAATGGACATAGGTTTCTGCCAAAGAGGGATGCATGTTCAAGCCGACAGCTTTGCTTCTTGCAATCGCATCGTGCGTCTGTGCGCAGACGCCACAGGAGCTTCTTCGATTGGCTCAAGACACTTACAGGAGTCCCGATGGGTTCGAGATCAAAGGCAGGGGCTCCGTGCAGCCTGCAGGATCCTCGTGGCAGATCAGCTTCGATGTAATCACTGCTGCGGCTCCTTCGCCTTTCGACAGTCCCCGGCCTCCCGCCCATGTTGTCGGCAGGTTCGGTGGCCGACAGCAATTCGTGAATGTGCTTGGCGGTTCGGATGAGAAGCCAACATCGGTAAGCATTCCGTTTGCGGTAACAGGACTCTGGGACAGAATCGCGGAGAATGTGGACTCGGTTACTGAGACTGGGACGGAAACGCTGCCCCTGAATGGTGCGCCCTCCCGCTGCCGAGTGCTCCAGGTCCAATACAAGTCGCCGGCGGACGCTCCGAAACCCGCGCCGGTCACTTATTCGATATGCTCCGACCGGCACCTTGTTCTCAAGAAAGTCATGCTCTACGCCACAGGACGCCACGGGACCGATCCTCCAGCGCCCTGGACGATCACATTCGATACGGCGCAGTTCAACCGTCCCGCCCCGCAATGGCTTCTTGATATGAAGGACATGCCGGCGGTGAGAATTCACAAAGAATGGATCGACAAACCTGCGCCCGATTTCAAGCTGTCAGACCTGAACGGCAATCACGTTGAGCTTAGTTCCATGCGCGGGAAGGTCGTCTTGCTCGATTTCTGGTCTAGCTCCTGCGGCCCCTGCATCCGCGCAATGCCCATGGTTGAAGCCATAGGCGAAGCACACAAGGCCGATCTCATCGTATGGGGAGTCTCCTTCGACCAGCCGGACAGGGACAAGAAGTGGCTTCTTCAGCATCAACGGACACTGCCCACGCTTTCCGATACGGAATTCGTTGTCTCTGAGCTGTACAAGGTGCCTGGTATTCCAACCCTTGTGCTGATTGGCATGGACGGTACGGTCAGGAACTACTGGGAAGGTGAAGTTTCAAAGCCCGACCTTGAGGCGGCCATTCAGCGGGCTTCCCAGCACTAAAACATGATTCAAATCACTCGCGCGCAGAGTTGCGGTTGGATTGTGGGCAAGCCGGAAATGACTACTTAAGCAACACTTCGCTGCGGATGTTGCTCAACTAGTTATTTCAGGATAG
>OCZT010006602.1_pt1 | contig 11470 bp, 8 predicted proteins | sample 1539031 | NCBI WGS metagenome assembly OCZT01 (sample SAMEA3539308, study PRJEB22396) | soil metagenome | biome: tundra; feature: field; material: soil | place: USA | collected 2010-05 | depth 0.15 m
ACGGCGACCACCGAGATCTACACTCTTTCCCTACACGACGCTCTTCCGATCTATGCAGGTGGATTTACTCCTCCTCCAGATCCAGGACCACCACCAAAGAAACAGGAACCTTATACTTACGTGGAACAAATGCCAAGTTTCCCGGGCGGTGAAGAAAAATTATTTCAGTTCTTAGCTGATAATCTGAAATACCCTCCTTATGCACGTGAAAATAATATCACGGGTACTGTTTTCTTATCATTTGTTGTTAATGAAGATGGTGTGATAAGTGAAGTTCAGGTGTTGAGAGGTATATCCGGTGGTGCGGTATGTGATGCTGAAGCAAAAAGAGTTGTTGAAGCTATGCCTCCATGGAAACCTGGAAAACAAAATGGACGTGCTGTTCCGGTAAGATATAATCTGCCAATTAAGTTTAAGCTTAATTAATCTAGTTTAATAATCATTAAAAGAAAGCCCTTTGGATATTTTCCAAGGGGCTTTTTATTTGAAATTTAGTTCCGTTTATTATTTAAATAGCTTTGGGATTGTGTTTTAAAAACCGGAATTTTAATATCCCAAATTAGTCGGGACAGGCAGAGAAAAAAGTGGAGGATATTTTTGGAATGTGATTGTTTTTTGAAAAATAATTTGGTGTTTTTTGGATTCTAAAGGTGTGGAGGATGATAATAAGCGAGTAACGTAGGATAATATTGGATGGTACAACGATAATAAGGGGCTGTACTTGGATAATATTGGACGCTCGGACGATAATAATGGTCTATACTTGGATAAAATCGGATGCTCGTAGGATAATAAGGGTCTGTAGTATGATAATAAGAGGCTGTACTTGGATGATAAGAGGCTGTTTTTTGATAATAAGGGGCTGTCTTTTTGATAATATTGGGCTGTTATTTGGATGATAAGGGGCTGTTTTTTTGGGTTTTTACGTTGAGATTTGGGTTTCGGGGTTGGGGAGGGGCGATTGATTGAGATGAATTTGAAACGAGCTAGGAAAGATATAGACTGCGCCCGATAGATACCATTTTTTCCTGCCGGAGATGAATTTGAGTTTAAGAACTGAACTTTAAGGCAGGAAAAATGGTGATAGCGGGACTGAACTTTGGACGAGTGATGAATGTTGCACCCAATTTTTTTTATGAATAATTATAACCCGTTAACTTTTCTTAACAACATTTATGGAAATGTTGCGTTCTGAACATCATAGGGGTATAAACCAAAACCAAAATAGCATGATTTAAGTTTTACTAAGATATTTTCTTCGATTGATTGTCTTACTTTAAAACTTAAATTATCATGAAATCTAAAATTAATTTTATCCTTAACTGGAGTGATGTTGTTTACCCGGAGCGGAACAATATCGTGTTTGAAAACAGGAACAAGACTTATGGGGCATTCGCTATCAGGATGCTTTATGAACGGAATCTGATTTTTTCTTTGTTGTTTTCGGTTTTTATTTTTGGTGGATTATTGGGATTGCAGGCTTTGCTGAAGCATCCGATTGAGACTTTAATTAAGCCTATTGAAGAAAAGAGAACTGACATCCCTTTAATTGATAAGCCTTTTATCAAACCAGATATCAAAATTGATCCGCCTTCAAATCATCCTCCAGCAAGTTCGGGAAGTGGTTTTATTGTTACAAGCAGAGATACTAAGGATACTACTGATATTACATTGCCTCCAAATCCTGATAAAGGGAAAGGTCCTGATACAACTGGGTCGGGTCCTACAATTCCTGAAGGCGGAAAAGGGAAAAAAGATCCTCCTTTTACTCCAGATCCTCCAAAGATTTTAACATGGGTTCCTGAAATGCCTTCATTTCCGGGTGGAGAGGCGGAATTGACTAAATTTCTGGGAAAACAATTGATTTATCCAAAATTTCCGCTGGATAATGGAATACAAGGAACAGTTTTTGTTACCTTTGTGGTCAATCAGGATGGAAGCCTTTCGGATATAAAGTTGTTGAATAATGTGGATAAATTTTTAAATGAAGAAGCTGTGAGAGTTGTGAAAAAGATGCCGAAATGGAATCCGGGAAAGCAAAATGGAAATCCTGTGAGAGTGCAACTTAATCTTCCGGTTAAGTTTAAAATAAACGAAAGCCGATAAGGGGATTAGAATTATATATGCTGGCAAAAGTTTTTAGATATTTTGAGGTTTTAATGGTGCTGGCTTATTTCGGATTAGGCGTTTTTATTCTTTTCTTTTCAAAGAGTATTTTAGAACTGAAAGATTTTCAACGAATTGGCTTAGGAATTGTGTTGATTGTTTATGGGGTTTATAGAAGTTATAGAGCATACAAAAGAAATATTAAAACTAATGAAAACGAAAATGAAGAATTTTAAATTTAGCTTGTTATTAAGCACCGCGATTATCGGTATGCTTATAACTTCTTGTAAAAATTCATCTAGTCAATATACCGATACGCCTACTTCGGGGACAGTGAAAATTGCAGTTGATGAAACGTTATATCCTGTGATGGATAGTGAGATATATACTTTTATGGTGAGTTATAAGGATGCTAAAATCGTTGTAGTTTATGAGCCTGAGGCAGATGTTTTCAGAGATTTAATAAATGATAGTGTAAAAGTGGCGGTGGTTGCCAGGGAGCTTAATGATAATGAGAAAGCATCGTTTAAGAAACAGACTATAGAACCGATGACCACCAAAATTGCAACTGATGCTATTGCATTTATAACCAATAATGAAAATATCTCTAATGAACTCACTTTCCCACGAATGAAGGATATTTTATCTGGCAAGATTAAAACCTGGAAAAATGCTGATTCGAAAAATGAGTTTGGAGATATTAAAATTGTGTTTGATAATACAGGTTCGAGCACCACAAGATATATCAGAGACAGTATTGTTGGAGGGAATAAACTGCCGGATAATTGGTTTGCACTGAAAACCAATTCAGAGGTTGTGGATTATGTGGCTCAGAATAAAAATGCTTTGGGAATTATTGGTGTGAGTTGGATTAGCGACCAGCATGATTCACTTGAAAACTCATTCAAGAAAAAGGTGAAAGTTGTTGGACTTACCTCTAATGATGCCTCTGATAGAGAGTATTATCAGCCTTACCAGGCATATATTGCTCTGAAGAATTATCCTCTTTGTCGCAGCATTTATATGATAAACAGGGAAGCCCGAAGTGGCTTAGGAACAGGCTTCTCAGGTTATGTTGCAGGGGAGAATGGGCAGATAATCATAAAAAAAAGTGGGCTGATGCCTGCCACACAATCAGTTAGATTAGTACATTTGCAGTCCGAAAAAATAAAATAAACCAAATAATTTATGGATTTTAAGAAATGTTTCAAAGCAGGGGTTGCTATTTTTCTCCTCTTTATTTCCGTTGCAACTTCTCAGACAGTGCAGGATGGATTGAAAAAAATTGAAATGAAGCAGTATGAAAGTGCGAAGAAAACTTTCAAAGCAATCTTGCAAAGTGATGCCTCGAATGTTGATGCTTTATTTTATTTAGGAAAGACATATTGGCTTCAGCAAAAGAATGATTCTGCTTCAATTTATTTTCAAAAGATAGCTGCAATCAATCCGGAATCGCCACTTGGATATGTTGGTCAGGGATATATATTCGTTTGTAATAAGGATGATAAAAATGCTCAGTTAGTTTTCAAAAAGGCATTAAACAAAACTAAATCTAAAGATCCAAGTACTTATATGAATATTGCGGAGGGATATATTTATGGGTCGGTTCCTAATCTGGATAAAGCATTGGAAAATCTGAATGAAGCGAAGGACATCAGTAAAGATAATCCTAAAATATTTGTATTGATTGGAGATGCTTATGCTACCAAATTTGATGGCAAAGGGATGGCAATGACTAATTATGAACTGGCTACTGACATGAATAAAAATTATGTCCTCGCTTTGTTTAAAATCGGGGAGTTGGATGCTCATTCTAAAAACTATAAAGATGCCGAGCCTGCTTTGGAAAAAGTTAAGCAATTGGATTCTCTTTATGTGCCAGTTTATCCTGAATTGGGTGAATTATATTACTACACAAACAAAGTTGTTCAGGCAAAAGAAATGTATAGAATCTATCTCAGCTTGAGTGATTATGATTTGGATGCAATGGTACGATATGCATCGTTTCTGTTTATCTGCAAGGATTATGACAATGCTATTGCTGAGATTAAAAAGATTCAGGCAAAAGATACTTCTTACTTAGTTTTTAATCGTTTGTTGGGGTATTCTTATTATGAAGTTAAGAAATATGCTGAGGGAATTCCTCCTTTGAAAAAATTTATTGACCAGTCTAAACCAGATGACGTAAAATTCACAGATTATGATTATTATTCGAAGATGCTGATGCAAACCGGGCAGGATAGTCTGGCATATATCTGGATGCGAAAGGCTTATGATAAGGATACAACTCACATCGAAATTCTTGGTGCAATTGCAGATTCATTGAGCAGAAAAGGAAAGTATAAAGAAGCAGCCATTGCTTATCAATACAAAATTTCTAAAATGCCTCAAGGCACTTCGGCTGATTATTTCCAATTGGGAAGGTCTTATTATAATGCAGCTACTTATGATACAACGCAAACGGATTCGAGCAAATCAAAACTTTATAATCTGGCAGATACAGCTTTTGTAAAACTAATTGATTTATCTCCGACTTATATTCCCGGCTATCTTTTCAGGGTGAGGATAAATGTTTATTACAAAGATACCGCTGCTACAACGGGTTCTGCTGAAGTTATTTGTGATTCTTTGATTGCAAAACTCAAAAAAGATACTGCATCAGCAGCCAAATATAAACGTGAATATAATGACAGCTATAAATATCTTGCGGTACTTTATATCAAGAAAAATAATCTTACAAAGGGACGAGAATATTTAATGAAAGCCAGAGAAGTTGATCCGGCAGATACTCAGACCATTGAGATTCTGAAAAGTTTGCAGGGAGGGCAATAAACCTGAATTATTTTCTTAAAAAGAATGAATCGTATCGGAGATTGTGCCGATTAGGTTTTTATTCTTTTCCACTGAATTTCCAATAACAATTACATCGGCACCGGCTCTGCAATTTGCAAGGGCTTTTTCGGGTGTATGAATTCCTCCGCCAATAATCAATGGGATGGAAATATTCTTTTTCACGGTTTCAATCATTGATAAACTTATTGGTTCTTTGGCACCACTTCCGGCATCCATAAAAATCATTTTCAGTCCGAGCATTTCTCCTGCCATTGCTGTGCATAATGCAATATCATTTTTATCATGAGGAATCGGTGTCGTGCCACTCATATAAGAAACCGCAGTGGGTTTGCCGCTTTCAATCAGCATATATCCTGTAGGAATAATTTCGAGTTTGGAGGATTGGAGCATCGGGGCAGCTATCACATGCCTGCCTATCAGCATCTCGGCATTTCGACCGGAAATCAAGGAAAGAAAAAGAACGGCATCTGCCCGATTATTAATCTGCAAAACATTACCCGGAAATAAAACAACAGGTATATCAGATTCGGATTTTATCTGGCGGATACAATTATCCATTGAATCATTGGTCAATAAACTTCCACCCACAAAGAAAAAATCAACTTTAGCTTTATTAGAGATTTTAATAACCTCTTTAAGGTCTGATTTATTTGTTTTATCGGGGTCAATAAGGAGGGCAAATTGTTTTTTGCCTTCTTTTTTGCTTTTGAGGATGCTTTTATAGATTTCTATTTTCATTGGTGCAAAGTAAGGAAAAAGGATTTGAAAGGAGAAATTATGATGGGGTGTTCTAGAATTATCTTATAATAAATTGGAAACTCACTTTGTCGTCGTACCGAATGAACATCGAGGGCAAATAGCCCTCTTTGCCGTCATATGGAATCAACATTGAGGGCAAATAGCTCACTTTATCGTCGTATGGAATCCACATCGAGGGCAAATAGCTCACTTTGCTGTCGTATGGAATGAACATCGAGGGCAAATAGCGCACTTTGCCCTACTTGCAAATAATTTTAAGGCAAAGTGACCCTTTTTGAGTTAAAAATCTTAAAATTGACCATCAATCCCATAAACCATCATCAGGTCATCAATCCGTCCATAGTTCAGTGTATAGGTTTTTTGATGATTGGGTGTAAATATCTCTGCCTGGATAGTTCCTTTTTCGGAATAACCAAAGGGATGGACGATGAGGTTTTCTTTAAAAATTAATCCTCCTTTTTCATAAATCTTGAACAAAGTCTCCTTGGCTGACCATATAATATAGAATTGTTCGAGGTAATGATTTGGGTGGATAAATGCGCGCTCATCATCCCTCAAAAACTTATTTTCTATCCTTATTATTCTTGGGTCGAGGATTTCAATATCTATCCCGACCTTTTTATCTTTACTCAAAATCAGGGCGATATATTCTTTGGTATGCGAGATGGAAATCTCCAAATCGTAGCCTTTTATATAAGGTTTGCCATGGATGCTATACTCTATTATATAAGGAGCGGAATCGCCGATAAGTTCTTGTAAAAGATAACGGGCTCCAATTAATTGCTGTTTTCTTATCTGGCTTTTATGATTTCCATCCAGAATATCGGCAATGCTTTCTTTGTTATTTATCAGCAAAGTATAATCTTTCCCTGCTTCCATTTTGAGGATTGCGAGGGAAGCTGAGGGATTAATTGAACGTTTTATATACATCAGTTTTGGTCAATTCAGGGATATGCCGTACTTTTGTGGCGAAATTATAAATATAATAGCTAATGTTGACTACAAGTATCGAAAAAAACGGAAAAAGAACGGCAGACTTTGTGAAATTCAAGGTTAAAGACATCTCCTTAGCCGAATGGGGAAGAAAAGAAATCCATCTTGCTGAGGCTGAAATGCCTGGATTAATGGCATTGAGAAAAGAATTCGGAGTTAAGAAACCATTAAAAGGGGCAAGAATTGCCGGATGTCTTCACATGACGATTCAAACTGCTGTTTTGATAGAAACTTTGGCAGAACTGGGTGCAGAAGTTACCTGGTCATCATGTAACATATTCTCAACTCAAGACCATGCTGCTGCGGCAATTGCTGCTACAGGAATTTCGGTTTATGCATGGAAAGGTATGAATGAAGAGGAATTTGACTGGTGTATTGAGCAGACTTTATTTTTTGGCGAAGAAGGAAAACCTTTGAACATGATTTTGGATGATGGTGGCGATTTGACGAACATGGTTTTGGATAGATATCCTGAATTGGTTGCTGCTATAAAAGGGATTTCGGAGGAAACTACTACCGGCGTTCATCGTTTATATGAGCGTATGGCTAAAGGGACTTTACCACTTCCATGTATCAATGTTAATGATTCGGTTACTAAATCGAAGTTTGATAATAAATATGGTTGTCGTGAATCTTTGGTAGATGCTATTCGTAGAGCTACTGATATCATGATGGCTGGTAAAGTTGCTGTTGTAGCTGGTTTTGGTGATGTTGGAAAAGGTTCTGCGGAGTCATTGAGTAATTCGGGAGTTCGTGTTATTGTTACTGAAATTGATCCGATTTGTGCTCTTCAGGCTGCGATGAGTGGTTATGAGGTTAAGAAAATGGATGATGCGGTTAAGGAAGCTGATATCATAGTTACCGCTACCGGAAATAAAAACATCATTGTTGACCGTCATTTTAAATCAATGAAAGATAAAGCAATTGTTTGTAATATCGGTCACTTTGATAATGAAATTGATATGGCTTGGTTGAATAAGAATTATGGAAAGACGAAAAATACAGTTAAACCTCAGGTTGATTTATATACGATTGATGGCAGAGAAATTTTAGTTCTGGCTGAAGGTCGTTTGGTGAATCTTGGTTGTGCTACCGGGCATCCATCTTTTGTGATGTCGAATTCATTTACGAATCAAACTTTGGCTCAATTGGAGTTGTGGATGAACTCAGCTAACTATGAAAATAAGGTTTATACTTTACCAAAACATCTTGATGAAAAAGTTGCAAATCTTCATTTGGAAAAGATTGGTGTTGTGCTGGATACGTTGACAAAGGAACAAGCTGATTATATCGGGGTAACAGTTGATGGTCCATTTAAACCGGATTATTACAGGTACTAAGAAAGGTAAGAAGTGAAATTGAAAATGGCAGATGGATTAATTCATCTGCCATTTTTCTTTTATGGTATTTGAAAGTGTGGGATAACACACCAAAAACTTATTGAAGTCCGATTATTTTCAGATAAGCGGGATCTATTTTTAAGCCCAATTTTTGAGCACTGATGGCATCGTCTTTTGCTTTATCTTTGTGACTTATCATGTTTTCAGAAATAGAACGATTCAAATAATAAGCTCCTTGTTTTGGATTTAATTCAATGGCTTTAGTAAATTCAGGGATAGATTCTTCATACTTATGCAATTTCTGAAGAGCTACTCCGCATGAATTAACTATTCCATCATCTTTTGGATAAAATGTAAGGTATTTATGGAAATCGGCTAATGCTTTTTCCTCCTGATCTGTTAAATCATAATATATTCCACGATTAAAATATAACCTGTCGAAATTTGAATCCAGAAGATAGGCTTTATGAAAATCTCTTTCTGCTAAATCATTTTGTTTTCGGCGAGAATATATTAATGCACGGTTGGTATAAGTCCTTACCCCTCCGGAATCAAGCGCTAAAGCATGGTTATAATCTTCAAATGCTAAGCTATCCTGACCTGCATCGAAATAAATATTGCCTCGGTTATTAAATCCTAAGGCATACTTCGGATTATTCTTCACAACCATATTATAATCAGCCAATGCCAAATCATTTCTCTTGATAGAGCGATAATAAACTCCACGGTTATCATAAGCCAGGTAATCATTGGGATATTTTGCAATTACATCCGTCCACATGGTTTCATTGTTTTTCCAGACCTGGCATCTTGCATAGGTTGCTATGCAGAAAACAAATCCGAAGATAACGAGGGCAACGGTTGCAACAGGTTTATAGGGTGTTAACTTTTTATTGGTGCTGTTTGTCAATTTATTATAGCCCATGGCGATGATGAAAAACAATCCGATATAAGGAACATAAGAATATCTATCGGAGGTTATCGCCAATCCAACTGATAAAAACTGGAGTACTAAAATTATATTAGCCAAAAAGAAAAGAAATCCGAAGAAAACTAAACGCGAAAATTTCAATGACCACCAAACCAAAATAAATAATCCAAGTGAAATGACTGGCGTAATAAAATAAATAGTTGGCAAATGTCCGTTTATCTGGTGCGGATATGGATGAAGTCCTGCTAAATTTATCGGAACAAATAACTTCGCGATATAATCGAGCATTGCATAAGATGCCAGCATGAATCTTTCAATTAATGAATATTGTTCTAACGGGGCAATGGCGGTACTTACCTGCGCTTTATAAGTCAGGTATCCGAATATTATTGCTCCGATGAAAAAGGGAACTTTCTCTAACCAAACACTTACTGTAAATTTCCTTCTGCAATAGAAATCAATGACAATTAATGATAATGGAAATGTTGTTGCCGCCGGTTTTGATAATCCTGATAATGTAAATAAAACGAAAGTAAATAATATCAGCATTATCGGCTTTTTCTCTTTGTTGCTGATGTATTTATAATAGGCAATCAATCCTCCCATAAAAAAGAAAGTGTAGAGAACATCCTTCAACTCTGCCACCCAGGCTACCGATTCCACATGCATGGGATGGATGCCGAAGAAGAGTGCAACGATGGTGGCGACATCCAATCTTCTCCCGCTCAATAAAAATATAAACCAAAAAACCATCATCACATCTATACAATGAATGACAACGCTGGTAGTATGAAATATTTCGGGCTTTGGCTGATTGGTAGCGGGATTTATTTCGGTTGCATGATATTCCATCGTATATAAAATCATTGTGAGCGGAATATAATTGCTGAAATAGAAATTCGAGAAGAAATATTTCACCGCCTCGCCGGTTGGTTTTGCTAATAAATGATTATCAGATACATAATGATCGTCATCCCAATTGGTGAAATCGTTTTTCAGGGCAGGGGTAAATGAGATAAAAGTCACTATCACTATCCCTGCCACCAATGCCCATAGTAACCAGGAAGGCGATTTTGGAGTAGTTGCCTTCTTTTGCTGTGGTTTATTTACCTTCACAGGAGGTTTCGGTTTATTCTGCTGTTGCTTGTTTTTCATCGGGCGTAAAAGTAAAAAGAATTTTTTAACTCTTAATAATTCTTATAAATAAAAAAGCGGTATGTTTTTTATACCGCTTTTTTTGTTTTTGTTGAAATATCTTATTTTTCACAAAATTATTTTATCCAATTTCAATTCAAAACGCGGTAAAACATTTTCTCCTGATAATGTTTCCCTAAAAGGAATTTCGGTTGGGTTCATACCAGGTTTATAAATATGAGTAGTTCTTGTTTCAGGGTTTATCAACCATCCGAGCAAACATCCGTTTTCAATCCACTCTTCCATTTTGTTCATAGTTTCATTTAATGAATCAGATGTGGATAATAATTCAATAACAAAATCAGGACATATATGTGCAAATCGTTTTCTGTCCTCGCGTGGAATATTTTCCCATTTTTCTTTTTCAATCCAGGATAAATCAGGAGCGCGCATTGCCTTATTAGGCAAAGTAAATCCTGTATTGGAATCAAAACCATACCCTGAATTATTTTTCTCACACCAGTTTCCAAAAACTACTGCTATTTTAAAATTATAATTTCCGGTTTCCGATTCTGTTGGTGCCATAATAATAATGTTTTGATTTTTATCTCTTTCTATTCGCAATTCTTTATTCCTTACACAAAGAAGAAAAAACTGTTCTTCAGTAAGGTTGACAGTATCGGTCTTAATTTCTATTATTTGCATTTGTTTTGATTTATGTGGCAAAGATACGAATTTAATATCATTAGGGATTATAAATGAAAAATGCGGTATGGTTTTTATAACGCCTTTTTCGTCGGGATTCAAAGTAAAAAGATTTTTTTAACTCTTAATGATGGAGAGTGAAAAACTTATATGAGAGGTCATGGAAGTCACACGAAAGGTTATGGAAGTCACATGAGAGGTCTTGGAAGTCACATGACCATCAAAATTTTTAGTTTGATTTACCTTATCAAAGCAATATTTCCAGAGGTGGTAGGATTATTAGTTCCTTCTCCCCGCCAGACATTTCCGTCTTTGAAGGAGGCATAAATCTTCCATACATAAGTATCCTGCTGACAGGGAACGCCTTTGAAAGTTCCATCCCAGCCTTCTGTCGGACTACCTTTTTCATCTAAAGCAGTGGTTTCAAAAATCTGAACTCCCCAGCGGTTAAAAATCTTCAAATCATATTCCTGCAAACCTTTTCCTTTGGGCAAAAATACCCGAACTCCTTCAGGACCTGAAGATGGCGAAATAGCATTCGGAACAAATAATCCTCCGAAGAAAGGTACATCAATTAATTTCTGAATAGTATCGGTGCAACCAAAAGTATTCATCGCAACCAGCATTACATTATAGTACCCGAAGGTAT
>OCZT010006603.1_pt1 | contig 11469 bp, 11 predicted proteins | sample 1539031 | NCBI WGS metagenome assembly OCZT01 (sample SAMEA3539308, study PRJEB22396) | soil metagenome | biome: tundra; feature: field; material: soil | place: USA | collected 2010-05 | depth 0.15 m
TTCACCGCCGCGTGCTATCCATATCACGTCGATCTCTGATAATACTCCCCGGACTTGTTCAAACCCAGAAGGGATGCTCCCCCTCAGGGCGAATCGCTCGGTCAGCGACCAATCCAACCTGCCAGCGTCAGATTCTGGCACGTACACCTCATATCGCTTAAGGTGTCCAATGCCCGCCAGGAACGTCTGGACCTGTGAGTGGGTTAGGCTATGAGCCTCACGCAGGAGCTTGGAATCCAGACTGCGGGCGATGGGTTCAAATCCTAAGTAGCCCTCGACGTTGAAGCGTCCTTGGCGAGCGACATAGAGCTCAAGGCCGCTGTTCCCCGAGAGCAACTGCACTTTGTATTGTCCGTCCTTTGCCGTTTGGGCATTTCGAAAAACCTCTTCAAAGTCCTCATATGGCACAAACAAAGGCGCGGACCCATCGTCAACCAGAAAACAGAAAAACGAGTTGTATCCCTCTAGCTGCCTCAAATCCACTTCGCGGATTCCAAAAAAGGCTCCTCCAGCATGCACCTTGGAATAGCGAATATAGATTCGCGCCGCATCTTCGCCAAGCCTGAAGAGTGATTCGCTCCCTTCGATTTTATGAAGCTCACCAAAGCTCGTGCGGAGCGTCTGGAGAATTCCGATTTTGTGGAGATTTGGCATGGTTGCTAAGAACTAGCCCAGAATCCACCGACACGCCAGCTCGCCGACGGTTCCCACGCTGAACGATGAAGGACGGGTGCGGCTCTGCGATCCGCGCAAGGCCACGCACGACCGTCGCCGTCTCCCGTCGCTCGGGCTTAGTGAGTGGTGTCATTCGGCCTCCGGCAGTCCGCCCACTTCGAGATACTCGTCGCTCTTATGCACCTGGAGCGCAAGGCATCCATCGTCGATCCCGATTTCGGCGTCGTCGGGCAGCGATTCCAGCCACGATGCGATCTCGCGTTTCGCCATCATTCCTCGCACGCTCCTTTCACGCGCCCGCCGTTACCCGGCCTCGGCGAACTGCCTGAACAGTCACCCGCTTGCATATGGCGCGCGCTATCCTTTCCGTGCGCACGCGGATTCTGACCGCCCGCACCTACGCCGCCGCGTGCTGGAACTTCACCGACACCAGCTTCGACACGCCCGGTTCCTGCATGGTCACCCCATACATTGCCGCCGCCGCTTCCATGGTCTTCTTGGAGTGCGTGATGACGATGAACTGCGTCTCGGTGGACATCTCCCGCAGCAGCCGGGTCAGCCGCTCGATGTTGGCTTCGTCCAGCGGCGCATCCACTTCGTCCAGAATGCAGAAGGGGCTCGGCTGATAGCGGAAGATGGCCATCAGCAGGGCCACCGCCGCCAGCGCCTTCTCGCCGCCGGAAAGCAGCAGGACATTTTGCAGCTTCTTGCCCGGAGGCGAAGCCACGATGTCGATGCCGGAATCGGCCAGGTTGGTTTCGTCGGTCAGGCGCATCTCGCCAGTGCCGCCGCCGAACAGCGTCTGGAAGGCCTCGCGGAAATTCTCGTTGATGCGCTCGAAGGCTTCGGCGAATTTCTGGCGCGAAACAACGTCGATGTCCGCGATGGCCTTCTCGGTATCGCGGATGGAATCCAGCAAATCCTGCCGCTGCACGCTCAGGAACTCCTGGCGCTGAGAGGCTTCCTGAAACTCCTCCATGGCCTGCGCGTTGACGGGACCCAGCGCTTCAATGCGCGCCCGCACTTCCTCGTAGAGACGCTCGGCCTCGGCTATGGCGTCGATGTCCGGAACGGTCTCGTCGCCGCGGAGGAGTTCCTCGACGGCGCAATTCAATTCTTTGCGGCTGGTCTCGTCGAGATATTTCAGCTCGGCCTGGCGCCTCACCAGATCCACTTCGATCTGCGAACGGTTCGTATGCGCCTCTTCCACCTTCACCCGAAGCTGCTTCAACTCGTCTTCGGTGGCGGCCAGAGTCTCGCGCATGCGGGCTTCTTCGGCGGCGAGCTGGTTCACCGCGGCTTCCGTCTGTAACGCCTGCTCCGCGAGAGACGCCAATTTCCGATCCAACTCGATGTTGTCGGCAAGCAGGCCCGCGCGGTGGACGCCCAGACGCTCGATCTCCGACGCGATCGCCCCCAGCCGGGACGTAGCTTCCTTATGCTGGGCTTCCAGGCGGCCCATAGCGGCGCGCTCGGCGCGATGCCGCTCCTCCAGGCCGGCCAGTTCCGCGCGCAGCGCCGAATGATCTTCGCCCAGCGCCGCCGCTTCGATCTCCAGCTTCTCCAGGAACTCCCGCTGGTCTTCCAACTCCTGTTCGCGCTGCTCGCGCAATTCTTCCTTCTGCTCAACGGCCTGCTGGTTGCGCTCGCGCTGCGCCTGCGACTGTTCGGCGTCGCGCTTCAGGCGGTCGAGTTCCAGCCGCGCCACGGAAAGCCGCGAGTTGGCGCGATTGGTGTCTTCGGCCAGTTTGCGCATTTCGTGTTCCAGCGCCACACGGTCTTTTTCGCGGGCTTGCTGCACGCCGCGCAAGCTCTCCAGCTCGGCTGCCAGGATGCCGATCTCGCGGTCCAGATCCTCCAGGCGGGCAACCTGCTCGTCGAGCGCCTTCTGCTTGCCTTGCAGCACAACTCCCAGCTCGCGCGCTTCGCGCTTCATGGCCAGCGGACCGCTGGTGGTCTTCTTGCCGCCGGTCACGGTGTGGCCGTGATAGCAGAGCCCCTCGGTGGTCAGGAAGTAGAGGTGCGGATAGCTGGTGGCCAGGCGTTGGGCCGACGGGCGGTCCTCGGCCACGAAGCACAGGGAGACGCGCGGCAGCAGGGTGGCGGCGCGGTCGGTCAGGCCGTTGGTCAGGCGCAACGAATCGCTCAGCCGCGACAGAATGCCGGTCTCCGGCCCGATAGGCGGCTCGGGCAGGTGCGCATGGCCGTTGCCGTTCTTGTCCGGATGCACCAGGAAGGTGGCGCGCCCATCGAGTTCGGCGCGCAGGAAGTCCAGGCCGCGGTCGGCCTGCGCCCAGTTTTCGACGACCACGTACTCCAGCTCGTCGTGCAGGAACTCCTCGGCGGGCTTTTCGAACTGCGGATCGACTTCCACGAAATCGGCCAGCACGCCTTGCGGGTGCAGGTCCTGCGCCTTGCCCTTTTCCAGCGCGGCGAAGAGGCGCTTCACCGATTCGGTAGTGTAGCTGCGGTGCGCCAGCACCTCCTCGAGCGATTCCTTGCGCGCCTTCATCTGCGAGCATTCCGTGCGCAGTTGGTCGATGCGGCCGCGCACCTCGACGGCATTCTGCCGCCGCACGCTCAGATCCTCTTCGGTGCGCTGGCGCTCGCCGGCGACCGATTCCAGCTCGAGCTGGCGTTGCGCCATGGTTTCGGAAAGCGCTTTACGCGCCACGGCCAGACGTTCCAGCTCGGCGGCGGAGGTCTGCTCCTCCTTCTGCACGCGCGTTGTTTCCCGCTCGATTCCGGCCAGATATTCGTTCATCTGCGCGAGTTGGTTGCGCAGGGTGGATACTTCGCCCAACAACCGCAGCACGGCCGTGCGGCTGGCCTCGATAGCCTGCTCGCGTTCGCGGACCGTCGCCTGCAGTTCCTCGCGCAAGCGATTCTTCTCCAGCATGCGCTCGCGCGACTGGCCGATTTGCTGGTCGAGCGCCGCGACCTGCTGCTGGTGCGCGTCCAGGTCGGCGCCGAGGCGGCCCAGCCGGACCTCCAACTCCTGCGACTCCCGCTCGGCCTGCGCGATGCGCTGCTCGATGGCGCCGCTCTCCTTCACCTGCGATTCCAGCCGGCCGCGGGTGCGCTCGGTTTCCACTTTGCACTCGGCCAGCTCACGCCGCTGTTCGGTGAGATGCTGCTCGTTCCGGTAAGAATCGCCTTGCAGTTCGGTGTGCGCCTGCTCTTTGGCGGCGACCTGCTCGGAAAGTCCACGCAGATCGGCGGAGGCCAGGTTCAGGTCGAGGGCCGCTTTGGCGGCTTCCCGCTCCAGCATGCGGAACTTGCCCGAGAGCGCCACGCGCAAGCGGGCATCCATCTCGATCTTGAGCTCGCCGTAGCGCCGCGCCTTGGCGGCCTGCCGCTTGAGCGAATTCACCTGGCGGGTGACCTCTTCCAGGATGTCGAAGACGCGCGCCAGGTTTTGCTTGGCGCTTTCGAGCTTGGCTTCCGCCAGCCGTTTGCGGGTCTTGTACTTGGTGATGCCGGCGGCCTCCTCGATCACCGCGCGGCGATCCTGCGGCTTGGAGCTGAGGATCTGGCCGATGCGGCCCTGCTCGATGATGGCGTAGCTCTCGGGTCCCAGGCCGGTCCCCATGAAGATGTCCTGGATATCGCGCAGGCGGGCCGTGTGGCCGTTGATCAGGTACTCGCTCTCGCCGGACCGGAACAGGCGGCGCGTGATGGTAATCTCGCCGTTCTTGCCGTGCGGGGCGGTGATGGGGATGGGGATCGCGTGCGGATGCGCGGTATGCCCGTTAGTTCCGGCTATGGATGCGGCTGCCTCGTGCGCTTCCTGGTAAAGCATCGGATCGACGAGCGTCATGGTGACGGCCGCCAGCCCCAACGGCTTCCGGTCGCGGGTGCCGGCGAAGATCACGTCTTCCATGCGGGCACCGCGGAGGCTTTTGGCCGATTGTTCGCCGAGCACCCAACTGATGGCATCGCTCAGGTTCGACTTGCCACAACCGTTGGGGCCTACGATAGCCGCGATGCCGCCGCCATTGAAGCGAAGTTCCGTGCGATCACAGAAGGATTTGAAGCCCTGCAGTTCGACGCGCTTTAGTTTCAGCAAAAACGTTCACCTCGTCTTGCTCGGGGGATCGTAACCATACTAAACTCGTCCGAGGAAAAAGTAAAGCACATTCTACGCTTCAAAAAGGGGCGAGTAGGAATTGGCCCCAATATCTAGTATTGCGATTCCTTGTGGGGCAGCCAATCTGCCTGCCCCACATAGCGCGGCGGACGCTTCTCCTGAAACGCCCGGATGCCTTCCTGGAAATCCGCGCTGCGAAAAACCTCGTTGCGCATCTGCCGGGCCAGATCGCCGGCTTCTTCCCAACTCTTGCCGCGCGCGTCCCGCACGAACGCCAGGCCGGCGTGGATCGCGGTAGGGCTGGCCTCGGCGATCGCGCCGGCGATTTCCCGGGCACGCTGCATCAGACTGGCGGAATCCACGACATGGTGCACCAGCCCATACTCGCGCGCCTCGCTCGCCGGAAAAATCCGCCCGCTGAGGGCCAGTTCGGTTGCGCGGCGTTCGCCCAGTGCCGCCACCACTGTGCGAAAGATCACAAACGGCCACAGCCCGATCCGGATTTCGGTCAGCCCGAAGGTGGCATCCTCGGCCGCCACCACGATATGGCAATTCGCTGCCAATCCGGTCCCTCCGGCCAGCGCGGCCCCCTGCACCGCCGCGATCAGCGGCTTGGTCATGCGGATTCCCGCCGAAAAGATGCGCTCGTGCACTTCGTTGATGTCGCCGCCGCCGGGCGATAGCACTTCGTGCAGATCCATGCCCGCGCAGAACGATTTGCCATTCCCGCTCAGCAGGACCGCGCGCACGCCCGTATCGCTCTCCGCCTCTTCCAGCGCGGCGGCGAGCGCGCTGCACAGATCCATGTTCAGCGCATTGCGCCGCTCCGGCCGGTTCAGCGCGAGCAGCAGGACACGGCCCTCGCGGCTAATCTGTAAGCTCTCGCTCATAGACCTCGATCTCCATGGCCAGCAGTGCCGCGCCCAGGGTCTTGCCCTGCGCGTCCGTGCGCAAGGAAACGGTCCCGCCGCCGCCCAGGCCGTGATGCAGCAGCAGGTTCAACGCATACAGGTTGGGTAGCTCGAAGCGGTCCACCCCTCCCTTGACCATCTCGCCGAAGAACGCTTTGACGCGCTCCGGCGTCACCTCGCGCAGCAGGATCGGGTAGTATAGCGGCAGCCACGCAATGACCCCGATGTTGGCGATATCGCCCTTGTCTCCCGAACGGGTGTGGGCGATGCGCGAGAGAGGAATTCTCATACGGGCACCATTGTGGGGCAGGCCCTTGGCCTGCGCGGGTCTCCCAGACCCGCTCTTTGGACCGGGAGTCGAGGCCTTGCGAAAAGCAGAGGGCGGCCTGGGAGGCCGCCGCAGGCAGGGTGCCTGCCCCACAGAGGGAGTTTCATGCAACCACCTCCACGCGCGTGTGGATTTCATCGCGCGGAATCAGGGCCGGCCAGTAGGCCACGATCTGGCGCACCTCGGGCCGGCCTTCGCCATATCCGGTGCCGCCCGGCGGACCGGTGAGCACCAGCGGAATCATCTCGCGCGTGAAGCGATCCACGGCGCGCTTGTCGGAGCCGCGCACGCTGATGCGCACCTGCACTTCCGGCGGATCGGCATACTCTGGGCGCGGCCGCGCCGCCGGGCCGTGGCAGGCGTTCACGCCAAAATATTCCGTATAAATTTCGTCGAAGCGCAACCCGAGTTGATCGAGGCGCTGGCGCGTGATGCGGTCCGCCACGCGCGCCTTCTCGATCGCATCGGGCCAACTGTAGACCAGCGTGCCGGATGCTTTCCAGCCCGCATCATAACTAATCGATGCCTTCAGCATCGCCGGCCGCGGCCCGCCGCGCACGCCGCTACCTCGCACGCGGTCCGGACCAGTGTCTTCAAGCTGGAGGGAGGTGAAGTCGGCCACGCAATCCGGCGTCATATATTGGCGCGGGTCGCCGATCTCATAGAGAAGCTGCTCTTTCACGCCGTGCGAGTCGATACGCCCGCCGGTGCCAGGATGCTTGGTCACGGCGAACGATCCGTCAGGCTCGGCTTCCACGATGGGGTAGCCGATGTTGGCCAGGTCCGGGATGTTCTGCCAATCCACCTGGCAGTTGCCGCCGCTACACTGCCCGCCGCATTCGATGATGTGTCCGGCCACGATACCGGACGCCAGCTTGTCGTAGTCTTCAGGCCCCCAGCCGAAGCGGTCGATCATGGGCGCGAGCACCAGGGCGGCATCCGCGCAGCGTCCGGAGATCACCACGTCCGCGCCGGTAGCCAGCGCCTCGGCGAGCGGGAACGCGCCGATGTAGGCGTTAGCGCTCAAGATGCGGTCGCGCATGGTGGAGATCGGCTCGCCGGTGTCGATATTGCGCATCTCGTAGCCTTTGCCGAGGAACTCGTCGATGCGGCCGAGCACGTCGTCGCCGAGCACGACCGCGACCTCCAGGCCGGGGGCGGCTTTCAACACGGCGCGCGCGCAAGCCACCGGGTTCACACCGCCGGCATTGGCGACGACCTTGATGTGGCGCTCCCGCAGCTTCTTGGCGATGCGCCCGATCAGCGGGGGAAAATCGCGGGCGTAGCCGAGTTCCGGGTCCGCCTGCCGCTGCTTCTGCAGGATGGACATAGTCACCTCGGCGAGGTAATCCAGCGTGAGGTAATCGATCGGCCCGCCGTCCACCAGACGCACGGGTGCCTCGAGCCAGTCGCCCCAGAAGCCTTGACCGTTAGCGATGCGAATCATCGTGGGGCAGACCTCCAGGTCTGCGCGGGTCCTCCGGGACCCGCTTTCATAATGTCTCCAGCACCAGCGGCGTTCCCCGCGGGCGGTGCAGCGTTACTTCCAGTGCCATGGTTAGTATTTGCCGCGTTTCCAGTGGATCGATGACGGCGTCACAGTGGCCGCGAGCGGCGGCGTAGCGCGCATCCAGCCAGCTTTCGTAGTCGGCTTTCGTTTTGTCGATGGCGGCCTGCAGTTGCTTGGGCAGCGGTTCTCCGCTGGCCTTGTATTTTTCCAGTTCGACCGAGAAGAGGGCCTGCACCGCGGAATCGCCTTCCATCACTCCGATGCGGGCGGTCGGCCAACTGAACGTGAAATGCGGCTCGAAGCCTTGGCCGGCCATGGCATAATAGCCCGCGCCGCTGGCGTGATTCAGCGTCAGAATGAGCTTCGGCACGCTGGTGCAGGACATGGCCTCCACCATGTCGGCGCCGGCACGGACTATCCCTTCGCGCTCGGCTTCGGGTCCCACCATGAAGCCCGAGACGTCCTGCAAATATATGAGCGGGTAGCCCAGCCGCTCGTTGAGTTCCACGAAATACGCCACCTTGCGCGCGGATTCGGTGTACACGATGCCGCCGATGCGCGGGCGTCCCTCCGACCGCAGGAAGCCGCGGCGGTTGGCGATGATGGCCACCGGGTGGCCGGACAGGCGCGCGTTGGCACACAGCATTTCCGGCGCGTAGTCGGGCTGGAATTCGGTGTAGTCGCCCGCATCGAAAATGCGGAAGATGACTTCCTCGATATCGTAGGGCAGGCGATGGTTCTCGGGAAGGACGCCGTAGATATCGTCGGCCGCACGCGCGGGTGCGTTGCCGTGCGAAGGCTCGGGCGGCGCGGGCAAATCACGAAAACGCTGGCGGATGCGTGCCAGGCATTCGGCATCGTTTTTGGCCATGTAGTGGGCCACGCCGCTGACGGTGGTATGCAGCCGCGCGCCGCCTATGGATTCGGAATCGACCACCTGGCCGGTGGCGCCTTTGACGAGATTCGGGCCTCCCAAGCCCATGAAGCTCGTGCCTTCGACCATGATGATGTAATCGCTGAGCGCGGGAAGATAGGCGCCGCCGGCGATGCAAGGACCCATCACCGCGGCAATCTGCGGCACACGGAGCTTGCGCCGCATAAGAGAATTATAGTAAAAAATTCGCCCGCCGCCATACTGCCCGGGGAAAATACGGTCCTGGTACGGCAGGTTGACGCCCGCGGAGTCCACCAAATAGACGATGGGGACGCGGTTGCGCATGGCGATTTCCTGCGCGCGCAGGCCCTTGGTGACGGTTTCGGGCCACCAGGAACCGGCCTTCACAGTGGCGTCGCCCGCGATGATGACCGCGTAACGGCCTTCGATCTTGCCGATGCCCGTGACCGAGCCGAGGCCGGGCGCCTCGCCATCGTACTGGTCGTAGGCCAGCAGCAGCCCGATTTCGAGGAAGGGCGTGCCGGGGTCGAGCAGCGCCGCGATGCGCTCGCGCGCGGCCATCTTGCCGGCGCGATGCTGCCGCTCGATCTTGGCCGGTCCGCCGCCGGCGCGCAGGCGCTCTTCGAGCTTCTTCAGTTGTTCCACCAGGTGGCGCATGTGGGCCATGCGCGCGACTCGGGACGCAGGTTCGGGGATTGTGCTCACGTTATGTGATCGTAGCGCGAATGGGGCGGGCAGCAGCAGCCAGTCGAGGCGCCCGCATGAGACTGTTGTGCAGAAGGACCACTCGGGCCGCGTTTGGTCGGGCCTTGCTACGACAGCAGGCGAGTCAGATTAAGGGCATCGAGCAGCGCCTTCTCCGCGGTTAGATCGACGAAGGCCCCCAGATCAGCGACCGTCCTCTCGATGTGTTTCAGTCCATCCATGATTGCCTCCCGCTTAAATTCCTCCCGGCATGAGGAGTGTGGAAATTCGCCGGCTGAAATGGGCTTCACGTACAGCGGATAAAACTGAGTGCTGCGGACCGCGGGTCTTCCGTATGCTACGGCCCTCCCGAACGCTTTGCTACGGTCGCCGCGGAAGAATACCTCCACGAGAATTCTCGTGCCGCCATCCCAATAGACCCCCGCGAGTCCCGCGATGCCGTTGTAGCGGTGGGTAGACGGGTATTCGAGATCGTACTGATCTCGATACCGCTCCCGCATATGAGCCGTAGGGTACCTTTGTTCAAGTCGCCTCTCCCTTAACACCATGAACCGTTCTGGAGGGTGGCAATGGACCAAGATGGTGAATATTAGCTTCATATCAGCTTCAGACCGCCCCGTCGGCGCTAGCGTTGGACATGCCGAGCGGCTTCCTGGCGTAAGCCAATGAGCATTTTTTCTAGCTGCTCCCTCGTCAGATTTCCTTTCAGCTTCGCATCCACATAAGACCAAGCCAGCAGAACGTTAATTTGCAGGTTCTCGCCATCGCTGTAGAGTTTGTCGAACTCCTTTTCGTAATCGTCGATGATCGCTCCAGGAGGCGCGTCCACTATCGATGCTAATTTCTCCGGACACTTGCCATCCGTACCCGCTCTTACAAGCGCAATCTGCAGGCCGTGCCCGACGCCGATCAGGTACATCATCTTTGCGATATGAGGCGTTTCACGCCAAAAGCGACCATTGGCAATTTGGCTGTCGTCCATGTAAAGGTTTTGGGCGAACACCGCCGGAGAGAAAACCAGTACGAGTAGAAGCGCTTTCATGATCATCGTCCTCTAACTGCTGTCTCCAACACTGTAAATCTTGCCGCCTCGCCTTTTGCAAGCCCCCAAATCCGCTCGCGAAACGCTATGTTGCAAGCCTGGCCGTCGCTGCGAGAGACTGGACAGTGTATGGTGTCCCTCCAGGAGTTGCGTCATGAGAGGCGCGCGGCGATTATCGATCTGGCGCGGCGGCACGGCGCCCGGAACATACGGGTGTATGGCTCCGTGGCGCGGGGTCAGGCAAACGATAGCAGCGACCTGGATCTCCTCGTCGAGTGGGAGCCGGACCGCAGCTTGCTGGATGTCGTGGGTCTGAAACAGGACCTTGAGGATCTGCTCGGGGTGACCGTGGACATAGGCTCCGAACGCGGTCTTCACTGGTTTATTCGGGACGAGGTCTTGCGGGAAGCCGTGCCCTTATGAAGAGCGGGATCCTGTACCTGCACCATATTCGGGAGCGATGCGGGCGGGTGCGCGATTGCATCCAGGCGGGCCGGGAGGAGTTCTTGGAAAATGTGGTCTACCAGGACGCGGTGATGCGAAACCTGGAAATCATCGGCGAAGCCGCGAAACGGATCTCCCCGGAGCTGCGTGACAAGCTAAAGCTGCCGTGGCGACAGATCGCAGGTCTGCGCGACGTGCTGATCCACGATTAGCCCAATCTGGATTTGGAGCGCATCTGGCTTGTCGCCAGCCGCGACGTTCCCGAACTGCTCCGTGTAATCGAAGACTTCCTACGCGAGCATGGCCAGGCGTAGGGCAGATGTCAACCGCCTCAGCGCGGGCTGTGAGCCGATATCCCGCTGTGGGGAGGGCTATTGGCCGGGAAAAATTCGGTCCTGGTACGGCAGGTTGACGCCCGCGGAATCCACCAAATAGACGATGGGGACGCGGTTGCGCATGGCGATTTCCTGCGCGCGCAGGCCCTTGGTGACGGTTTCGGGCCACCAGGAACCGGCCTTCACAGTGGCGTCGCCCGCGATGATGACCGCGTAACGGCCTTCGATCTTGCCGATGCCCGTGACCGAGCCGAGGCCGGGCGCCTCGCCATCGTACTGGTCGTAGGCCAGCAGCAGCCCGATTTCGAGGAAGGGCGTGCCGGGGTCGAGCAGCGCCGCGATGCGCTCGCGCGCGGCCATCTTGCCGGCGCGATGCTGCCGCTCGATCTTGGCCGGTCCGCCGCCGGCGCGCAGGCGCTCTTCGAGCTTCTTCAGTTGTTCCACCAGGTGGCGCATGTGGGCCATGCGCGCGACTCGGGACGCAGGTTCGGGGATTGTGCTCACGTTATGTGATCGTAGCGCGAATGGGGCGGG
>OCZT010006604.1_pt1 | contig 11468 bp, 10 predicted proteins | sample 1539031 | NCBI WGS metagenome assembly OCZT01 (sample SAMEA3539308, study PRJEB22396) | soil metagenome | biome: tundra; feature: field; material: soil | place: USA | collected 2010-05 | depth 0.15 m
GCCACCTCCCCGCGGAGCGGGGGAGGAGATGGGCCCTTCGTCGCTGCGTGCTGCCTCACCCGCGTGCGGAGAAGCCGCACCGTGCGTTCGATCTGAACCTGAAACCGGCGCAAGCAGATAAAGTCGCGAGGTGAGCATTCTCGAGACCTCTTTCACGCGACTGGTCGGCTGCGAGGTGCCCATCCAGCTGGCGGGCATGGGCAGCATCCTCACGCCGGAGCTGGCCGCGGCAGTGTCGAATGCCGGGGCCCTCGGGCAGATCACCTTCGCCGGCATCGAGGTGGACGACGCCAAGCAGCGATTGGAGAAGCTCACGTCTCTGACCTCGAAGCCGTTTGGAGTGAACCTGCTGATCCCCTACCTGGACAGAACAATCCTCGAGATGGCAGTCCCCAAAGCGAAGGTGATCGACTTCTTCTGGGGCGACCCGGACCCGGAGCTGGTTCACGTCGTGCACGAAGGGGGCGCGCTCGCCTCCTGGCAGGTCGGCTCGGTGGCCGAGGCGATCGCCGCCGAGAAGGCGGGCTGCGACTTCATCATCGCCCAGGGCGTCGAGGCCGGCGGCCACATCAGAGGCACCCTCGGCTTGCTCCCCCTGCTGACCCAGGTGCTGGACAAGGTCTCGATACCGGTGCTGGGCGCGGGTGGCATCGGTAGCGGCCGCAGCATTGCGGCGGTGCTGGCCGCCGGCGCGTCCGGGGTCCGCATGGGGACCCGGTTCATCGCCGCGGCAGAGTCGAACGCGCACCCGGACTACGTGAGAGCAATCATCTCCGCCCAGGCCGAGGACAGCGTCCACACGAACCGCTTCGAGGTCGAGTGCCCTTTGTGTCCATCAACCCATGGCGTCCTGAGATCGGCCCTCGATGCCGCCGAGGCATTCCAGGGTTCGTATGTCGCCGAGTTCGCAGGCGAACCGGTAGCTCGCTTTCGGGGCACCCCGCCTGTCAAGGGCTTCACCGGAAACATCGGCGCGATGGCGTGTTACGCGGGGCAATCGGTGGGTGAGGTGCGCGGCGTGCAGCCGGCGGCGGAGATCGTGGCGGAGCTGGTCGGCGATGCGGAGAAGCACCTCCGGCACTCAGCCGTCAGTGCGTAAGGCTCCTTAGGCCGGATCGGGCTCCTAAGCCTTCGACTTGAGACAGTCGAAGATGAGGTCGTAACCGAAGGTGGCTCCGGACTGCGTCAGCGTCCCATGCCAGGTGCCTTTGAAACGGTATGTCCTGCTACCGTCGATCGTCATCGTGAATCCGCACACACCGCTGGCGATGACCTTTCCGGCGTCGGCGCTCACCACGAGTTTCATGCCCTTGGTCGGGTCGCTGGTGAGCGCCCACTCATAGGTCGTGTAGTACACCTGGCCGTACCCGGGCAGGTTGAAGAAGTAGAGAAAGCCGGGCTGGTTCGGCGAGTGGTAGAGGTGATTCAAGCACTGCGTACCGACTTGATGGACGCTGGCGGTGCAGGTTACAAAAGACTTCTTGACCGCTGCCGCGGCGGCGGCCGTGGCGGTGGCGCTGATCTTGCCGGCAAATGCCACGCTGGGCGCGGTGGCGATGCCGTCGACATCGGCAGACGCCGCGTCATACAAACCATCGGCCGCCATGGTGATCTTGTGGAAGCCCTGGATGACCTGGATGTCGCTGGTGGCATCCGTGGGAAGGGGTATGCCGTCCACGGAGATGGCACCCGGCTGCTTGGGCAGCGTGACGTGGATCGACAAGGACGGTATGTCGACCAGCCACGAGTGGTAGAGCGAGTAGTGGACGCGAGTCAGATCCTTGTGCACCGTGAAGGAGCGCGTGACCTGGTGCCCTGCCCACGTCATCGAGGCGCTGACCGAGCTGGTGTTCGAATCGACCACGGTCGCTGTCGACACATTGACGTTGCTGATGTCGGAGTTCTGCGGTAACGCCATCATCGCGTCCAGGCCGCTCTGGTCGAAGTACTGGCTGAACGAGCCGTCACCCTTCAGGTAGTTGGCGTTGGCGATCATGAAGCTCGTGTCGCCCTTCTTCTGGGCCGCCAGGTAGTCCGTCACCGCCCTCTCCGCGCTGTAGGTGCTGGAGAGCGAGGCGTTGGCCACAAATGCGCCACCACCCAGGGCGGCGAGCATCAGCACCACGATCAGGCCGATGATGAGCAGGACCAGGCCGGTGTGGCTTGGTTTGGCGGCCGGCGGCGCGAACGGGGCCGGGTAGTACTGCATGGGTGCGGGAGGCTGGGCGTAGCCGGCCGGCGGTGGCGAGTCGGGCTGGGGGTAGCCCTGCGGCGGCGCTGAGTACGGCTGTTGGGGCGGCGGCTGAGCGTAGTCCGGCGCCTGCGCCGGCTCGTCGCCGGCTAGGTTTCCCGGGTGCTGTGGCTCGGTATGGCCGTGGTCGTCACTTTCCACCGGGCGCCACGATACTCTCGAAAGGGCGGCGTGACCGCCCTATGTGTTCGCCTCGTCGAAGGTCACCTCGACGAGCGGGCTCTGGACGACCATGGTCTCGAGGTCCTTGCGCTTCCAGATCTTCGCAATGGGGGGCAGGATCCTGCGCCGCTCCGCCTCCTCGTCGATGATCCGGGCGGTGGCCGGGAGGTCTGCGCTGAAGGGGCCCTTCAGGTGGAAGGTGAACCGTGGCTGGGCCTCGAGGTTGCCGAGCCACCCGCGACGCCTGGCAAAAGGCATCCCGCTGATATAGATCCTGCCGTCGATGTTGTGGAAAACGATCTCGATCCGGCGGGGTTGGCCGGTCTGGCGACCGACCGTCGTGATGTCGATGACGCCGCCGTGCGCGAGGACTTCATGGATCTTGGGGTCGAGGGTCGCTTCCTTAGTCACGCCTTCTAGAACCGGGTCTGGCCGCCGATCCATCCAGAAATTGTCGCCGGACCTGGTTTGGAATAAAGCTGAACTAGGTAATATTGAACTACTTCAGAGATGCGAGACAAGTTGGAACCCAATATCGAGAGCGACGACACCGGTAGTCTCTACGACCGCCGCGTGCGCGAGCACCTCAAGCGGGATGTCCCGGCGGACGAGGTTGCCACCACCGAGGCGCTGGCCGCGCTGCGGGTGGCGTCCCACGGCCTCCGGACCATGATGGACCGCTGGCTGGAGCACCACGACCTCAGCGAGGGCCGGTTGAGCGTCCTGTGGCGCCTGCGCGCCAAAGGCGAAACGACCTTGGGTGACCTCGCCGAGTCGCTGGACGTCAGCCCGCGCAACATCACCGGCCTGGTCGACCACCTCGAGCGGGACGCGCTTGTCGAGCGCTTCGCGGACCCGGATGATCGTCGCGCAACCCGCGTCCGGCTCGCGCCGGCCGGGAAGCAGAAGCTCTCCGACATCAAGACGGAGATGGGCAGCGCGCAGCACGGAGTGGTCGCCGGATTCTCGGATGAGGAGCTCAAGCAGCTCCGTCATCTCTGTCTGAAGTTGGCCCGCAACATGATTGCAAACAGGGAGTTGGAAAAGGTATGACAGACGTGGCAATGGGTGTCGTGGAGATGCCTCGCCGTCGATTGATCCTCGTGACCGTGGGCGTCATGCTGGCGCTGCTTCTGGCCGCGCTTGACCAGACTATCGTCGGCACCGCGATGCCGAGGATCATCGCCGAGCTGAACGGCTTCGACAAGTACGCGTGGGTGACCACGGCCTACCTGCTGACCTCGACCATCATGGTCCCGATCGCGGGCAAGCTGGGCGACCTGTTCGGCCGCAAGCCCTTCATCCTCGTCGGCATGGCCGGCTTCATGGCCATGAGCTGGCTGTGCGGCTTCAGCCAGAACATGACGGAGCTGATCCTGTTCAGGGGTCTTCAGGGCCTCTTCGGCGGCATGCTGTTCGCCTCCGTGTTCACCGTCCTCGCCGACATCTTCACGCCGCAGACCAGGGCGCGGATGCAGGGCGTGTTCGGTGGCGTCTTCGGTCTCGCGTCCGTCATCGGGCCGACGACCGGCGGCTTCATCACCGACAACTGGGGCTGGCGCTGGGTGTTCTACGTGAACATCCCGGTCGGCGTCCTAGGCATCGCCCTGCTGGTCGCCTACCTACCCTTTGTGCGGACGAGTGCCTCGTGGAAGCACATCGACTTCGCGGGCGCCGGCCTCCTGGCGCTGGGCCTCACCCCGATCCTTCTTGCTCTCTCCAACACCAACACCTACGGCTGGACGGGGTGGCAGACCATCGTGCCGCTCATCGGTGGCATCTTGGTCCTCATCGCCTTCGTTATCGTCGAGTCGCGCGAGGAGGAGCCGATCATCCCGATCAGCCTCTTCAGGAACCGCGCTTTCACCGTCTCGATAGTGGTCGGGTTCATCGCCTCGTTCGGCATGTTCGGCACGATCATCTTTGTGCCGCTGGTTTACCAGGGCGTCCTTGGCATCAGCGCGACGAACTCCGGAGCGCTGATCACGCCGCTGATGTTCGGTCTGATCGGAGCCAGCGTCCTGACCGGCCAACTGATGGTCCGGATCAAGAACTACCAGTACCTTGGAACGGTCGGCGCAGCCGTCATGGCGGTCGGGATGTACCTCCTCTCCGAGGTCTCGGTTCACTCGACGCGGCTCGAGGTGACCGCGTCGCTGGTCCTGGTCGGAATCGGCCTCGGGACGACGATGCCGCTCTACATCCAGGCCGTTCAGAGCGCGGTGGCGCGCAGGTTCCTCGGCGTGGTGACCAGCAACATCCAGTTCGCCCGCAACGTCGGTGGCACGATCGCGACCGCCATCTTCGGCTCGATCCTGGCCAGCCGGCTGGGCCCGAACATCCAGACCCAGGTTGCCGCCCTCCACCTGCCGGCTTCGTTCACGAGTAATTTCAAGGTCAGCGGCGGGAGCGCCCAGCAGATCTTCAACCCGGCCAACCTGGCTGCCGCGCGTGCGGCGTTGCCGGTGGATGCGCGCCCGCTCTTCGACCAGGCGATCATCGCGGTCAAGGCGGGCCTGGCGTCGACGCTGCACGAGATGTTCCTGATCGGATTTGTGGCGATCCTGTTGTCGGTGGTCGCCTCGCTCTTCATGCCGAACGTGCCCCTGCTGGCGGCGAAGAAGCGGCCGGCCACGATGCTTGGAGAGGGATCCGCCGTCTCCGAGACCGAGGCGGAGGTTGCGGAGCTGGAGGAGGCGCAAGCCTCGTAGTCTCAGAGTCACCTCCCCGCTCCGCGCGGAGGTGGCGCGAAGCGCCGGAGGGGGCGCTCCCTGAAGCAACCACCGACTAAGCTCTTCGCTCTGATGGACAGCACCGCCGAGGACCGGGCGTTTCAGCTGGTGAGCGGATTCCGTTCCACGCAGATGGTGCGTGCGGTCGTCCAGCTGGGAATCCCCGACCTGGTGGCGAGCGGCCCCCGAAGCTCCGCCGACCTCGCCGCGTCGACCGGAGTCAAGGCAGAGCCTCTGAGGCGGATCCTGCGTTGCTTGGTCACAGTGGGCGTCTTCACCGAGACCGCGGATGGCCGCTTCGGGGCAACGCCGCTATCGGAGTGTTTCCGCGACCTGCCCGGCAGCCAGCGTGGCGTGGCACTGATGCTGCCGACCGAGAGTTACATGGTGTTCGGCGAGCTCATGCACACGCTGCAGACCGGCGAGCCTGCGTTCGAGCGCACATTCCACATTTCACGCTGGGAGCACCTGGCGGAGGATCCAGAAAAGGGTGCGCTTTTCAACGCGGCCATGCAGTCGCGCACCGAGCAGGTGAGGGGTGCCGTCGCCACCGCTTACGACTTCTCAGGGGTGCGCAGCATCGTCGACGTCGGCGGGGGTCGTGGGACGCTGATCGTCGGTTTGCTGAAGGCCCATCACCATCTGCGAGCCACCGTCTTCGACCTCGACGCCGGGCTGGCTGAGACGGAGGCGTACCTGAAGGAACAGGGCGTGCGCGATCGATGCGAAGTCGTCAGCGGGAGCTTTTTCGAATCCGTCCCCGCCGGACATGACGCCTATGTGCTCAAGAACATCGTCCACGACTGGAATGATGAAAGGGCAACCGCGATCCTCTCGAGCTGCCGAAAGGCAATGGGAGCCCAAGGCCGGCTTATCCTCGTCGAGCACGTAATGCCGGCTCGGGCGGATGACTCGGCCGATTCACGCCGCATCTTCATGGACGACGTACAGATGCTGGCCATGCTCGGCGGCCAGGAACGAACCGAGGAGGAGTACGCGGCTTTGATGCGGGCGGCCGGGCTGCGGTTGACTCGAGTGCTGCCCACCGATTCCATCTTCCAGCTGATCGAAGGCGTTCCGATCTAGGCACCTCGACATTTGCGAGCCCTCGATGGGGCGCGGATAATCGGCCGGGTAGATGAATGGCTGAGACGACGCAGCCCGACCTGACCGGCCTGTCCGCATCCGAGCTCGCACGACTCATCGCCTCGCGCCAGCTTTCCGCGACGGAAGCGGTCAAGGCGCACATCAAGCGAATCGAAGAGTTGGACGGACGGGTGCACGCAGTCGTGGTGCCGCTCTTCGGGGAAGCCCTGGCGGAGGCTGCCAAGGCCGACGGCATGAGCGCCCAGGGACGGCCGCTGCACGGCGTGCCCGTCACGGTGAAGGAATGCTTCCACGTCAAGGGCACGGCTTCCACCGTCGGGCTCGATGCGAAGCGCGACCACAGGGCCGGCGAGGACGCAGAGCTCGTGGCTCGGCTGAAGGCCGCGGGCGCGATCGTGGTCGCGAAGACCAATGTGCCGCAGCTCCTCATCTACGTCGAGGCCGACAACCCGCTCTACGGACGCACCAACAACCCCTGGAACCTGGCGCGCTCACCGGGAGGCAGTAGCGGCGGCGAGGGGGCGGCTATAGCCGCGGGCTACGGCGCGCTCGGCTTGGGGACTGACGTCGGGGGCAGCGTTCGCGTCCCGGCGCATTTCTGCGGCCTGCAATCGCTGAAGCCGACCCCGGGCAAGCTGAGCCTGCGCGGGACGGAGGACGAGACCCTCTTCTCTCACGTCGCCATCCCCGACACGGCGGGGCCGCTGGCGCGCAGCGTCGGCGATCTGCGCCTGGCGATGGCGGCCCTGGGGGCATCGGTCAACGAGACGAGCGCGAGGGGTCTTCGGGTCGGCTTCTACGTGGACGACGGGTACTTTCCAGCCTCGACCGCCATCAGGCGTGCGGTTCAAGAGGGGGCGCGCGGGCTCGAGGCGGCCGGGTGCAGCGTCAAGGAGTTCAGCCCGCCGGACATCCTGGAAGCGCTCCAGGTGTTCTACGGCCTCTTCACGGCGGATGGCGGTGCCAAATTCAAGAGCCTGCTGAAGGGCAGCACAACTGACGTGAGGATCAAGGACCTCATGACGCTGGGCAGCATCCCCAACCCGCTGCGGCCGGCGGTGGCTGCGCTCTACGGCCTCCGCGGCCAGCGCCGCGTCGCGCAGCTGGTGGGCTGGGCCGGAAAGCGGTCGCAGGCCGAGACGGCGGCCCTGGTGGCGAGGCGCGATGCATACCGGCAGCGTTTCCTCGCGGCTCTGGGCGGCATCGATGTCCTGATCAGCCCGCCGTGCTCAGTCCCGGCGGTGACGCATGGCGCCGCGAGGCAGCTGGGCACGGCGAGCGTGTGCTACACGGTCCTCTACAACGTCCTGGGCTGGCCGGCAGGCGTCGTGGCGGCGACGCGGGTGAAGGTGGGGGAGGAGAAGGGCCGATCAGCGAGCCGGGACCTGGTGGAGGAGACCGCGCGGAAAGTCGACGAGGCCAGCGCCGGCCTACCGGTGGGCGTCCAGGTCGCGTCCAAACCAGGCCGCGAGGACCTGGTCCTTGCCGCGATGGCGGCGCTGGAGTCCCACTTCCGGAGCGGACCCGACTACCCGGTCACGCCAATTACGCCATCCACGGCCGGATAAGCGATGAATCCCCGAAAATTGTTTCGCGCTCTGGCTAATATTTAGCGTATCGCTAGCAAGGGTCAGGGCCCCATCGCGCGCTCATCCAGCAAGGTGTTGGCGGTCGCGCTTTCGGTCGGGCTCATGCTCCTGGTGGGAGCTTCCGGTACCCAAGCTGCCTCAACCTCCCCAGCGAGCCAGCAGACAGCGCAACAGAGCGCTCCTGTCGATGTCTCATCGGTACAACTGACAGCAATAAAGCTTTGCGGAGCGCCAGCGAATCCGTACCGCTACAGCTTCTGCACACCTGGAAAGCTGATCTACAGGCCGCCTTCGACGTTCTGCAGGTACTTCCACTGCATTGCAAGTTTCTGGGCGACCACCAAGGGATACGTCGTTCAGTGTGTAGACCGCACATTCAGTCACTCCGGCGGCAGATCGGGCGCCTGCTCACACCACCGCGGAGTCTTGCGAAAGCTCTACGCCCACTAGGACAACGCCAGGGCTTCTCCGTTCAAGGTCGCCTTTACTTCCACGGGGACAGGAGCCCGAAACGTCTGTGCGGCGTGGCACGCCCGCTCCGCATGAGCGATCAGCCGTCCAACCTGCGCCTCAGGCGCTGAGCTTCTGAGCTTCAGATCGAAGGTCACCTGCTGAAACGCGCCGGGTGGACCGCCAAGGTCGTACTTGTCCGCCACGCTGAAGGTGGCACGAACGTCGACCTCTGCCTCTTCAATCGGTACTTCGTAGAGCGGCGAAAACTTCGCCAATTGTGTGAGCAGTCAAAAGGCCGCCCCGGCGAGGACGTACTGCAGCGGAGCAGGCGCCAGGTCGTCGCCCCCGCGCTCTTGCGGCTCGTCCGACTCGATCTTGAACCGGCCGACCCGGCCGATCATGTGCATGTCTTTGTCGATGTGTGCGACGGCCCTCTGGGTCAGGACCGGAATCTTCCGAGTGTTGGCGCGTGTTGCGTCGTACGCCTTCTTCATCCTGTCGAGGTCGACCCTGGTTGGCTTGTCGCTCACGCTGCTGCCTCCTGCTCAGGACGATGATCGATGGCGTCCCGACAATAACAGCCCACCGACTGAGCCCTCGGCCTCCAATGCCTCAGATCCGCCTACCGATGGGTTCTCAGCAAACCGTAAGAATCCGTCCAGCTACTTCAAAGGTTTGCGATGCATCGTGTGGCCAAGAAGCCAAATGGCGCACCATGCGGAGGAGGTAAGCCGATGTCGCAGATGAATCCCGACCCATATCAACCTTTCGTCCCGAGTGCTGAAAGCGCGCCGGCGCCCGAAAGCTATTGGATTCCACCGCCACCGCCTCCACCAACGCCGCCACGCCGCGGGGAGCCCCATCTGTGGCGCTGGATCGTCCTGTCGGTCATCGTGGCCGTCATCGCAGCCGGCGGCAGCGGCATCGGCGTGGGCTTGGGCCTGTCCAAGGCGCTCGGAACACGGACGGCGACGGTCCAGTCCCCGATCGCGATCGGCAGCCCGCTAACACCCTCCAACCCCAGCAATGGCAGTTTGGACGCGAAAGCGATCGCGGCCACCGTCGATCCGGCCATCGTCGACATCAACACCATCGTCGGCTCCGGGCAGGCCGCCGGGACCGGCATGATCCTCACCTCCGACGGTGAGGTGCTGACCAACAACCACGTGGTCGACCACTCCACCACGATCAACGTGACCATCGCCGGCCGCTCCAGCACCTACACGGCCCACGTGGTCGGTGTCGCACCCGCCGCCGACGTCGCCCTGATCCAGATCGAGGGCGTCTCAGGCCTGCCGACCGTCACCATCGCATCGTCCGCGAACGTCAAGGTGGGCGATCCGATCGTCGCCCTGGGCAACGCCCTCGGCGCCGGCGGCACTCCCAGCGTCACCTCGGGCAGCGTCGTAGCCCTCAACCAGACCATCACGGCGAGCGAGGGCGGTGGCCAGTCCGAGCAGCTCAACGGGATGATCCAGAGCGACGCTCCGATCAGCCCTGGCGATTCCGGCGGCCCGATCGTCAACTCGGCCGGGCAGGTCATCGGGATGATCACGGCCGGCGACGTGCAGGGTTTCAGGTCGCAGACATCCACGGCCAACTTCGCCATCCCTTCGGACACCGCCCTGACCTTCGTCAACCGGATCCGCGCCGGTGAGACGACTGCGGAGATCATCTACGGCCAGGTCGGCTTCATTGGAGTCTCCGTGCGCGACCTCACCGCTGCCATCGCTTCGCAGCTGGGCCTGAGCATCTCCTCCGGCGCCCTGGTGGTCCAGGTCCAGTCGGGCTCGCCAGCAGAGTCGGCCGGCATCACCTCGGACTCGGTCATCACCAAGGTCGGCAACGCCAAGATCACCACGAGCGACTCGCTCGGGACCGCGATCAAGGCCCACAAGCCGGGTGACTCTGCCTCGGTCACATGGGTCGACCAGCGCGGTACGCACACGAGCACGCTCACCCTCGCCGGCGTGAATCCGTAACAGGCGTTGAGGTCGAGCGTCACAAAAGTCGCTCTCGCGGTGCTTAGTCAGGGATGACCAGCGCCGAACCCGCGTTCCGCGCCATCGCCCTCTCCAAGGCGTATGGAAAGCGGCTGGCGGTCGACCATCTCGACCTCCAGGTCGACCGCGGCGAGCTGTTCGGTTTTCTCGGTCCCAACGGCGCGGGCAAGACGACCACGATCCGCATGGCGCTGGGCCTCATCGCGCCGACCAACGGATCGGTGGAGATACTCGGCCTCGAGGTTCGCCACAACCGCTCCAAGGTCCTTCCGCGCGTCGGCGCGCTCGTCGAATCCCCGGCCCTCTACGGCTACCTGTCGGGTCGCAACAACCTGCAGGCGTTCGGGGATCTCCTCGGCGGTGTTCCGAAGAAGCGCATCGATGAGGTGCTCGAGATCGTCGGCTTGACGGGGCGGGACAAGGACCGCGTCAAGACCTACTCCATGGGCATGAAGCAGCGGCTCGGCCTGGCCGTCGCGTTGCTCAACAACCCCGACCTGCTCATCCTCGATGAGCCTGCGAACGGTTTGGACCCCGCGGGCATCGTCGAGATGCGCGACCTGCTGCGCGGCCTCGCCGCGGACGGCAAGACGGTGTTCATCTCCAGCCACGTCCTCAGCGAGGTGCAGCAGATCTGCACGCGGGTGGCGATCATCAACCACGGCCGCCTCGTGCGCCTCGCGCCGGTGGCCGAGCTGCTCGACGTCCCGGGCGAGTTCGAGATCCAGGTCGATTTGCCAGACGCCCTCGTCGCCGCCCTTCGGCTCCAGCCGTGGGGCCAGGAGGCCCGCGTCGAGCACGGTCAGGTCATCACACACGCGCCGGAGGGTCGCGGGCGCAACCTCATCGCCTTCCTCGTCCAGAACGGCCACAACCCGGACTCCGTCAGCGAGCGGCAGCGTGACCTCGAGGACATCTTCCTCAGCCTCACGGGCGGCGACTCGTGAGGCGGCCAAGCTTCTTCGGCTCGGTTCGCGGTGAGGCCATCAAGGTTTCGCGCCAGCTGAGCTTCTGGCTGATGCTCGCCTGCGGCCTGGTGCTGCTCGGCATCACCGTGGTCGGGATCACCACCGCCGGCAACATCCAGCAGATCGCCAGGAGCTCACCTGGCGTGTTCGCCGTCCAGATGTTGGACCTCTACGGCACCGTCTTCCAGATCGGGTCCGGAATC
>OCZT010006606.1_pt1 | contig 11467 bp, 7 predicted proteins | sample 1539031 | NCBI WGS metagenome assembly OCZT01 (sample SAMEA3539308, study PRJEB22396) | soil metagenome | biome: tundra; feature: field; material: soil | place: USA | collected 2010-05 | depth 0.15 m
TCTTCCGATCTCATTTATTTTAATCAAGCCCTCCACTTATATGAACCTTAGTGGAAAAGCTGTTAATTATTGGATGCAACAAGAAAAGATTCCAATAGAAAATGTTTTGATTGTAACTGATGATATTGCGTTGCCATTAGGAGTTCTTAGGTTAAGAGCAAAAGGAAGTGATGGTGGACATAATGGATTAAGCAGTATCACCGAAGTTCTTGGTCGTTCCGATTTTGCACGCCTTCGTTTTGGCATAGGAGATAATTTCCCAAGAGGCAAGCAGGTTGATTATGTTTTAGGTCCTTGGAATGATGAAGAAATGAAAGTGTTACCAGAAAGAATTGATAAGGCAATTGAAATAATAAAAAGTTTCGGAACAATAGGTTTACAGATGACAATGACGAATTATAATAATAAATAACTCGTTATTCCTCTTTTCTATTTTTATTATACCTACCTTCGCCCGCTTTCTAAAAATACTTATTCACTTTTACTAAAATTAAATTATAAAATTATGAAAAAATTAATACTATTATTTCAAAAAACATTATTCATTTTAAGCATTCTTTTCTTATTAAACATGAACCTGAATGCACAGGTAACATTAACGGAAGGTTTTGATCTTTATGATGGAACCTTACCGAGTGTTCCTGCAGGATGGTATATCGGCTGGAATTCAACATCAGCACCATCTTATTATACAACTACAGGGAATTTTGGATTAGCAGTCCCATCCTATAAGTTTGGAGTTACAGGAGATACTGTGATAACTCCAAGTTTTGTTACTTCAAATACGCTTTCTATTTGGATAAAGGGTGAGGGTTCTACTTTCAGTGAAATGGACACATTGACAATAATGGAATCTGTTGATAGTTTGAATTGGACTCCGATTGCTTATGTTGATTCCATGCAAACAACCGGAACAACTATGACATTTCCTGTTGGAATTTATACTACTCACATTATGTTTATTTTTACAAAGGTCATTGGTAATCTTGCTATGGATGACATTCAGGTTTATTGGGATACTACATCTGGAATTAATCAAATTCAAAATAATTCTATTGATGTTTTATCTGTATTCCCAAATCCTTCAAATGGAAGAGTTTTTATTCAAAATAATACTTCTTCAATAGAAAGGGTTAACCTTTCAGTTTTTGATATGTTAGGAAATGAAGTCATTAAATTCCCATCTAAAACCCTTTTTATTGGGAATAATAATCTAAATATTAGTTCTTTAAGTAACGGAGTTTATTTTGTCCGAATTCAAAATGACAAAATTTCATCTGTCCAAAGAATTATTATCAGCAAATAAAATTAGTTGCTGAATATCTTCGCAATAAAATAAGCGGCAGTAGCAGCAATAATTCCTATTGAAGCAACTTTAAGAGCTCCAGAAAGAGGATGCTGTCCTGTTACCCTGCTTTTCAAATATCCGAAAGTTAGAAGGCAAACTACTGTGATTATTGCTGAATATAAAAGTCCATCATTTGGAGTTTGAGTAAAAATATAACCCATCAATGGAATAACCCCTCCAACTATATATGCTCCTCCTATATTAAAAGCGCTTTTCTTTGCCCTATGAATATCAGGTTTCTCAATACCCAATTCATAGCGCATCATAAAATCTACCCATTTGTCTTCATCTTTTACCATTTCATTAATGATGACCTCTTGCGATTCGGCACTTAAACCATATTGAGCAAAAATATCTTTCACCTCTTGTCTTTCCACGTCATTAAACTCTTTTATCTCTCTGTATTCACGATCTAATTCAGAATGATAATGGTCAATTTCTGTTCTTCCTGCAAGATAACCTCCTAATCCCATCGCAATGGAACCGGCAATTATTTCAGCAATTCCTGCCGTGATAATAATTTTATTATCATGAACAGCACTGCTCAAACCCGCTGCCAAGGCAAATGGAACCGTTAGTCCATCTGATAATCCAATAACAATATCACGGACAAATTCTGATTGTTGAAAATGTTTTTCTTTATGCATAATGAAATTAAATTTTTACAAAAGTATAATTAATTATTGGACTTCCGTTACTCCGCCAGAAATAACGAACTTCATCATTTCTGAGCCGGAGGCATCAATAGGAGTAATATTTTCGGATGGACAAATAACAACAACGCCTGAAAAACTATACGAGAAGGGCATATACACAGCTACTTTATCTTTTCCTAAACCCAATTCACTTAAATCATTTTGGGTAATAAAACCTATTCGTTGAATACTTAATTCTCTATTAACAATAACTAAAACAGGGTGATTAAATCTTTTCTTCTCGCCTAAGAAAGCTGCAATCATATCTTTTACTCCAGTATAAATAATCTTTACCAAAGGTGTTCTTATCAATCCTTTCTCGATAAAATTCCAAATTGGAGTGGCAACAACATAGCTTCCGATAAAACCAAAAAAAGTAATTAAAATAATAGTTGTGATAACCCCAACTCCTGGAATATTGAGATTCAGATTTTTCTCAAATAAATCAGAAATTGGTTTATCCACCCAGATAAATAATTGATAAAGAACAAAAATGGTTACTACGATTGGTATCGTATATAATAAACCTTGGAGGAAGAAATTCAGGATTCTTTTCATATTATATGTTTTTATTTAATAAAATCTGTATCTTTTTTGTAGTGATGCAAATATCGGGTTTATTGTTGAACTTTTGGCATTAAACTTTTGTCTTTATGGAATATTGATTATGTTTGCAATTCAAAAATTAGTTAATCAAAATCCAACTATGGCAACTAAAGATAAACGAGTTGATGGATACATTGCGAAAGCAAAGCCTTTTGCAAAACCCATTTTGAATCATCTCCGAAGATTGGTTCATGAAGCGTGTCCTGAAGTTCAGGAAACTATTAAATGGAGCTTTCCTTGCTTTGATTACAAAGGTGTTTTTGTGAGTATGGCAGGATTTAAAGAGCATTGTGTCTTTGGTTTCTGGAAAGCATCTTTATTGAAAGATACCAAAGGTTATTTAAAGGAAAGATCTAACCAGGGAGGCGAATCTATGGGGCATCTTGGGAAAATTTTAAGTCTTAAAGATATCCCTCCGGATAAAGTTATGATTGATTTTATCAAACAGGCAAAAAAACTTAATGATGAGGGTATAAAAGTACCGAAGAAACCTAAAATCTCTGAGCCCAAAGAAATCATTGTGCCCGATTATTTCCAAAAAGCATTGAATAAAAATAAGACTGCTTTGAAAACTTTTGAAGGATTTAGTCCTTCACATAAAAGAGAATATCTTGAATGGATAACAGAAGCTAAGACTGACGAAACCCGAAATAAACGTACGGAAACTGCCATTGAATGGATGGCGGAAGGGAAGATTAGGAATTGGAAATATTTGAAAAAATAGTCCTTATTATCTCCTTTTCTGCCGTTTTTTCAAATAAAGCCCAAATTCAGTATTCAATAATTTTAAGCCGCTTTTGAACTTTTAAAGGCAGTTCGTCCATTCTGAGGCTTCTAATAGAGTATTTTCTTTTTGATGATTGGTTTTGGGATGAAAATCATTACTTAAAAGTCATTCTTGATTGCTTTTCTCGGATTCTTGCACGTAAATTTACTATTCTTATACAAGAATTCAGGATTCTTATGCAAGAATTCACAATTCTTATACAAGATTTTACTTTTCTTATACAAGAATTCAAGTTTCTTATACAAGATTTCAAGTTTTTTGTGCAAGATTCCGAGAAAAGCAATCAAGAATGGAGAAAAAGCAATCAGGAATGAAAAGAAAGAAATCAAGAATGAGTATTAAATAATCAAGTTTCTAAAAAATTCAATCCCTAATCAAGAATTTTGATATAAGAATCTTTCAATTCAAATCACATCTTCCAAATAGTCCTTTTTATTTTATGGATAATAGATTGCAATTATTATTAAATAGCAGCATTATTCCTAACTTTGCGACCTAAATATTTATAAAATGAAATTCGGAACAAAAGTTATACATGCAGGTCTGGAACCTGATCCATCAACAGGAGCAATCATGACTCCAATTTTTCAAACTTCTACCTATGTACAGGCAGCACCTGGAAATCATAAGGGATATGAATATGCAAGGACCCAAAACCCTACCCGTAATGCTTTACAAAACAATCTTGCCGCTCTCGAAAACGGGAAGTTTGGTTTATGTTTCAGCAGTGGGATGGGAGCTACAGATGCTGTTGCAAAACTTCTGAAACCGGGTGATGAGGTTATCTCAACAAATGATTTGTATGGTGGAACTTATCGCATTTTCACAAAGATATTTGCTAATTATGGGATTAAATTTCATTTTATCGGGATGGAAAATGTGAATGATATTGAGAAATATATTAATCCCAAAACAAAGATGATTTGGGTTGAAACTCCTACCAATCCGATGTTGAATATTATTGATATTGCAGGAGCTTCGGCTATCGCAAAAAAGCATAATCTGATGTTGGTTGTGGATAATACTTTTGCTTCTCCTTATCTCCAGAACCCTTTGGATATGGGTGCTACCATAGTTCTTCATTCCATTACAAAATATATCAGCGGGCATTCGGATGTGGTGATGGGAGCTTTGATTATGAATGATGAAACATTGAAAGACCAACTTGCTTTTATCCAGAATAGTTGCGGTGCAGTGCCTGGTCCTCAGGATTGTTTTTTGGTTTTGAGAGGGATAAAAACACTTCATCTTCGTATGCAAAGACATTGTGAAAACGGAAGAAAAATTGCTGAATATCTTGCCAAGCATCCAAAAGTTGGCAAGGTATATTGGCCCGGATTTGAGACTCATCCCAATCATTCCATTGCAAAAAAACAAATGAGAGATTTTGGAGGGATGATGTCCTTTACTTTGAAAGATAATAATCTTGATGCTGCATTGAAAGTTCTATCAAATACCCATCTTTTTGCCTTAGCAGAATCACTTGGAGGCGTCGAATCATTGATAGGACATCCTGCCAGCATGACTCATGCCTCTATCCCAAAAGAAGAAAGAGAAAAAAGCGGAGTTACTGATTCATTGATTCGATTAAGTGTTGGGGTAGAGGATGTTGAAGATTTGATTGAGGATTTGAATGAAGCTTTGAAATAGGCTAAAAATTCCCTTAAATATCATAATAATCAATACAATTCAGAGTTGTAGGTTTTCGAAGATTTTGATTTGTGGCTGATGAAAATCATGCCTACCTTTGCCGTCAGTAATAAAGATAATTAATGAAGTACCTCAAAAGTTTATTCCTTTTATTCCTTATATATATAGCAGCACCCAATCTATGCTTTTCTCAATTCGAGATATCAGAAATCCCCGAAGGATTCCCAACAAGGCATAGCATCTGGGTAGATGGCGGAGTCGGATATACCACATTAGGAAAAGGAGCAATGGCAAATATCACCTATCAGCCCATAGATAGTTTCGTGGTATCCATAGGTGCCACAGGTAGCTGGGACTTAGGAACAAATATTGTTCAATCAAGAGAATATTATGCCACCGGAGGATTGGTTTTTAAAGGAAAAAGATCCGTTGCCACCTTCGAATTAGGACCAAGCTATGGATATTATTACGATACTCAACCCGATTTTTATACCCAACAATTAGTTACAACCGTAACCCATAAACCAGGACTTGCAATACAAGGAAAATACTTTTATACTCCGATAAAGTATTTAGGAGCAGGCTTACAGATATTTGCCGATGTCGGAGGTTCTCATACGCATGGCTCTATATTATTATGTATCGCAATGGGATTGGTGAGATAAAATTATAAATCTTTACCCTTACAGTTTTAACCATTCTGTATTTATGGAAATTAGATTACTTTTACATCTCCATAAATAAAACCTATACAAAATGAAGTCTAAAATTATATTTACAGCCTGTATAATGGCTGTCGTTCTTTTCTCAAGTATCAAACTTATAAGCTCAAGTCATAATTCTAAACCTGATTATGTATTTCCTTTCTATAGTACTTATGATGACGAGTGGAAAAAGGTTGATTCATTAAAATACAAGGGATTAACCAAGTCGGCATTAGAGATAGTTTTAGGTATTTATGACAAAGCCAAGACGGAAGACAATGCTCCACAATTAGTAAGAGCAGTTATCTATCGCTCCATGTTCGAAAGCAATATCGAACAAGATGCTTATGTAAAAATTATTGCTAATATTAAACAGGATATAGCTTCATGCGGACCTAAAGTACGCCCTGTACTTCATTCTATCCTTGCGGATATGTATTGGAGATATTATCAGCAAAACAGAAATAAGTTTATTAATCGAACGGAGACTGTCGGATTTAAAGAAGATGATATTAAAACATGGGATTTAAAGAAATTAGTTGCAGAGGTTACATCCAATTATGAACAGTCACTGGAAAATAAAGAACAACTGCAAAAGGTTCCATTGGATAATTACGATGCTATATTAGTAAAAGGGTACCACACTGAAAATTTAAGACCAATGCTATATGATTTCCTTGCACACAGAGCATTAGATTTTTATATAAATGAGGAAGCATTGCTTACAAAACCTGCTTATCGTTTGGAAATAAATTCAAATGATTATTTCTTGCCTTATAATGATTTTGCAAGGTTGAATATCATCACCAAAGACTCTGCTTCGTTTGATTACCATGCTTTATTACTGATGCAAAATCTTTTGAACTTTCATAAGAATGATAAAGATCCTGCCGCCTTGGTTGATGTTGATATTAAAAGAATAAACTTTGTTTATACGAATTCGGTATCGGAGAAAAAGAAAACACTTTACGAACAAGCCTTAAGAGATTTGGAGAAACGGTTTATTAGCAATCCTGCATCAGCAGATGCTTCATTTCAAATAGCCGCATTCTATGAAAAAGAAAGCGATGATAAGAAAGAATCAAACTCATCCGTGCAACAGGATAAGTCATTGAAGAAAAGAGCATTGGCAATTTGCGATAGTATAACAACAAGGTTTCCAAATACAGTTGCAGCATCCGATGCAGATTATCTTAAAGGACAGATAAAAGCAAAGTCATTAGTATTTACAGTAGAGAAAGTCAATGCACCATCAGCACCATTCCGCGCTTTGATTACTTATAAGAATGTTACAAAAACATATTTACGTATATGTAAAGTGGACAGACAGGATTACAAAGATGAACAGGCGAAATATTATGATGATAAGTTTATCAAGTACTTAATAAAGCTTCCATATATTAAATCATGGAGTGTTAATCTTCCTGATGATGGTGATTATTATTTACACAGTACGGAAATAAAAGTGGATGGATTGCCTGTTGGTGAATATGTGATATTAGCTGCAACTGATAGTAGTTTCAAATATGCCAGTAATGCCATTGCTTATGGATTGACTTATTGTTCAAATCTTACTTATATCACCCGAAGAAAGGAGGATGGAACCACGGATTTAAATGTATTCAACAGAACGACGGGAGCACCTATTGCCAATGCTTCTGTTCAGCTTTGGTATGAGGATTACAGTTATGTTTTGCGGCAGTATTTATTTGTGAAAGGTGCACGATATACCACCAACTCGGATGGCTTTTTTGAAATCTCTCCAATGAAAGAATACAGGAATTATAATGTGGAAATAACCTATCAGAATGATGATTTGTTTACTGATGATGGCTTCTATCAATATGCCCAATACAAGGAAGAAACGAAGAAGAAATTGAAGACTTATTTCTTTACTGATCGTTCGATTTATCGCCCGGGGCAGACGATTTATTATAAAGGAATTGTATTGGAAACTGATGGTGAAACGACTGTTATCAAACCAAATACTTCTTCTGCTGTTTATTTTTATGATGTGAATTATCAACAGATTGCAACCACAACATTAACATCCAATGAATATGGAACTTTTAGTGGAACATTCACGGCACCGCAGGGAGTTTTGAATGGTCAGATGAGTATAAATAATGGTTATGGTTCCATAACGTTTTCGGTTGAGGATTATAAACGACCAAAGTTTGAAGTTACCTTTCAGCCGATAAAAGGAAGTTTTAAACTGAATGAAAATGTTCCGGTAAAAGGATCGGCAAAAGCATTTTCCGGAAATAATGTTGACCATGCTAAAGTTACTTATCGTGTTGAAAGAACTGCAAACTTTCCTTATTGGTGGTACTATTGGGGAGGATATTATCCAACTTCACCAAAGATGGAAATCATCAATGGCACATCAGAAACAGACGATAACGGAGAGTTTGAAATCAACTTCAAAGCCATACCTGATTTATCCCTTTCAAAAGATATGGAACCAACTTTTAATTATTCCGTTGTGGCTGATGTTACCGATCAGAATGGGGAGACACATAGTGAATCGCAAATCGTTAGGGTTGGATATACGGCATTGACGATTGATGTGAATATTCCGAATGAATTTAATCGGGAGCAATACAAGGATTATAAGATTACCACGAATAATCTGGCTGGAGAAAAGGAACCTTCAACGGGCAAAATAAATATCTATCTCTTGCAACAACCTGAACGAATATTCAGGGAAAGAAAATGGAATAAGCCTGATAAATTTATTTACACGGAGGAAGAATATCATAGCTATTTCCCTAATGATATTTATAATGATGAGAGCATGATTAGCAAATGGAAAAAGGATAAGAAAGTTGTAGAAGTGGAGTTCAATACGCTTACCGATAGCATGTTGCATCTTGATAAAATTCCAAATAATGCGAAAGGGAATAATTACATTTTATTAGAACCTCTATCACAATGGAAGCCAGGGAAATATGTTGTGGAGATGTCATCGAAGGATAAATATGGAACGGATGTGAAGACGATAAAATACTTTACTCTTTCATCAACCAAAGAAAAAATAACGCCTGTAAATGATGTTTTGTGGTTTACATTATTAAAGGATAAAGCGGAGCCAGGAGAGAAGGTTTCATTTCTCATTGCATCAAAGGATACGAATGTAACGGTGCTTTATGAGATTGAACGAAAGAAGAAAATCATCAGCAAGCAATGGCTCAATTTAAACAATGAACAGAAACAAATTGAGATACCGATAACGGAAGAGGATAGGGGCAATCTTGCGTTTCATCTGACCACCATCCGACGGGGACGGGTATATCAAAACACCGCTGTTATCACGGTTCCATATACAAATAAGGATCTTGATATTTCATTTGAAACGTTCAGAGATAAATTATATCCAGGACAAAAAGAGGAATGGAAAATAAAAATTAAAGGAAAGAACGGAGAGAAGGTTGCTGCCGAAATGGTTGCTGCAATGTATGATGCTTCGCTTGATAAATTCCGTGCGCATAGTTGGGATTTCAGTTTATATACTTCGTACTACGGCTCTCTTTATTGGGATGTTAATACCGTTTTTGAAACCTCCAATTCGCAATTATTTGAGAGAGATTGGAACATTTATCCGCAAATGATTCCTCAAAGTTATGATCGGTTAAATTGGTTTGGATTTGAGTATTATGGTAATGGCAGAAACAGGTATTATTCCAATAACCTTAAAGGGGATAATTTCATGGAAGGGGATGCTGCGGGTGCGACTGAACAGCAAGAAGTATATTCCTTTTCTTCCGCTCCTGCAAAACACGCAAAAGCTGAATATAAAAACGCCGAAACTACTGATATACCTGCAGATGAAACTGTAGCTGGTTTATCTTCTCAAACATTAATTGATGGTAAGGACAAAGATAAAGGTCCTGTGGCGGGCGGTAAATCAGGGGGTGAATCAGATGGAAGACATGAAGCAGGTATGTCGGATATAAAAGGTCGTTCGAACTTTGCAGAAACTGCTTTCTTCTTCCCGCATCTTGAAACAAATGAACAGGGCGAAGTGATTATTTCTTTCACCGTTCCTGAGGCATTGACCAAATGGAAAATCATGGGATTGGCGCATACTAAAGATTTAAAATATGCCCAGATTGAAAAGGAATTAATAACGCAAAAAGATTTGATGATTATGCCGAATCCTCCACGTTTCCTGAGGGAGGGAGACTATATTACTTTCTCTGCAAAGGTTTCCAATCTTACTGAAAACGATATGAATAACGGTACCGCTCAATTGTTTTTGTATGATGCATTGACCATGAAACCAATTGACGCGGCATTAAATAATTCCAACTCCATTAAATCATTCGCAGCAAAAAAAGGACAGAGCGCATCCATTGGTTGGGATTTATTTATTCCCGATGGAACGGAAGCTGTTACTTATAAAGTCGTTGCTAAATCAGGGAATTTTACTGATGGCGAGGAGCAAACTATCCCTGTTCTGACTAATAGAATGTTGGTTACCGAAAGTCTTCCATTGCCCATGAGAGGCAATCAGACGCGGACTTTTTCTTTCACTAAATTATTGAATTCGGGTAATTCATCAACCCTGAAAAATCATAAACTCACTTTGGAATTTACATCCAATCCTGCGTGGTATGCCATTCAGGCATTGCCTTATTTGATTGAGTATCCATATGAATGCACCGAGCAAACTTTCAGTAGATATTATGCAAACACCATCGCATCTCATATTGCAAATTCAAATCCTAAAATTAAAATGGTTTTCGATAGCTGGAAGAATAAAAGTCCTGAGGCATTGTTATCTAATCTCGAAAAGAATCAGGAGCTAAAATCATTGATGCTTGAGGAAACTCCTTGGGTGTTGAATGCAAAGGATGAATCGGAAAGAAAGAAAAGAGTTGGGCTTTTATTTGATTTGAACAGGATGGCAAATGAAATGGGAACGGCATTGAGAAAACTTCAAAACATGCAAACGCCGAATGGTGGTTTTGCTTGGTGGACAGGCATGCCCGATGATAGATATATCACCCAACATATCATGGCTGGATTCGGACATCTTGATCATTTGGGTTGCAAGGAAGTTCGGGAGGATTCTAAAATTTGGGGCATGATAACCAAGGCAATTCCATATCTTGATAATCGGATTCGGGAGGATTATGAGGACTTGATTAAATATAAAGTTGATCTCACGAAAAATCATTTGAGTTATATCCAGATTCATTATTTATATGTGCGAAGTTATTTCAAGGACATCAAAATAAATTCCAATAATCAGAAGGCTTTTGATTATTATAAAGGGCAGGCGCAGAAGTATTGGTTGGAGAATTCTCGTTATATGCAGGGGATGATTTCGCTCGCATTGTATCGTTATTCTGTTCCGAATTTGCCACAGGATATTATCAAATCATTAAAGGAAAATTCCTTGCATTCCGAAGAACTTGGCATGTATTGGAAGGATATGGAGGGCGGATATTATTGGTATCAGGCACCTATCGAAACGCAGGCTTTGTTGATAGAGGCTTTCGATGAAGTGGGCAAGGATAAATATGCCGTGGAGGAAATGAAATTGTGGTTATTAAAACAAAAGCAAACACAGGATTGGGGCAACACCAAAGCCACGGTTGAAGCCTGTTATGCGCTCTTATTAAGGGGTGCCGATATGCTGGCAAGCGATAAATTGGTTGATGTAACAGTA
>OCZT010006607.1_pt1 | contig 11466 bp, 10 predicted proteins | sample 1539031 | NCBI WGS metagenome assembly OCZT01 (sample SAMEA3539308, study PRJEB22396) | soil metagenome | biome: tundra; feature: field; material: soil | place: USA | collected 2010-05 | depth 0.15 m
AATGGCGCTGCATGCGCAGCGGCAGCGTCTCGATGCCGGTGATGATCAGGAAGGCATTGAACGGCGACAGCGCCGGCCCGAGGTCGCGCAGGCCGAGCACGCGGCAGGCGATGGCGAAGGCGAAATTGCCGAAGGTCTCGCCCAGCACCATGCCGGAATATTCCGGGCGCGGCTCCGACAGCATCGGATAGCGCTTATTCTGCAGCCAGTTGAAGGTGCCGCCGTCGACGATCATGCCGCCGATCGAGTTGCCGTGGCCGCCGAGGAACTTGGTGAGCGAATGCACCACGATATTGGCGCCGTAGTCGAACGGCTTGCACAGGTAAGGCGTTGCCAGCGTGTTGTCGACGATCAGCGGGACGCCGGCCTTGCGCGCGATCTTGGCGACCGCCTCGATGTCGGTGATCACGCCGCCCGGATTGGCGATCGACTCGATGAAGATCGCTTTCGTTTTCGGCGTCACCGCCTTTTCGAACGACGCTATGTCGTCGGGGTCGGCCCACACCACCTGCCAGCCGAAATTCTTGAACGAATGGTTGAACTGGTTGATCGAGCCGCCATAGAGCTTCTTGGAGGCGACGAATTCGTCACCCGGCGTCATCAGCGCGTGCATCACCACCACTTGCGCGGCGTGGCCCGACGCAACCGCAAGACCCGCGGTGCCGCCTTCGAGCGCGGCGACGCGCTCTTCCAGCACGCCGCAGGTCGGATTGCCGATACGGGTATAGATGTTGCCGAAGGCCTGCAGGCCGAACAGCGAGGCGGCGTGCTCGACGTCGTCGAAGACGAAGGATGTGGTCTGATAGATCGGCGTCGCGCGCGCGCCGGTGGTCGGATCGGGCTTGGCGCCGGCGTGAATCGCTAGTGTCGAAAAGCCCGGAATGCGTTCGGCGTCGGCCATGGGTGCCCCATCTTGATGTTGTCCGCAGACCTTCCCGGTCCCGGCGGAAATGATCGCGATTTAATGGGCGGGGGCGGGCGCGCCGTCAAGGCGGCATCGTGGCGATGGGTTAAATAGCAAGCCGCCGGCTAGGCGGCAGCCAAACAATAGAATTTCCTTCCGGCGCGAAGCCGCTGTTCAACCGCTGTTTTCTTCGTCTTTTTGCGCGCGGTCGGCCGCGTCAGTCGCGCCGCCTTGCAAGGTGTCGTGGCCAAGCCGCATGCGTTGCACGCCATTGCCTAACCCCTGCGCGCGTTTGGACGTGAGCACGCGCGAATTGACACCGATCCAGGAAATCTCCGACGACAGCCGCCCGTATTCGATTTTCGGGCAGCGGTTCATCACCACCTTCAGGCCGGCTTGCTCGGCGAGCCGGGCAGCCTCCTCGTTGCGCACGGTAAGCTGCATCCAGATCACCTGCGGCTTCGGATTGAGAGTGAGCGCCTCCTGCACGATCGGCAGCACGTGTTCGGAGGCGCGAAAGATGTCGACCATGTCGACCGGCTCAGGGATTTCGGAAAGCGTGGCATAGACTTTCTGGCCCAAGATATTTTGTCCGGCCTGGCCGGGATTGACCGGGATCATGCGGTAGCCGCGCTCTTGCAGATATTTAAACGCAAAATAGCTCGGCCGGTTGTCCTTCGGCGAGATGCCGACCATGGCGATGGTCTTCACGGTGTTGAGGATGCCGCGGATATAGCTGTCGGGGTAAGTGTCGTGGTTCATCGCGGCGGCCGTGACGGCCATCAGCGGTCTTCCCAGATCGGATCGCGTTTCTCGATGAAGGCGTTAAGGCCTTCCTCGGCGTCGCGCGCCAGCATGTTATCGACCATCACATCGATGGTGAGCTTGTAGGCGTCGGCGAGATTGAGTTCGCGCTGGCGGTAGAAGGCTTGCTTGCCGAGCTTGACGGTCAGCATCGACTTCGATGCGATCTGGCGCGCCAACTCAAGCGCGTGTTCGGACGCCTTGCCGGCCGTCACGACGCGATTGACGAGGCCGATGCGATGGGCGTCGGCGGCGGAGATCATGTCGCCGGTGAGCAGCATTTCCATGGCGTGCTTGTTCGAGACGTTGCGCGACAGCGCCACCATCGGCGTCGAGCAGAACAGGCCGATATGCACGCCCGGCGTGGAGAAACGCGCCGTTTCGGAAGCTACCGCGAGGTCGCAGGTGGCGACGAGCTGGCAGCCGGCGGCGGTGGCGACCCCCTCGACCGCGGCGATCACCGGCTGCGGCAGTTTCTGAATCGACAGCATCAGCGCGCTGCAGCGTTCCATCAGGGCTTTGAAATAGTTGCGGCCGCGATCGGGGTCGGAACGGTGCGCGGTCATTTCCTTCATGTCGTGGCCGGCACAGAAGGCCGGACCGTTGTGTGAAATGACGACGGCGCGAACCTGGTCATCTCTGGCAATCGAGGCGAATTGGTCATGCAGCGCCGCCAGCGTCGCTTCCGACAGCGTATTGCGCGCCTGCGGCCGGTTGAGCGAGAGCAATGCGATTCCGTCGATATCGCCGCGCAACAAAACGGGTGACGTCGCGGAATCGGGGCTGCTGCTGCGCGCGGTCATGGCGGCTGATACTTAACCCGGCCAGCCGGGCGCGCAAGGCAAGGCCCCAAAAGACTGTTTGACCGGATCGCCGGCCCGTCTAAGACGAAGGCGCCGGATGGTCCGGCGATGGGGGCGGGCATGCCGGCACCGGCGCTAACGGCCGACGACATCGCAAAGCTGCTGCACGCGGAATTCCCGCAGGCGTTTTATCCCGGCTGCGGGCACAGCATCGAGCGCGTCGAGCATGGCGACGTGCGCGTGCGCTGGGCCTTTGACGAGGCCAACTTGCGGCCGGGCGGCACCGTGTCCGGACCGACCATGATGGAGCTGGCCGACTTCGCCATGTATGTCGCGGTATTCTCGGCGATCGGGCCGCAGCCGCTGGCGGTCACGACCAATCTCAACATCAATTTCCTGCGCAAACCGACCCGTGCCGACCTGCTGGCCGACGCCCATTTGATGAAGGTCGGCAAGCGGTTGGCGGTGGGCGAGGTCACCATCTATTCGGAGGGCACGGCTGAGCCGGTGGCCCATGTCACCGCCACCTATTCGATCCCGCAGGCCCGCTGATTAGCCAATGGTGCCAAAATACCATTCTTATAACCCATTGATCTTGTTTATGATGTATCGCGCTTCGGACGTTGACCGGGAAGGCCCGCTCGGCTAGAGAACCGCAACTCCGGCTCCTCCAGGGATTTGTCATGACGACCTATTCGGCCAAGGCCGCCGACATCGAAAAGAAGTGGCTGCTGATCGACGCCAGCGGGCTCATCGTCGGCCGGCTCGCCTCGATCGTGGCGTTGCGGCTGCGCGGCAAACATAAAGCCACCTATACCCCGCATGTGGACGACGGCGACAACGTCATCGTCATCAACGCCGCCAAGGCGGTGTTCACCGGGCGCAAGCGCGAAAAGAAGGTCTATTTCCATCACACCGGCTTCATTGGCGGGATCAAGGAGCGCACGGCCAAGTCGATCTTCGAGGGCCGCTTCCCCGAACGCATCGTCGAGAAGGCGGTCGAGCGCATGCTGCCGCGCGGACCGCTCGGCCGCGTGCAGTTCGGCAATTTGCGCGTCTATCCCGGCCCCGAGCATCCGCACGAGGCGCAGAAGCCGGAAACACTCGACGTCGCCGCCATGAACCGCAAGAACGTGAGGAGTGCCTGACCGTGGCCGAGACCGTACAATCGCTCGAAGGTTTGGCGAGCCTCAAGCCGGCAGCGCCGGAAGCTCCGAAATACGTGCAGAAAATCGACCCGCAAGGGCGCGCTTATGCCACCGGCAAGCGCAAGAACGCGGTCGCCCGCGTCTGGATCAAGCCCGGCTCCGGCAAGATTCTGGTCAACACCAAGACGGTGGAAGTGTTCTTCGCGCGTCCGGTGCTGCGCATGCTGATCCAGCAGCCGCTGGTCGCCGCCAATCGCACCGGGCAATACGACGTGACCTGCACGGTCTCCGGCGGCGGTCTGTCCGGCCAGGCCGGCGCGGTACGCCACGGCATTTCCAAGGCGCTGACCTATTACGAGCCGGATCTGCGCGGCGCGCTCAAGCGCGGCGGCTTCCTCACCCGCGACTCGCGCGTGGTCGAGCGCAAGAAGTACGGCCGGGCCAAGGCACGGCGCTCCTTCCAGTTCTCCAAGCGCTAACCGCTCAAGACAATCGTCGAATTTCGCAAAGGGCGCACAGAAATGCGCGCCTTTTTCGTGCGCCGCGCGCGCTATACGCGGCCTTTGCCGCAGATTTAATTACAATTTTCGCAAGTCTTGCATCGAAGCGTGCGCAAGCGCGCAGGGCTTTTTCCATAAGCCCGCGCGTAGAGTGATACCGTTGTTCGGCCCAGAACTGGCCGAGCTCGGGGGGTAGTCGATGTTCGCTGCTGTAAAACCGCAGCTATCGTTTGATGTGCCGACGCTGGCCTTCGTCGCCGTTTGTATCGCGGCGTTGCTCGGGCTTTTGCTGCTCTTTGCCTGGCTGCAGCAGCGCAATGTGCGCGCGCTGGCCTGGTGGGGCTCGGCCTATCTGATCGGAGCGTCGTCGATCGCGCTCTGGGCCGCGCCGGCGCCCCTGTTCGCAATTCCAAAGGAGTTCGCGCAAGCGCTTACGTTCCTCGCTTGCGGCATGATCTGGAACGGCGTGCGGCTGTTCCATGGGCGGCCGCTGTTGCCGACCGCCGCGTTCATCGGCGCCTTCGTCTGGATCGTGCTTTGCCAATTGCCGGCCTTCGCGGAAGGCAGCAATGAGCGCATCGCGCTTGGCGCCGTCGTGGTCGCGGCCTACACCTTTTTCATCGCCTTCGAATTGCGGCGCGAACGGCGCAAATCGCTGCAGTCGCGCATCGCCGCCGTCCTGGTGCCTTGCGTGCATGCGGCGATCTTCCTGATGCCGCTTGGCATGCAGGCATTCTTGCCCGCGGCCTATGCCGCGAGCTGGCTCAACGTCTTCACGCTTGAATCAATCCTCTACGCAGTCGGCACCGCGTTCATCGTGCTGCTGATGGTCAAGGACAACGATGTCGATCTCTATCGCAGCGCGGCCTCCACCGATCCGCTGACCGGTCTGCTCAACCGGCGAGCCTTTCTGGAAAACGCGCTCAGCCTGTGCGCCCGGCAGGGCGAACGCGGCCAGCCGGTGACGATGCTGATGCTCGATCTCGACCATTTCAAATCGATCAACGACCGCTTCGGCCACGCCATCGGCGACGAAGTGCTGCGCGTGTTTGCAAACGCGGCGCGCTCGAACATGCGCGGCAGCGACCTCGTCGGCCGGCTTGGCGGCGAGGAGTTTGCCGTTATCGTGGCGGAACCGATGCAATTTGCCGCGCGCATCGGCGAGCGCCTGCGCGCGAGCTTCGAGACCGCCGGCATTCAGATTGGCGAGCATGCGATCGGCGCGACGGTGAGCATCGGCGCTGCCACCTCACACGAACCGGTTACGGACATCGCTGCGCTGATTGCGCGCGCCGACGCCGCGCTCTATCGCGCCAAGCATGACGGCCGCAATCGGCTGTATGGCGCCGATGACGAGCCGGCAAGCGAGCAGGGGCGCCTGACCGCCGCCGCCCGCAGCGCCCAAGCGGCTGAGCTGGCCCGTTCGCTGCCACGCAAAACCCGCCCACGGCGCGCTAAATCCGTCGGCCTAGCGGTGATCGGGCAGAGTGCAACGTCTCGTTTACCTTATTCGCGCTAACATGCGCCGATGTTGCGCATAGCCAATAGCGGGCACGCGGACGCCGTCCTGGCGCTTGAAGCCTATGCCGAGCGCGCGGGCGCGGCCTTGGCCTGCGCCTATTCGTCCTCGGCCGAATACGACGCCGCGCTGATCGCCGAGCGCCGCGCCGCCGGGGTCTACGGGCCCAAGCGCCACCGCAAGCGGATGCTGGCGACCGCCGCCGGCGTCGCCGCCGGCCTCGCGGTCATTATTTTCCTGATCGGCTGAACGAAATCCCCGCTGTCTAAGAAAAAGGGCGCTCCTCGCGGAGCGCCCGATCAGTTGCATCGCGAAGTTTCGTAACTCGCGCGATGTTTGGGAGGAACGCTTAGGCCGAATAGTACATGTCGAATTCGACCGGATGCGGGGTGTGCTCGAAGCGGATCACTTCCTGCATCTTGAGGTCGATGTAGCTGTCGATGAAGTCGTCGTCGAACACGCCGCCCGCGGTCAAGAACGCGCGGTCCTTGGCGAGTTCGCCGAGCGCCTGGCGCAGCGAGCCGCACACCGTCGGGATTTTCTTCAGCTCAGCCGGCGGCAGATCGTAGAGGTCCTTGTCGATGGCCGAGCCCGGATCGAGCTTGTTCTTGATGCCGTCGAGGCCGGCCATCGTCATCGCCGCGAAGCCGAGATAGGGATTGCACAGCGGATCGGGGAAACGCACCTCGACGCGCTTGGCCTTCGGGTTGGTGGTGTAGGGGATGCGGCACGACGCCGAGCGGTTGCGCGCCGAATAGGCGAGCAGCACCGGCGCCTCGAAGCCCGGCACCAGACGTTTGTAGGAGTTGGTGGTCGGGTTGGTGAAGGCGTTGATCGCCTTGGCGTGCTTGATGATGCCGGCGATGTAGGAGAGACAGGTCTCCGACAGGTCGGCATATTTGTTGCCGGCGAACACCGGCTTGCCCGCCTTCCAGATCGACTGGTGGCAATGCATGCCGGAGCCGTTGTCGCCATAGATCGGCTTGGGCATGAAGGTCGCGGTCTTGCCGTAGATCTGCGCCACCTGCTGGATGCAGTATTTGTAGATGATCAAGCGGTCGGCCATCACGACCAGCGGCGAGAATTTCAGGCCGAGCTCGTGCTGGGCGCTGGCCACTTCGTGGTGGTGCTTCTCGACCACGCAGCCCATGCGCGCCATGGCGCCGAGCATTTCCGAGCGCATGTCTTGCGCCGAATCCTGCGGCGGCACCGGGAAATAGCCCTTCTTGGTGCCGACGCGGTGGCCGAGATTGCCGCCTTCGTATTCGGTGGCGGAATTGGACGGAAACTCGATGGAGTCGAGCTTGAAGCCGGTATTGTAGGGCTCGACTGAGTATTTGACGTCGTCGAACACGAAGAACTCGGCCTCGGGTCCGAAGAAAATGGTGTCGCCGACGCCCATCGACTTGACCATGCCCTCAGCTTTCTTGGCGATGCCGCGCGGGTCGCGGTTATAGGGCTCGCCGGTGGTCGGCTCGAGCACGTCGCAGATCAGCGACATGGTGGTCTCGGCGAAGAACGGATCGATGCAGGCGGTGGCCGGATCCGGCATCAGGTTCATGTCGGACTCATGGATCGCCTTCCAGCCCGCGATCGAGGAGCCGTCGAACATCTGGCCTTCGGCGAAGGTATCTTCTTCGATCATGCTGACGTCGAAGGTGACGTGCTGCCACTTGCCGCGCGGATCGGTAAACCGGAAATCGACGTACTTCACGTCGTTGTCCTTGATCATCTTCATGACATTCTTAGCTGTCGTCATGGATTGCATTCCCCTTTTTTTCATGAAAGTTCCCGCGCGAGACGCTGCCACGCGGTTTAGATGGCGTCGATGCCGGATTCGCCAGTCCTGATCCGGATGGCTTCCTCGATGTTGGATAAGAATATCTTGCCGTCTCCGATCCGGCCGGTTTGGGCGGCGCGCCGGATCGCTTCGATCGCCTTGTCCACCATGTCGTCGCCGAGCACGATCTCGATTTTCACCTTGGGGAGAAAATCGACCACGTATTCGGCGCCGCGATAAAGTTCGGTGTGCCCTTTCTGCCGGCCGAAGCCCTTGGCCTCGGTGACAGTGATACCTTGGAGTCCGACCTCCTGGAGTGCCTCCTTCACCTCGTCAAGTTTGAAGGGCTTGATGATGGCTTCGATTTTTTTCATTGCTTTTCCTTCCCCCCAGCCCACCGCAAACATTACGGAGCGCCGCGCTACCGGTTAGCAGAACCCGTGCCAAGCCGGCGAGAGCGTAATAACCGTGTCCCCGCAACAATTTAGGCCGCAGATTACCGGGATATGGTTAGGTTGGCTGCGGCCCGCTGCCCAGCAATTAAGCACCCTGCAAAAACTTTTGCCAGCGGCCCGAGCTATGCTGCACCGCAGCCGATTAGGCCTATTTGTCGGCCTACCGGCTGGCCGTTAGTGTCGAACGCGATGATCGAACTCCTCACCAATGCCGAAATGGCGGAAGCCGACCGGCTGACCATCGCCGGCGGCATGGCCGGCATCGAGCTGATGGAGAATGCCGGCCGCGCCGTGGCCGATGCGGCCGGCGCTCTGCTGCAAGGCCGACGTGTGGTGGTTGTGGCGGGACCCGGCAACAATGGCGGCGACGGTTTTGTCGCGGCGCGCCACTTGGCCGCGCGCGGCTATGCGGTCCGCGTCAGTTTCGTCGGCGATGCGAAGCGGCTGAAGGGCGATGCCGCGCTCGCCGCCGACCGTTGGAGCGGGCCGGTCGAGCAGGCCTCGCCGGGCTCGATCGCCGATTGCGACATCGTCATCGATGCGTTGTTCGGCGCCGGCCTCGATCGCGAGGTCGAAGGTCTGCCGCGCGCCATGATCCGGGCGATGAATGCCAGCACCGCGCCGGTGCTCGCCGTCGATCTGCCGAGCGGGGTAAACGGCACCACCGGCGCGGTGATGGGGATTGCAGTCAATGCGACCCATACCGTGACCTTCTTCAGCCGCAAGACCGGCCACATGCTGCTGCCGGGCCGGCTGCATTGCGGCGCGATCCAGGTGGCCGATATCGGCATCCCCGACCAGGTGCTGGAGGCCATCAAGCCCATGGCCTTCGCCAACCGGCCGGCGCTATGGGGCCGCTCGTTCCCGCAGCCGCGCACCGACGGCCACAAATATTCGCGCGGCCATGTGGTGGTGGTGTCGGGCGGGCTTTCGACCACGGGCGCGGCGCGGCTGGCGGCGCGCGGCGCCTTGCGGGCGGGGGTGGGGTTGGCGACCATCGCCAGCCCGCGCGAGGCGCTCAGCGTCAATGCCGCGGCTAGTCTGGCGGTCATGGTGAGGCCGGTGGATGGCGCGGCCGAGTTGGCGACCTTCCTCGCCGACAAGCGGCGAAATGCGGTGGTGTTGGGGCCGGGCGGCGGGGTCGGGCCGGCCATGCGGGAGCAGGTGGCCGCGGCGCTGGCGAGCGGAGCGGCGGCGGTCCTGGACGCCGATGCGCTGACCAGTGTTGCAGATGACCTTGCCGCGCTGGTCGCAATGATTGCCAAGGTCCCCAAGCGGGGCGTCGTGCTGACGCCACACGAAGGTGAATTCACTAGATTATTTAAAGTGATACATGAGAATGCTAATGTTCATGCAAAACTTGAGAAAGCCCGCCTAGCGGCCCGATCAAGCGGGGCGACGGTGCTTTTCAAGGGCGCCGATACCGTGGTGGCCGCCCCCGACGGCCGCGCCTCGATTGCCGACAATGCGCCGGCCACGCTTGCCACCGCCGGCTCCGGCGACGTTCTGGCGGGCATGATCGCCGCCCTGCTGGCGCAGGGTATGCCGGCCTTCGAGGCGGCCAGCGCCGCCACTTGGCTGCATGGCGAGGCGGCCAATGCCTTCGGCCCCGGCCTGATCGCGGAGGATTTGCCCGAGGCGCTGCCGGCGGTCTACCGGGCCCTGTTCGCCGAGCTGGGACACAAGCCTGCCGAGGGCCCTTGAGCGCGCCCAAGCGCGGCCTATTTTAATGATGCCGCGCGGTTTTACCGTGATATAAGCCGCCGCCCGAAAGGCCGGTCTTAACGGCTTGCCCTGGCGGGCGGCGGTGCGTTAAGCCGTTCCGCGCTAAGCCTTGCCGGATTGCGGCGCCAGGATCGTCCTTAAGACTGCCCTTTGCGGGCGTGGCGGAATTGGTAGACGCGCGGGATTTAGGTTCCCGTGACGAAAGTCGTGGGGGTTCGAGTCCCTCCGCCCGCACCACGCCGAGGGCTAAAGGAACTTGCTGCCCATCATTCGACAAGTCCGGCGCAATGCGCAGGTAAACAAAAGAAGTGTGTGATCGATGCAAGTTACCGAAACGCTATCCGAGGGTCTCAAGCGCGAATTCAAGGTGGTCGTTCCGGCCGCCGAGCTCGACGCCAAGGTCAATGTGCGCCTGGACGAGTTGAAAGATCGCGTCCGCATCAACGGCTTCCGTCCCGGCAAGGTGCCGGTCGCTCACCTCAAGCGCATGTATGGCCGCTCGACCATGGCGGAGGTGATCGATGCGACGGTGCGCGATACCAATAACCAGATCGTCAGCGAGCGCGGCTACAAGCTCGCCGCCGATCCGAAGGTGACGCTGCCGACCGAGCAGGACGCGGTCGAGAAATTGATCTCCGGCCAGAGCGACCTCGACTACACCATGGCGGTCGAGATCGTGCCGCCGATCGAACTCACCGATTTCAAGACCATCAAGCTCACCAAGCTCACCAGCGAGGTGACCGACGCCGAGGTGGCCGAGGCCGTCGCGCGCATCAGCGAGCAGAACAAGCCCTTTAGCGCCAAGCCGGAAGGCGAGAAGGCTGCCAAGGACGACCGCGTTGTCATCTCGTTTGCCGGCACCATCGACGGCAAGCCGTTTGATGGCGGCTCGGGCGACGATTCCGTCGTGATGATCGGATCGAATACATTCATTCCGGGCTTCGAGGACCAGTTGATCGGCATCGCGGCCGGTGAAACGCGCACGCTGAAAGTGACGTTCCCGGCGCACTATCCGAAAGCCGAACTCGCCGGCAAGGACGCCGAATTCGTGGTCACCGCCAAGTCGATCGAGAGCCCCGGCACGGTGACGGTCGACGACGATTTCGCCAAGTCGCTCGGGCTGGAATCGCTCGCCAAGCTGCGCGAGGCGGTCAAGGATCGCATCGGGCGCGAGCATGTCGCCATGTCGCGGCAGAAGCTCAAGCGCGCGCTGCTCGACGAGCTCGATGTCCGGCACAAATTCGAGCCGCCGCCGTCCCTGGTCGAGGAGGAATTCGACCGGGTTTGGAAGTCGGTGCTCACCGAGATGGAAAACGAGAAAAAGAGCTTCGCCGACGAGGATACCACCGAGGAAAAGGCCAAGGCCGAATACCGCGCCATCGCCGAGCGACGGGTGCGGCTGGGCCTGGTGCTGGCCGAGATCGGCGAGAAGAACACCATCACCGTGACCGAGGACGAAATGAGCCGTGCCATCATGGAGCGCGCGCGCCAGTTCGCCGGCCAGGAGCAGCGGGTGTGGGATTACTACCGGCAGAACCCGCAGGCGGTCGCCGCATTGCGCGCGCCGATCTATGAGGAAAAGGTGGTCGATTTCCTGCTCGAACTCGCCAGCGTGACCGAGAAAAAGGTCGCGCGCGAGGAGCTTTATAAGGAAGACGATTCGACCGTGGGCTGAGTGGAGGCTGCGCCTTGCGGCGGGCGCATTTCGAAAATAGATCATCCGGACACGACGGTAAGGCTAATCTAGCCGACGTGATTCGCGTGAAGGAGCCGAAATGAGAGATCCCGTCGAGCACTATATGCAGCACCTGGTGCCCATGGTGGTCGA
>OCZT010006608.1_pt1 | contig 11466 bp, 6 predicted proteins | sample 1539031 | NCBI WGS metagenome assembly OCZT01 (sample SAMEA3539308, study PRJEB22396) | soil metagenome | biome: tundra; feature: field; material: soil | place: USA | collected 2010-05 | depth 0.15 m
GATGATACAGAATGGACTTTCTGTCCGTTGCATAAAAAATAATTAATCAGGTTAAAAGGAACTCCTATGGCTCTCTTTGCGCTGGGATAAAGGGTAAAATCAACCGTTGTATCCCATGCAAATCGCCACAGTCGTATATGAATCTGAGCTCACCTGCGATCCCTCCGCTTAACATGACTCGCCGGGTTTGCATAAAGCAATGCCTCGCGAATAGCAAGATCAAGCCTTAAGGTTGTAAACAAATCTTGCTTTATCGCTACGGCACCCCCGGCTTTCTGTCAAGAAGCGTTCGGGATAGTTCGCCACGGTGAGCGATTATTATCTCATGATTTTTTCATGAGATTTTTTTGTTTTTAAACTATTCGCCTGGTCCGAGCGGCCGGGCTTTTTCATTTTTAATATTCACTAAATCAATTTATTATGAAAACAAATCAACAGATTACAATATCTGAAGTTCAACTTATTTATAAAAGTAAGGTGAAAGCTTCAGATAGAATGAAGATCACTTGTAGTGGAGATGCTCACAAGATCTTCATGGATAGTTGGAATCCTGATACATTAGAATATGTAGAGGAATTCAAGATACTATTAATGAATCGGTCAAATTCTGTACTCGGAATCTTGGAAATATCAAAAGGTGGAATATCCGGTACGGTAACTGATATCAGGGTCATTTTTGTGGCTGCAATTAAAGCAAATGCATCCGGCATCATTGTATGCCATAATCATCCTTCCGGAAATTTGAATCCATCTCAATCGGATACAAAGATTACCCAGAAGATCAAAGAAGCTGGGAATTTGATGGATATCCAGCTGCTCGATCATTTGATCCTAACTATGGATGGCAGCTATTACAGCTTTGCAGATAATGGACTTTTATAATTAAAGCTATGGAAATTAAATGTAGGTGCTGTGGCTTTTGGTTCACTCCGTGTGATGAGGCAATTGATCAGATTTCCCAAGGATATATATCTTCAGAATCTGTAAATACCTGTGATGATTGCTGGGATTTACAACAGCTATCAGAGTACGACCTTTCAGAATCATTCCATGATACTGATTCAGGTCTGTAAAAACTCCCCCGGTTCCCCAGGTTAACAACTTGGGGAACCTTTCAATAAACTCTTAATTTATATTTCACTTTTAAACCAAGGAAAAATGAAAACATTATTTATAATATGTTTTATAATTTGGATTATCTACCTTATTTTCAACAATTCAGATGACAACGATCATCGCTATGACCAAACACCTAGTGCATAGTAGCTTAATCAATCAACGATTCAGATTCTTGATTACGAATAAAAATTCCGTCCCGGTTGGTAAATGATATTCCGCCGGGGTATTTGGGCAAATAATCAAAAGGTCAATTATCCTTAAGACAACGGACAGAAAAGGCGTAATTGTCCCCAGTGAGATGACCAGATGCATTTCCATAATTATAGTCAATCTCAAAGACATATGCGTCTTTTGAACCTGTAGGATCTGTAGGATCACCCGTTGAACTCCACCACATACCTTCACTTCCAATAAAATTAAATTGACCAACAAAGCTATGGAATCCTCCCGGAAGAGCTATGAAACCGTAATTGTTAGTTGCACCTGTATTAGGACTCAACCAATGAGTTAATCCCGTTTCTTTTAGTTTGCCACCAGCTACACTATTACCCCCAACATAATTAATAAGTGTCCCCCATTCCGTAGAAGTGGGCATGTGCCACCCGGTCGGGCATACCTTACGACTATCGGTTACCGCATACCAAGTATATAACCTTCCATAAATTGCTACATTACTCTCATTTCCATTGTAAGCCCATTGATATTTGGGGGCGATTTCATTTATATAACTCAAAGTAGCTGGAGTGGTAGTTCCAATTAAATCACCATTAGTATATTTAGTAGTTTTTAGATTTATTGACATCCATATTTGATTTCCAATACCAATAGTTGGATAAGTATTTCCGTCAATATCATTTACAGTTCCTGTCTGTCCAGTATAATTGACCAATGAAGTAAATTGTATTAGTTGACCATATGCTGTACCAACACTGTTCGTTGCGTAAGCTCTGACATAATATAAAGTACCTGCAATTAATCCTGTGATGTTACTCGTAAATATACCACCAGGGAAATTGTCGATTGTTTTATTATTTGTGATTGTTGGATTTGATGTTGTGCTCCAACAAACTCCACTTGCTGTTACTGTTGCTCCTCCATTGTTGCTAATATTTCCTCCACTAGAGGCTGTAGTAAATGATATGGAGGTTATTGCTGTTGTTGAAATTGTAGGCAATATCGGGCTTGTTAAAAATCCAACAAGATTTCCATAGCTCGTACCCACACTATTTATTGCATAAGCTCGTACATAATAGAAAGTGTTCCCCGTCAATCCGGTCAAGGTGCTTGTAAAAGTTCCTGTTCCAGTACCGTCAGAGGTTTTATTATCCGCAGTAGTTGGATTTATTGCGGTACTCCAACAAACACCTCGTGAAGTTATTGAGGCTGCACCATCATCACCAATGGTACCACCACAGTTCGCAGAAATAATAGTAATTGCTGTTACGTTAGCTGTTGAAACTGACGGAGCAGTTGCAGGCAAAGTTGTAAATGACATGGCCATACCATAGCCCGTTCCTTTACCATTAGTGGCATAAGCCCTTACAAAATATTTTGTTCCTGCGCTTAAGCCCGTAATAGCACTTGTAAAACTCCCGGCGCCTGCTCCATCTGTAGTTTTCGAATCAGTAATTTTTGGAGTTGCATTCGTCCCCCAGCACACTCCTCTTGATAAAACTGTTGATCCTCCTTCTGAAGTAATAGTTCCACCACAACTGGCAGAGGTCTGCCCTAAAGACGATACATCAGTAGTTGTAACTGAAGGCGTGTCTTCCTTCTTACAACTATTGGAAATCATAATTAACGTACCAATTATAATTGTCAAACAAAGCCAAGGGGATCTGAAAATTTTCATGATTAATTTATTTTTATATGTGTACTTTATTCATTTGAACTTAAAGGTCCATACTATTCAAAATAAAGATCTCTCTCAGAAGGTCATTCCTGAGAATCTATTATAGCTTATAATAAAAAGAATGTATAGACATACGAATATACAGAAACTGTATTTAAAAACAATCACTTTTAAGAAGAAAGTTCAATTGCCCTTAGACAATTTCAATCTTATCAAACTCTATCATCAACCTCTCATTCTCAGCAAGGGCAACAATGATTTTCTGGCACTGTTGAATATTCTCATAAGATAATATTCTCCCTTTGCGGTCCTTCAGCCATTTTTTCGCCGGTTGATATCCACCAATGTAAAATTTTAAACCGGATAAGACTTTGTAATAAAATCAAATTTCACAATTATCTGGTCAGTCAATCTATTTTTTATGCATACCTTTAATGGGAAAGCTGTTATAAGACTGTGTATAAAACGCTATTTAGTTAGCTGTAAGGGAGCGGCCCTAACACCATGACTTCCGACGCACAAGCAAGAGTTTGGCATCCGTCCCTGCAACCTTCCCGTCACTACCAAACACATGCTTTTTGCCAACCCGGACTACATTGTGACAACGATTCAGTAACTTTAATATTTTAACCCTGACAGATAAATGGAGATCAATCTATTAAACTTAAGAAATTCAATTAATAAAGCTTACCTGAAAGTCAAACCAAACCGGACTCAGATTGAGACTTTCAAGAAGAACATTACCAACCTCTTTGACCAAATTAAAGAGTCTGAATCAGAGGAGTTTCATAAAAATATTATTTCTGAATTTCTTAAGAACACCTACTATTCACCTAACAATTACATAAATACAAAGGGTCGATCTGATCTGGTTATACATAATGGGAAAGACTCAAAATCAACAGTTGGCGTACTATTCGAGGCAAAAAAACCAAGTAATAAATCGGAAATGCCGACTTGTGAAAACATTAACACTAAAGCATTTCATGAGCTGATTCTTTACTACCTCCGAGAGAGAATCTCCAATAAAAACATCGAGGTCAAACACTTGGTGATAACTAATATTTTTGAATGGTTTATTTTTAACTCAAATGATTTTGAAAAGCTCTTTGCTGAGGATAAAAGTATTGTTAAACAATTCACAGACTTTGAAGAAGGCAGGCTTTCCGGGACAAACACAGATTTCTTTTATAAGAATATTGCCGAACCATTTTGTAACAAACTAGAATCTCAGATTTCGGTAACTCACTTTGATATCAGAGATTTCGAGACAACTATCAAAAATGCCAACAAGGAAGATGACAACAAGCTGATCGCCCTATACAAAATATTTTCTCCCGAGCACCTGTTGAAACTTCCTTTTGCAAATGACAGCAATAACCTTGATAAAACCTTTTACAATGAGCTGCTCCATATCATCGGACTTGAAGAAACAAAGGAAGGAAGTAAAAAACTTATTGGAAGAAAGATTGAGAAAAAAAGAAATCCCGGTTCATTAATTGAAAATTCTATAACAATCTTAAAATATGAAGACTGCCTATCTCAATTACCGAAACTATTTGATTATGGAAATAACAAAGAGGAACAGCTATTCAACATTGCATTGGAACTGGTAATAACATGGATAAACCGGATTCTATTTCTAAAATTGCTTGAAGGACAACTTATCAAATATAACAACGGAGATAAGACATTCCAGTTTCTCAATGTTGAAAGAATTCATGATTATGTTGAATTGAACAAGTTATTTTTCCAGGTACTTGCTGTAAAAGAAAGTGACCGCAGTGAATTAATAAAACAAAAATTTGGGAACGTACCTTATCTGAACAGTTCCCTGTTTGAACCAAGTGATCTGGAGCACAAGACAATAAGAATCAATAGTCTTGAAAATCATTCTAAACATCCGGTCCTTACCGGGACAGTTTTAAAAGATAAAACAGGTAAAAAACTAGCAGGAGAGATTGACCCACTTCAATATCTTTTTGATTTTCTTGATTCTTATGATTTTTCAAGTGAAGGTTCGGAAGATATTCAGGAAGAAAACAAAACACTCATAAATGCTTCAGTACTAGGATTAATCTTTGAAAAGATCAACGGGTATAAAGATGGTTCATTCTTTACACCGGGCTTCATTACAATGTACATGTGTCATGAGACAATCAGGAGAGCAGTTGTACAAAAGTTTAATGATGTAAAAGGATGGCAATGTGAGACAATAAGCGATGTCTATAATAATATTGAAAATATAAAGGAAGCTGACCGAATAATTAATAGTCTAAGAATTTGCGATCCTACAGTCGGTTCCGGTCACTTTCTTGTTTCTGCGTTAAATGAGATTATTGCAATTAAATCAGAGCTTAAAATACTTTCCGACAGGGAAGGGAAAAAACTTAAGGAGTATACAATTGAGGTAATTAACGATGAGCTTATAATAACCGACGAACAATCCAAACTATTTGAATATAATCCGAAAAGTAAGGAGAGCCAAAGAGTACAGGAAGCATTATTTCAGGAAAAACAGAAGATCATTGAAAACTGTCTTTTTGGAGTTGATATAAATCCCAACTCCGTGAAGATATGCCGGCTCAGACTATGGATCGAGCTGCTAAAGAATGCCTATTACAAGCCCGGTTCAGGTAACAGCGAGCTTGAAACACTTCCAAATATTGACATAAATATAAAATGCGGTAATTCACTTATAAGCAGATATCCGCTTGATGCAGATATAAAAACGGCTCTGAAATCAAGTAAATGGAATATTGATAATTACCGTGAAGCTGTAATGACCTACCGGAATGCTCAGTCAAAAGATGAAAAGCGAGGTATGGAACAGCTTATCAGCAAGATCAAAAATGACTTTGAAACTGAAGTATCAAAGAACGATAAGCGGTTCTTAAAACTCAATAAGCTCAACGGTGAACTTTTAAGTCTCACCGGCCAGTCAAGTCTTTTTGAACTGACCAAAACACAAAAGGATGAGTGGAACAAGAAAGTTAAGAAGCTTACTGAGGAGATTAAAAAGTATGAAACAGAAATAGAAGAAGTCAAAAGCAATAAAATTTATGAGAATGCTTTTGAATGGCGGTTTGAATTTCCTGAGGTGCTGAATAATGATGGGGACTTTATTGGATTTGATTTGGTGATTGGGAATCCGCCGTACTTTAACCTTTCTTCGTTAAATCCGGAAATGTTATCATTTTTATCCAATTCAAATTATTCTGTTTTTACCAGAGGTTCAGATATTTATTGTCTCTTTTATGAAAGAGGATTTGATATATTAAAGGGCAATTGTTGTTTATGTTTTATTACTTCAAATAGATTTTGTTTTACAAATTATGGAGATGTTTTAAGGGGGTACTTATCTAAAAAGGAGATAAAACAAATAATTTATTTAAATGATATTAACGTATTTGAAAATGCAAATGTTGGTAGTATTATTTTACTGATAGAGAAAAGAGAACCAGATGCATCCCCTATTTTATCATGGAACTACAAGGAAACTTTCTTAAACCAAAACCATAGTGAAGAATTTTCTTCAAGAGCCACCCTAATACAGAGAAATTACCTTAATGATAAACCCTGGAATTTTGAAAATAAGGAAATACAAAACATAAAGATTAAAATTGAATCAAAAGGCTTTCCATTTATAAAATATGATGGAATTTCGATCAATCGAGGAATAACTACAGGTCTTAATGAGGTTTTCATAATTTCTGAATCCTTAAAAAATGAAATAATTACTTCTGACCCTATCAGCGCTGAAATAATTAGACCTGTGCTAAAAGGAGCAGATATAAAAAGATACCAAATCCTAACTCCTAAAGAATATATAATTTACTCATATACAGGGATTCAGATAGATAAATATCAAGGAGTTTATAATTATCTTAAATATTTTAAAAATCAGCTTGAAGATGTTTATGAAGCAAAAAATGCCCAAAAGAAATGGTATGAATTAAGGAAATGCTCCTATTATGAAAAGTTTTTTGAAACAAAATTAGTTTGGACTAGACTTTCAAATAGGAATGCTTTTGCTATAAGCGAAAAAGGAGAATTTACTGTTGATAGCTCTTCTTTCGCAATTTCTAAAGATATCAAGTATCTTATTGGAATACTTAATTCAAATGCAGTTTTTCAATATTTTAAACTTGGATCTGTAATTTGGGGGAAAGATGGTATTAAATGGTTCGGCAGCTATTTTGACAATATTCCAATACCAAAGATTAATTATGAACAACAAATACCAATTATAAAAATTGTTGATCAAATTCTTTTTACCAAAAAATCCGATCCCTCCGCCAACACCAGCGCCCTGGAAGCAGAGATTGACCTGTTGGTTTATGAGTTGTATGGTTTGACTGAAGAAGAGATTCAGATTGTGAAGCGAAGTTGAAAAGTAAGTTTGTGGGGACATGATATTAGCTAAATTTTATCTATATAAACGAGTTAGCTGTAATGCGTTCCGTCACACGATTATACTATGATTACCTAAACACATGCAAGAGATTTTCTGCACGCTTTTCCGTTTCTGCTACTCTACCAGACACTTTCATTTTTACTGATCTTTGACTGCTTATCAATATTAACGTTTAACTTTAAAATTCAAACAATTACTTTTAAAAGAAACATTCTATTTTATATAACAATAAATTGAATATTTAAAACATAGGAATTGCCTATTATCAAATGCAAAAACTAACTACTCGTGGGTTATTATAGATCAATATACAGGAAAGATTCATTTAAAGAAAAATGGCATATATTTCTAATGAAATCTTTGGTCAAAATTAATAGGTCATTTTTAAAAAATCAGCTGAATGAATTAGATAATTACGAAATTGACCATTGTATTAACCCTCGTGAACACAGTAAGATATATATTGAGGGGTCCCACAAAAATTTATCAGTAAAAAGAATTGAGATTTTAGATATAATTGACCTTGATCAATTTAGCGATTTATTAAAACATATTGACAGGCTCTTTAAAACAATGTCATGTAAAAGCCTAAATGGATTTAATAGAGAAATGACTTTCTCTGAACAGTCTGATATGAGGCAATGGATTTCAAATGCAATTGATTCCTATGGATCTTCATCTTGGGGTGGATTATTTAAAATTTCAAATGACAAAAAATCAGCAGATACCGATCTTTATGATGTGGCTGAATTCAAATGCTTTAAGACAAGAGAGAATTTATTCATAATTAAGTTCGAGGTAACGCCTTCTTCGAAATTTCATACAATTGTAGATGAAATACTTAAAACAAATATTATTCCATCCGATATTCCACAATTTAATCCGATAAAGGATTTTATTAAATACCGGCGAATTATGCGTGGATGGAAAGCTCCAGGATATCCAAAAGAAAAAGCCTTTAATGCCCTTCTCGAAGATTTGATTTTTCAAATTAAAAAAGAACTGTTAAGCGGCTTCAATGGAGCTTATTCAAGTTTAGAGAATATTAATCCCTATATTGCTGTTTTTAATTCAACCGATGAGTTATCATTTGAAGATTTTAAAATTGGTTTTGGAATTATTACAACACGTCCATGCGAGATTTATTACAATGAATCTTTAAACTTTTTTATAATCAATAAGGCTAAGTATGAGGAAAATAATTGTTTATATGTTATCGGAGATTCAGACTCTTTCCCTGAAAAGTACGATCAAGATAAAGTGATGATTAATTACGGTTTGTCATTATCCTTATATCCTTCCTGGATTTTGCTTAACTATTTTAAGGACTATAATACTAGAATTACTAATTTAAGAAAAGCAGTTTACGGCTTTATTAATGAAAACCGAAGATTTAAATTTAATAAACAGATTAAAATTCAAACAAAATTATCGAGAATGAAGATTTTTGTAAATAGAGTAGGGATAGAGTTTACCGATACTAATATAGATGACTATATTAATTCTGAAGACTTTGATCTAAATAAAATGTTACCAGTCAATAATTCATGGGGGAAAGATTCTAGTTACTATGCCATGGTTCAAAGCAATATAACTTATTATCTAAAAGAGATGAAGTCTCAAATAATTGAAGTAGAGGAATATTTTAAAGAAATATCAAACATAAATTTGGTAAAAATAAATTTGAAAATTCAAATCTTTATCTTATCAATTTCAATAATAGGTCTGTTGTTAGCTCTCTCCAATATTGACAAATTATTTTCTCTATTTAAAAACATCATAGATTATATTATTAAAATAGTTAAATAATTCACGCTTTATTTAAAGCCAAGTTTGCAGCTCCTCCTGCTCAGACACTAAAGAAAATAAACTATAAAATTGATTTACCATGATTTGGAATAAGGAAGCGACATTTAAGGAACCTGTAACTTGACAAATTGGACTCGCCCTAACCGCTAACACGGTCAGTTGGGGTAATTTGCTTGTCACAATATTTGCAATGTAACCTTGACAGGACACAAAACCCGGAAACATACTAATCATCTATCAACCTACTACTTGTACCGCGATAGCACAATAGCCAGCGCGCACCATGACGGTAAAAAGTGCGCCATACCCTCCTTGCACCGTGACAATTTCTCGGCTAAAATACCAGGATCTGCCCGGTGCTCGCGTCGGGTAACACAACCTCCCTTTATTGCCGGGCCGTCAGACTGTCTAATAACTAAAATGAAGTCCTTGAGAATCGAGTATTTGATGAATTGTTCGGATAGGTACCCAAGGATAAGAAGCGTTCAACTTAGTTATTAGACAGACTCCCGTTATGGTTAATTCCAACATTCTCTGCACGTTAGACAACCCCTTAAAGAACTAACCATAACAGAAAAAGCGATGTCATTTAACCGATACAACTCATGTCCATTTACCGGGATTGGTCACTTGGACAAATTTCCTGTGACAAGACAACCCCTATCCGTTTACCGGGATTATCGCAGAGATTATTTATCTTTATGTAGAAAATAAGTGAATAAAATTTAATCCTTATTAAATTAAAAAACTTAATAGCCTGACAATCTTTTGCCATGAGGGAGAATTCCTAATGGAATCATGTGACTTTATTGTATATTAGAACTTATGCATTTTATCAGCAATAAAAAAACAAATGAAAACACTTTCTACTACAGCATTAGCAAAAAAAATGGGTATCCCTGGCAAAGAGCTTTGGGAGATTCTAATTGATTCTAGCTTCATCTATTGTAAGGACAACAAACGGTACCTCACCTTAAAAGGGAAAGATGCTGGAGGAAAAATTGTATCGACCGAAAAACTTGGTGAGTTCATTGTATGGCCGGATGATTTTGATCCGGATAATTCTATCGACAGTTCTAATAGAATCTTAATTAATGCTACAAAGATTGGTGAAGAATTTGGGATATCGAACCAACGAGTAAATTATATCCTTGCGGAACTTGGATGGATCGAAGAAGCAATAAAGGGTTGGAAAATTACTACTTATGGCAGAAAAATTGGAGGCATTCAAAAGGAGCATCAATCGGGAGGCACGTTTGTTTTATGGCCTGACAAAATTCTGACCAATCCAATATTTTTAAGGTCAATAAAACCAATAGAATATTTTGAGCCAGCTAAAAAAGTTGAGGTATCTACAAAAAATAAACATGAAGTATCTGAAAATAAATATCCTGATTCACTTCTTAAAACAAAAGATGGGCATTTAGTTCGTTCTAGAGCTGAGTTGATTATCGACAATTTACTTTATGATTATGGATTGACACATGCTTACGAAAGAGAATTAACCGTAGCTGAAACTGTTCTGTCGGACTTTTATATTCCTGCAAGAGATGGAAGAAAAGCAGTTTATATTGAATTTTGGGGTATAAATGACAATGAAAAATACTTAGAAAGAAAAAAAACAAAACTTGAAATCTATAAAAGTCATAAACTAAATCTGATAAATTTAGAAGATAGACATCTTGACAACCTTGACTCCTATTTAAGGAAGACACTTTTAGATTATAATATAAATGTTGAATAATAAGAACTAACCATAACAAGGATGGGTAATTGCCTTCAGCAGCCCGGAAAAAACATCCATCATGTATCGAGACAAGTCCTGGAGAAATCCGGGATTTTTTGTTTTAAGAGACCATACGAATATGATCCCAGACGAAGATCTGTACCTATTGAAACAATGGTAGTTTTTTCAAAATATCAATCATATCTTTACTATCACTGAGTATGTATTTTTCAAATGCTTCCAAACTTCGATGCCCACTTATTCTCATTACAATCGACACCGGGCAGCCTTGATTAATCAGGTTCGTACATAGAGACCGCCTGGCCGTATGAGAGTGACAAAGGTTCCATTTCTCCACAGGTTCAGGATTAAGCTTTATACCGCCTTTTGTGTGAGGAATCGCAGTCATTCGCCTGATGAAAGCGCTTTGACAAATAATCTTTATAAGATCATTGGTTTTATCGTTATTCAGTTGCTTCGGCATTTTACCATTGTATTTTTTCAGAACTGCCTTAACGTAGCGATGTACAGGAATTTCAGCTT
>OCZT010006609.1_pt1 | contig 11466 bp, 6 predicted proteins | sample 1539031 | NCBI WGS metagenome assembly OCZT01 (sample SAMEA3539308, study PRJEB22396) | soil metagenome | biome: tundra; feature: field; material: soil | place: USA | collected 2010-05 | depth 0.15 m
TCTGGCGCAAAGTGATGAGGCCAAGGTTCTCGCCCGCCAGCATGTGGCGCATGACCTTTTCGGCCGGGCGGCTGGTTAATTCCGGGTCGTAATACAGCCAGCGAACATCAAAAGGGCGGTAGAGGCAGCACTTGACGTTGGCGGCGTGAAACTTCGTCCGTGCCCGGCGTGCTTCGATGTCGAAACTCGATGACGCTTCGATGCGATACCGCGCTTTGAACTGCTCGTCCACTTCCTCGGAGAAGAACTGTTGCATTCGTGTCTTGAGCCGACCTGCATCGAAATCGAAGAACAAGTCATCACGGTCCGTCTTGAGGCCGTTTTGCCATACGGTGAAGATGTCGCCAACACTCCAGTGTCGTTCGTATTCCTTCCGGTGCTTGAACTCTCTGGGTGCAAGATAGAAGTGCGGAGCGGTGGGATCGAGTTCTGTCCACGGCGTGCTGGCGGCGTCGGTTTCCAACAGGGTTTCGTATTTGTTCTCCCGGCTGCCCCAAAGCTCGGCATGGAAGACCCGACAACCTTTGGCCCCAGGCGGCGCGGCGCCAGGCAGCTTCACAAAAAACGCGATCGCAACACCGACCGTGATGTCAAACACGTTCTCATCCTTCGAGCCGTTGGGTGCGACCTCCTGCTTCTTGGAGCTGCCGTGAAGGTTGAGAACGTATATCTCGTTAAACGCGGACAGCAGGCATTCGCGCATCCGGCGATGGGTGAGTCCGTCGAGATAAGTGTTGCTGGTGATGAAGCCGACGATGCCTTCGCCTGTACGCTCGATGCGCCATTGAGCGAAGCGGATGAACTTAATGAAGTCATCATCCAGGTTCAGCTTGGTCTCGTTCAAACCCTCCTTGTAGTCTCGCAGCAATCTGAGAATCCACTCGCCGCGGTTCATCTGACCGAAGTTGGAATAGGGCGGATTGCCGAGCACCACCACGATGGGATCATCCCGTTTGATCTTGGCGGCGGCGTTGGCTTCCTCGGAAATCCAGTTAGCGATGAGATGTTCGCTCTTCCTGGCCGCCTCTTCGAGTGTGTTGGTCAGGAAGACCCCCAGCCGCTGGTCAGAGCCAAACGTATAGCCGGTTTCCTGCAACAAGAGGCCGAGTTTGAGGTGCGCGATGGCGTAGGGTGCCATGAGCAGCTCAAAACCGAAGATGCGATTCAGGAGGTGCTTTTCCACATACCCGTCCCAAGCCCCCTTTTGTTTGGCGAATTTCTGGTAGATGAGGTTTATGACAAAGTATGGAAAGGTTGCCGTGCCCGTGGCGGGGTCGAGGACGAGCGTGCTTTCGTCCGCCAGACCTTTCGGGCGGTTGAACCGAGTCCGCAGCAGGTAGTCAATCGAGCGGACGATGTAGCCGACCGCCGGCTCGGGCGTAGTAAAGACCCCGCGGAGTTGCCGCATCTTCGGGTCGTAGGCGGCGAGAAAGGTTTCGTAAAAATGGACGACCGGGTCTTCCTTGCCCTTGCCCTTTCCGAAGTCCTTCAGGATCGAGAACATGTCCGCGTGCTTGAGCAACCCGACCACGTCGTCAACCGCCCAAGCGATGGTTTCCGGCATATCGACACCGGCGATTTCGGAGAAGAGTTTGCGGAGGAATGGATTGGTCCTCGGGATGCAATACGCGGCGGACTTCCGCGTGAACTCTTCCTTTGGCGGAGCATGGATGCGCGCGGCGAACAGGCCGTAGGCGAGCGTCTGCGCGAACATATCGGCGAACTGCTTTTCGTCCAGGTCGGGGATTAGCGTTTCGCGGAACCCAGCGAGCCAATTGTGGAGGAGGCCCTTCTCGACTTCATGCTCGAAGGTCTTGATGATCAGCTCGCGGATAATGCGGGTCATGCCCGCCATGCGCTGGGCCAGGTCCTTCGCTGTGCCGATGGTCAGGGCCTTCTGCTGGAGAAACGCCCCGAGAAGATCCTCGACTGCTTCCGCGCCGCCCGGGATGGCCTTAACCTTTCCCTTGCCGTCCAGCTCAGCCAACTGCGCAGTCAACCGGTGCTCGCCGCTCACGTACCAGCGGAATTCCAGGTAGTCGGTCAGAATCCAGTTGGGCAGGCCATCCAGATACCGGCCAAATTGCTCGCCGTGGGGCGGTTTGCCTTGCGCCATCAGCTCGAGATTCTCACCGATGTCCTTGGTTTCAACATGTCCCAGCGGCACCTTGCCTCTGGTGATATTGAAATCGGGCGCGCCGCACAGGATGCGGGCTGGCTCGTTCGTAGCAACGATGTCCTTGCCGATGGCCTCAAGCAACGCTTTAAGCGCCGGGCGGTGGGTGTGCTCGGTAGCGTCGCCGTGCTTCAGGTTCTGGCTCAACTCGCCGAGGTAAATTGCAAATGCAGACGTGGCCATGGCCCAGCCACTCTAACGCCACAGCTCGCAACTGGACAAGAGCGAACAGCCTTGAGAAAGGAAAGCGGAATATACAAAGCAGCGCGGGCGGGAGCGAAGCGCAGCTTTCCCGGCGTCCCAACGCGAACGCGGGGTCAAACCGTAGATTGGAATTCGAGTTGGGCGCATGGTTCGAGGGCGCTTGCGGTTTGGCGTTGGGCTTGGCTCTGAACCAGATGAGGGAGCGCGGACTTGGCCCCTTTGGCCGTGCCGATCTGCACCCGCGCCGCAATCCACTTGTTTGGCAGGGCCGTTTCGCTCCGCAGCGAAGGATGAAGGATGAAGGATGAATGAAGAATAACGGGCACGACGCTCGCCCGCTCCTCGCCCTCCCCGGGGCCCTCCAATCAATCTACTTTCTGCCCTCGGATAAATCATCAACAACCTGAAAAAAGGTCCTGCTGATTTACAGGCACTTACGACAATTCAGCAAAATAATTTCAGCCCCATACGCCCCTTGCCTGCGGCCCAATAACGTTAACGGTATGCGTAACACCGCACCCATCAACCACTTCCCGCCAACACTATTTTCACCGAACGGCTCCCCTATATATGGAGAGGCGCATTTTTTTTCGCAGCCCGCTTCGTAGCTGGTATCTGGCAACTCCTCCTTACACGGGCAGTGAAAGGGTCATGGCGCGCGGCGACCAAGGGCGGGAAATCCAGGGCGACCGTGAACGGAAGCTGTGAAAGGGTCCCGGAAAGTGATGACTACTCGGCCCGCGGCCTTAAAGGGGTCACTTAAAGGAATGTAATATTTTGTCGTCGTCGCTGGGATCATGGTAGTAACTTTGGCGCATGGCTCAGAAGTTGCGCATTCTCCAGCCCAGCCTGGTTTTTCGGATGAATCGGCTCCTGGGCGTTTACACCAGGCGATTCATCTCCCAGAGAAAGGCATGCCAAAGGACAACGAAGCTGGCCGCAGGCAGTTTGGCTTTCCTCTTGGCTGGGACGCCGTTGCTAACGGCGGCAGCAGCGGGAACGGCGGCGGCGGAGGCCAGCAGCCAGTTGCGGCCCTGGCGGGAGTATCGCACCATCATGTGGGTGGGTGACAGCGCGTCCAAGCGGCCGGACAAACTACCGCTGTTTTATCAGCGGCTGCGCGAGATGGGGATCAACACCGCGATGGTTTATGGCGATGCCGATCCGCAACCGTTGGTCGCGAACCATTTCCCCTACTACGTCGAGAACATCATCAACCGCGGCTTGTGCCTGAAATGGAACTCGAAGGTGGGCGACTGGGACAAGTTCGTGACCGAGTGGGCCAACACCGGGCGGCCCGAGGCGGCGCTGGTGCGGGATTATTGCCTGGATGACCCGGCCTGGCTTGGCTGGGCGCGGCAGGAGATGCAAACGGTCGTCCGCAAGAACCGCGAACACGAGCCGCTCGCTTATAACATCCGGGACGAACTCTCCACAACGCTGTCGGCCAATCCGTTCGACTACGATTTCAACCCGCTCACGCTGGGGAAGTTCCGAGAGTGGCTCAAGACCCAATACCCCGGCTTGGGGGCGCTGAACGCGGAATGGGAAACCCGCTTCGGCTCCTGGGACGAGGTTAAACCGTTCACTACGGACCAGATCAAAAATCGCATGGCCAGCGGTGACGCCCTGCCGCGGGGCAAGCCGGACTGGCAGCAGTTGGAGCGATTGAAGTTCGAGCCGCAGGCGGCGCGGCAGTCACCGACCCGGTGGAATCTTTCGCCCTGGGCGGATTTTCGGGCCTACATGGACCTGTCCCTGGCGTGGGCGCTGGAGGAAATGCGGAGAGCGGCGCACGAGATTGACCCGCGCACGCCGGTGGGCATCGAAGGCACGCAGATGCCGCATGCCTTCGGCGGCTACGATTTGTGGCGGCTGTCGCAGGTGCTGGATTGGGTCGAGCCGTACGACATCGGGGATGCGCGGGAGATTTTCGGCTCCTTTATGCCGGGCAAGCCAATCCTCACGACGGTGTTCGAGAAGGACACCAATCCGGCGCGGCGCCGGTTGTGGCATTTGCTGCTGGAAGGCGACCGCGGCTGCATCGTCTGGTGGAGCGAGGATTGCCTGGACTGGCAGAGCGAGGATTATCGGCTGACGCCCAAGGCCCGGGCGCTGGCTCCGGTGCTGAAGGAGATGACTTCGCCGCTGGCGCGGCTGTTTCTGGGGGCGGAGCGCGCGCGCGACCCGGTGCTCATTCACTACTCCCAGCCGAGCATCCAAGTGGATTGGCTGCTCGAATCGGTGGTGGATGGTTCCACGTGGCTGCGGCGGTTCTCCAGCTTCGAGGCGGACCACAACCGGCTGGCCCGGACCCGCGACGCGTGGCTCAAAGATCTGCAGTGCCTGGGCTACAGCCCGCGCTTTATCTCGTCCGAGGAAATCGAGCGCGGCGGCCTTAAGCAGGCCGGCAAGGCGGTGCTGGTGTTGCCGGAATCCGGGGCGCTCTCGGACAAGGAATTGGCGGAGATTGAGAGCTTTGCCGGAACGTCTCGCTCGGGCAAAGTGTGGCATGAGGTGCTGCGCGAGGGAGATGCCGGACTGTTTGATGAACACGGAAAACTGCGGGCCGGGGGAAAGATGGCAACCGATGGATCGGCGATGCCCGCCGGGGCAGATAGACAGACGCGCCGCGAGTGGCTGGCAGGGAAACTTCGGGCGATGCCGCCTGAGATCGCCGTGCCGGCGAATGCCTGCGTGCGCAGCCACCGGTTTCGGATTAGCGGCGGCCAGTTGGTGGCCTTTGAGCGCTTGATTGATTACCGGATGAGTGAGGACTTGAAGCAAGCCGGCGGGAACGAGGCGCTCGAAAAGCCGGTGGAAGTCGAAGCCACATTGCCGCAACCGATGCATGTCTATGACCTGCGCGCGCAGCGGTACCTGGGTCATACTGACCGGCTCCATTTCACGCTGGACCCGTGGCAACCGTCGCTGTTTGCCGTCCTGCCGGACAAACGAGACGCGGCGTCGATTGTAGATGCGCTGTTGCAAGAGCAGCCATAGAAGACTCGAAGAAAAAATGAATATCCAATATGAATCCAACCGAGTAATCGGCGAAGAGGAGTTCATTGATCTCTTAAAACGCTCCACGCTCGCGGAGCGCCGCCCAGTGGATGATCCGAAGTGCATCAAAGCGATGCTCGCGCACGCCAACCTGATTTGCACCGCATGGGACGGCGCGAAACTGGTCGGTATCGCGCGTTCTGTGACTGACTTCGAGTATTGTTGCTATCTATCCGATCTGGCTGTTGATGCGGCCTACCAGAAGCAGGGAATCGGGCGTGAGCTGATTCGTCTCACCCAGTCGAGGCTTGGGAGTCGAGCGAAGATCATCCTGCTGGCCGCGCCGAAAGCAGAAGGATATTATCCGCGAATCGGTTTTGATGGGCATCGATCAGCATGGATTCTTTCCGCCACCAAAAGCCTGAAATGAAGTAGGAGCCAAACCAGACGCTGCACCTGTGGCCAATGCCAGGCAATGTCAAAGTCGCTTTGGACCGCTCTCCTGTTGGCCGGGTGCCATCACCCAGCGTCTCAGTCTGAGCTAGACGCACCCGCGCTCCTGCCCTGGCGGCGCCTTGCTCCAGGCGGTTGTCCAGCTCCCTAAATCAGCCACAGCCCCGCTGTAGTCAAAATCGAGGTCGCATTCTCCTTGACTAATCTGGCCGGGTTATTTTGAATGCAAACTAGCCTCAGCTTCTCAGGGTTGTCAGTAGGCTCAGAATGAACTAGCTATGAAAACCACGGTCGAAGGGTGGGGTCGCATTCTCGCTTCAATTGTTAAGGAACAATTGTGAAGTCGGCCAACGGGCGAGAAATTCGCAGTGCCTTTACTTTGATCGAATTGCTGGTGGTCATTGCGGTCATTGCCATTTTGGCGGCGCTGCTGCTTCCCGCTCTGGCCAGCGCCAAGGAGAAGGCGCGCCGCACCCAGTGCAAGAGCAATCTTCACCAGTTCTACCTGTCCGCGCATATGTATGCGGCTGACAACCACGATGTGTTACCCTGCGGAGTCCGCGACAATGGAGACGATGACACCACCTACGTGCCGACGCCGACCTGGAAAACTTTTGTTGAGTACGCCAGTGGCAATTATCGAATCATGATCTGTCCGGACCTCAATGTGCCCACCATGTGGGGCAAACCGGGCGGCTGGTACGACCCACCCTACGGTTGGATTCCCGGTTACTATTATCTGGGGGGCCACACAGCGCCGCTCGGAACCTACGGCAGTTCTTCAAATTGGATCTCGCCCAAGCGAATCACCGATAGCGGGAACCTTGCTCTGTTTGCCGATTTAAATCTTTGGTCCCCTCCTTTGAAGTGGTCCATGGCGCCGCACAGCAGCAAAGGCGCTGTGCTACTCGGTTGGCCTTTCAATACGGCGCCCTCAGGCGCCGCAGCCAAAGACCTGGGCGGCCAGGGCGGCAATGTGGGCAACCTGGACGGGTCCGTGGGCTGGAAACCCATGAGCAGGATGGGCGAGTATCTGACCGGCGGATTCGGAGCTGCCTACATTGGCAATTGGTGAAATGGTAAATGACACTGGCGCGGTGCCGGTGAGTTTTGGCGTTCGGCGAGGAGTTTATGGAGATCAGAATCGACCATCTGCGGGGGCCTGAGATAGCGGCTCTGCTGAGAGAACACCTTGAGTGCATGGCAGAGGTTTCTCCGCCGGAGAGCCGTCATGCGCTGGCATTGGAGCGACTTGGCCAGCCGAGTATCACGTTCTGGGCGGTATGGAGTGGCCAGCACTTGGCCGGGTGCGGAGCCCTGAAGGAAATTGATTCTGCGCATGGCGAGGTGAAGTCGATGCGTACCGCAAAGACGCATCTGCGGCAGGGGGTTGCCAGTATGCTTTTGCAGCACATCATCGCCGAGGCCAAGCGGCATGGATACCGCCTCTTGAGGCTCGAAACCGGGTCGATGCCATATTTCGAGCCCGCGATGTGATGGCGTTCGGCACCCAAGGGCGGGATATCTGCGATAACGACCGCGACCGCAAGCTGTGGCTGCAGACACCGGGCGAAGCGTGTGAGCTTGGTGCTAGACTCGGCAAATAAGTTGGAGCGGGGCAAGAGCGCAATTCGAAGGCCGATTCTCCTCAGGCCCAGATAGAGACGGTGGTGGCGTGCATGACCACATTCCGCGGCGGCCCGTAGGAGTGCTTGCCATTGTGGGCGCTGTTGACACCGGTGTAGAAGAGGTGCCACTTGCCGTTATGCTGAACGAGGGAGCTTGCCGAATAGATGCCGTACGAATCAGGCTGCTTTTCGTCGCCGCGCGGCAGCCAGGCGGATCGGTGCGGGCGGTGCCAGGTCAAACCGTCCGGGGAGAAGCACCACTCGAGGTCCATGGTCTGCGCCTGGCAGCGGTAGTGGCCCAACATGCCGACGCGGCCTTTGGGGGTGTAAGTGGCTGAGAGGTAGTAGAACTGCTGGTCCGCCGGGTCGCGGGCGTCGCGTTGGATTACCCGCTGGCGCTCCTCGAAGTGCAGACCATCCCCGGAAGTATAGCGGTCGATGACGCGCAGCAGGCTCGGCGCGTTGTCGTGGGCCATGTAGGCGGGGTCGCTTTTGGGCACAGACAGGAGGGCGACGCTAAACATTTCGAAGGAGCCTTCGGCGAGTTGGTAGATGTTGGTGGCATCGTTGGAGATGAGCCGGGGCACGGCTGGAGGCTCATTTTCGGGCCGGTCGGGGCTTGGTTTGCTGCTCAGCATCACTCCGTCCGGCGAGGCCACGCCGTGGGCGGCGCGGTCATTGGGGTGATACAGCACGGGCCGCAGCGGGTCAGTGACGGTGTAGCGCTTGCCGTCGTCACTGTCGGCTGCCAGGTAGCGGCAAATGCCCGGCCCATGAGCCCAGAAATAGATGCGGTGCTTGCCGTTCTTGAGGTGAATGTGCACGACCTGCACAGGATTCCATTTGTCCGGCAGGTGGCCGATGGTGAACGGGCCGTCGCCCGCGTCGCCGGGCGTGCACTGGGCGGGGACCTTCTTCAGCGGGCTGCCGGGTGTGCCTTCTGCGTAGGCGATCAAATACTTCTTGCCGCAGGGCGAATACCAGAGCCGCCAACGGTCGTTGCCAAGCGGCTCGGGCGGGCAAGTGAAGTTTTGGACCTGGCCGCCTTCCCAGTCCTCCGTCGGCTCAATGATGATCCCGTGCTTCTGCCACGCCGTGGGCGCACAAGGCTGAGGAATGGTCGTCGCGGATGCGCTGGCAGCGGCGTGGAGCGCGCGGGGCTCCGCGAGAACGGTGGCGGCTGTGCCCAGGCTTTGTTGCAGAAAGGTGCGGCGGCTGATGAAGCTCATGGGACATCCATTACCCGCGGTATTGAGTGTAGGCAAGCGCAAGAGGTCTGTGAGCTTGCGCATGACGGCCCCATAATCGAGACCGGCTAGCGCCGCGCATCCAGGCCCTGCCAGCGATAGGTCCAGGGCTCAGGGCCGGTGCTCTCAACAACCAGAAAGTCTCCTTCCCGGTGGGAGCGCAGCGGCTTTCCATTCTCGTCGGCCAGGTAACGAGGCGGCAGGAGGTCAGCCTTGACGAGCGTCTCTAGCGCGTCCGGCAATTGGCCGTAAGCCAGCCGGTAGGCATAGACCGCCCGGCCGATGCCCAAGCGGATGAAGTGCGCCTCATGATGGGTTTTGACCGGGCGCGTGGCTTCAGGCGGAAGGCGTAACAGCCGAAGCATCTCGACCGCCAGAGGGCGGGCAGCGCCGCTACCAGCCGCCAGTGCAACGAATGAAAGCGTGTGCGGCCCCGCGCCCAGCTCATGGGTGCCCAGTGGGAGGTCCAGTTCCTCGCCGTCCCGGGACCGAAAATCGGCGGCCGCAACAACCTTCTTTCCGTCCAACTCGATGTCGTAAAGGCCGAATTCGGGGGCGGTGCCTGCTGTCAATCGCACGGCGTGGCGTCCGGGCGATTCGACGTCGAAGGGGAGTGTCAATCGCGCGCCGGGCTCCGAATTTGTCCAGCTTAGCACGGGTCGCGCGCCGAACATGCCGGTGGTTTCCACCCGCACCTTGGCCGCTCCCGTCACCTTCGCCTGCTGGAATGCCTTTACCAGTTGGTGGTTCCGCCAGGGGACACAGCGCTCCGGAAAGGGGGGCAGCGTGCCGAACCGCTTCGGCTCGCCGGTCTGGTACCAGAACGCTACGCTGTTGAGGTAGTCGGGCCGCTCCAGGAAGAACCCCTCAATGTCCTCAGCCCTATTGCCCTTGTGTTCGATGGCCACCTTAAGCGACTTGGTGAATCTCACAGGGTCGAGCACGTGCCACCGGTAACACACGCCGCTATCGCCCGCATTATCGCCTTCCCAGCGCGGCTGCCCGAACCAGTGGCTCGTCCGCGGACGGAAGCCCCACGCGTCATTGAAATAGTCTTCGCTGCCGGTGCCCTGCAAGCTGGGAACCTCTTCCCCGTCAATATAGAAGAAGTCGTCGCCCTCCCCCCACCAGCCGTCTTGCGCCATAGTCACCGACATGACGGTGCCGACGTATTGGCCGCGCCCTTCGAGGTCGGCGATCAGGTAATCGTGTCCCGCCGCCGCGGGGTATTCCTGCCGGTATTGCGCGTGAAAGTAGGGGGTCTGCGGCGGCAGGTCGGCTAGTTCGACCCAGTCCACTTGCCAGTACAGGCCGGTAGTGCGATTGGGATTGTCATTGGCCACCACAATCCGCGCCGATTTGGCAAACGGCATCCGCCAATAACACGACAGCGCGCCCGAAGGCGAAACTTGGACCGGCACGCTATCCACGGACGCCGGTTTGCCTTGTCCCACGGCGAAGAACTCGCCCAGCGGCGCTTCGATCCCGGGCTCCTTGCGGCCATCCCAATAGATGCGTAAGGTGAGGGCGTTGAGCTCGTTGACGCGCCCGGCGTGGCTTGTGAGCCAAATGTGAGTGATCATTCCCGGCCCTTCCAGCACTGGCATCTCAAGCGCTTTGCCGGGCGGAAGGATAGTCATGTCCAGGTTAGCATCGTGCCATTTCGGTTGCTCGTTGCTGGAAACGCGGCGATTCCGGCCGGCGGGCAGCGCGGCGAGCGCGCCCAGCGGATCACGCCAGAGCGGCGAGGCCGCGGCCGTCGCCGTGGGCGCGTTGGTTCGCCGCTCGAAGTCCACCCAGACGGCATCGTTCATATACGCCCGGGCATAGGCGTACGGCATCGAACCATCCTGCCCGCCGTGGCTCGTGTTGCGGAAAACGAACACGCCTCCACCTGGCTGGGCCGCGTCGTCCCGGTAACCCACCAGCAGGACGCTGTGTCCGTCGCGGACGGCGTTTGAGGGACACATCTGCAGCACGTTATCCTCCCACTGCTCCTGCTTAGGCCAGCGCAAGCCGCTGCACACCGGCCAGCCGTTCTCGAGGGTCTGCTTAATGGCGGCGAGGTGCTCGGCGGTTAACCCCGTGTTCACGTTCCATTCCTTGATCCAATGCAGCCGCAGCCCGAGCGATAATCGCATCTTCGCATCCGCCAGCGCCGCCGCGCTCGGTTGGCGGTTGGAATCAAACTTGGATTCGTAAGGCATGTCGGCCTCGGCGCAGAGGCCGTAGTCGGCGAAGCCCTTCCAAAGGTCGGAGAAGAACCCACCATCCTCCGTATCGCCGCACATCTTATTGGCAGCCCAGTTGAGGAACTCGACGCTGAGCCGGGGAGTGTGCCCTTGCCGTTTGGCGACGGCGAATTCCAGCGCGCCCACGACGGTGAAAACCGAACAGGTCGGCCGTCCGCCCTGTTGTCGCGGGACCATGCCAAACTCGTCCAGGGTAAGCCGCAAATCCACCGTTGCGGGAGTTGCCGTAACTCGCGCTTCCGCAGGAGGAATGGCGGCGCCAACCGGTTGTTGCGTAAGCAACCCAACTGAAACAAAGGACGCCAAAATCCAAAAGCTCGGGCCGAAAGCTCGCATGGGTAAAACCTTTAGCCTTTTGTAACCGTGCCGCAAGCCAAATGCCCCGCCGGATTGCTCTGCAGTCGCGTTTTGACAGCGCCACCCGGTCTCACGTGGCGGCGTTGTCGAATTTGTGCTGGAATCCGCCTTCTTTGTCACACGCACCAAAGCCGGCATCTGTCTCA
>OCZT010006610.1_pt1 | contig 11465 bp, 7 predicted proteins | sample 1539031 | NCBI WGS metagenome assembly OCZT01 (sample SAMEA3539308, study PRJEB22396) | soil metagenome | biome: tundra; feature: field; material: soil | place: USA | collected 2010-05 | depth 0.15 m
GTGCGTGTTATTATACTGCATATCTCTTTTTCTGAGTATGGGCAAATAATAAAGCCCTGGTATTATAATAAAAAAAACGTACCATATTGGTTGTCCCGCCAGCGTCTTCATTAACCCTAAGACGACAATTGAAAAAATGGAAAGCAAAAAATAGAATGTAAATTCTTTATCAAAATATTTAATACTTCCCTTTATAAAGTTATATATGATATAAAAAAAAGGTATGGTTCCTAAAAGCCCATAAACTGCAAGCTTATTCATCCAATGTAAATGGACACCGAGAATTAAATCGTTAGTGCGACCAGAGATAAAATGCCCCAATAAAGGATTTGCAATAAAAGCTTTCAGTAATAATGGATAGCGGTCAGCCCTAACAGTTATATCTGAACCGGCATAATTTCCAAGTAAAAATTTGGCTGTTTCATTTAATTTGAAGTGAATTTCAGAATTGCTCGGGAACCATGTGCTTGCGTAAATCATTATTTCTGTATAAAATTGCGTTGGGATAAATAATATTACAACAATTACAAAACCTGAAATGATAAGATTTCTTTTTAAGTTTTTAGTCCCCCCAATGCTAAAAGCAATTATGAACAAGGAAATTAAAATATTTGCAAATATTTGCATTCTTAACAAGGCAAAGAAATAAACAATCACAAATATTAGTATATATTGCTTTTTTATAATACACTTAAAATTGTTTTTGAAATAATAAATTAACATTGGGAATAAACAGACCAGACCACTAGCAAAACTATAGTCACCTCCACCGTATTTTCTATAACTTAAAATTGTTTCTACTTCACTATTTAATTTATAATCAGCTATACCTGTTAAATTTCTAACATACAGGGGATCCATAAATGAAACGACTATGGCCATCACTGCCGTAATAAAAATAAATATCATTGTCCATTTTACTAATTTTGCAAACCGAAAATAATCTTGCTCAATTCTGAAATAGGTTAAGACAGATATAGCCACTAAAATATCATAACACTCCTCAGTTATTTGTTTTTTATTCCACTCATCAACATTAACCCACAAAGTATTAAGTAATATCAAAATAAATATTACACCGAACAAAAGGACAAATAGTAATAGCTTATTTCGGAATACTTGTGGTTTAAATACAATTAAAGAAAAAAACCATATAATTGACCACCACAACTCGTTTGTTATAAAGCGTATATTATTAGTCACAAGTGGTAAAAAAGTACTCGCCATAAGCATGAAACTGATGAAATAAAAATATCCTCGTTTGTCTAATGACTTTCTTATTTCAGATAGATAATATTTCATTATATGCTTTCAAAATTTCGTTTACGGCATAACTATTATTGAATCTTTCTCGTGCATAAGTATATGCAAATTCTGCAAGGGAATTTCTTTTGCTTTCGTTTTTTAGCAAGGCAGCTATTTCATTAGAAAGTTGTTGTATATTATTCTTCTCTACCAGCACGATTGCCTGACCTTTATCATTTAGTTCAGGTATGCCCCCTACAGCATAAGCAATTACAGGCAATTTCATGAACATGCTTTCAACGATGGTTCCCGGAATAATGTCATGATACGTTGGAAGCACACATATTTTTGCATGTAAAACTTGTTTATATAATTCATGCTGTGTCTCAATAAAACCTAAAAACTTAACATTGCTCTCAATATCAAGTTGTTTCAGCTTGTTTTTAAGAAACTTGAGATATGATTTATTCGAATTACCAATTACTTGTAAGGATACATCTGGCTTTATCTTTTTGACAATCGCCAGTGCTTCCAGCAAATCTTCAATTCCTTTGTCTTTACTTACTTTTGCAAAAAACACTATGTCATATGTCGAAACTATGCTGTTGTCTTTCAAATAAACTGGTAGGGTATAGGGATAATCGTGAAAATGCAAGTGTGCCTCTGGATTTAATTCCAACGTAGCTTTACTCATTTCTTTTGTACAAACACCAATATGCTTCATCCTTTTAAGGATTTCTTCTTCTATTTTTATCCTTCTATTTGTAATAAAGTCGCGTGCGCTATTATTTCTTACAAAGCCTTGTATTGTTACAAATGAAGGAAACTGGTCTATAAGTGGAAGAATGCCGACAGAATAATATGGGTTTTCGGCACCATGCAAATGGATTAAACTAGGATTAATACTATCTATAATCCTTGTAATTTTTCTTTTTATGTAGTAAAAATTTGTTATCGTTTCAATACGAAAAATTCTATATAATTTCTTTCGGATAAAAGATGGTCGGTGTTGATAAAAATGGTATTGCACATTTTTTATTTTAAATTCTCGTTGTTTGTTCGTAAAAATATTGGGCGCCACAATATGAAGATCAATGTCAGTTCTATCTTGAAATAATTCAATCAAATTATTAATCCATGGGGCCATTTCTGTTACGTGTGGTGTGTGAAAAAAATCTTTCATCTCTTGATTCGCAAAATGGCAAAGCCATACTACTTTTAGCCGATAATTATTTGTTCCAGATTCCATGGGCTTTTTGGTTTATGAGTTTATTAGTTTGATAAATTTCGAATGGTATGTTTAGAACATTAATTATACATGTGGCTAACATAACTCCGGCTAATTGTAAAGGGCTTTTGGCTAATATTATAGCAAGAGGTATATAAAATATTAAAATAATAACAACTAATCTTGTACTCAGATAAAGTTTTCCCATTCCATTAATATATTGAGAATAGGGAGAAAGGAAGACATTAATAGTTGCATACAATGCCATCGTGGCTGAAACAGCAAAAGGTATATTAATTTTTTTACCAACCCAATATGAATAAACATAGGGACTAGCAATCAGCATAAAAATAATACCCGCAAAAACTAACAAAGAGAATTTATTTAATTTAGTTAATGTATTTTTTAGCCAAGTAAAATCTTTTCGAGTGTAGGCATCTGTTACTGCTGACCAGATAGGAGTCATAATTATAGCATAAAGCATAACAGGCACCTGAAAGTATTTAAAAGCTATATTATATATTGCTACTTGCTCGGCTCCTAAAATTTGTATTATAATTATATTGGAGGATGTAAAGAGAATAATGGATGCAATTTGAATTAAGAAAAATTTAAGACCTAAACCTAAGAGCGAATGAGAGTGTCCCCATTTTATGTTTTTTATGCTTGGAGTCAAATACCGATATCTTTTTCGAAATAAAAAAAAGGTCGCAATCAACAAAACAATAACAGGAATAATACTTAACACAAATCCCATAATTACCAATGCCCCTTTCATTGTAATGGAAAGTATATATATGAGAATTAAAGAAACAATATTACCAATAGGGCCAAAAGCGTTGTTTAATGCAGGTCTTTGGTCCGCCATCAAAATAATTCCTATTAAATTAAAGATGAATCTTAATAGAAAAAACGTAAAAACAATTAATGCTAATAGACTAAGTTCTTTAGCGGGAACACGGGAAGTATTTAATATTGCATTCCAGTGTAAGAAAGGGTTTACGCAATAAAAAATTATTAATACTACAATAAAAATAATCGAAATAATTGCATAGGTTGTACTAACATATTCTTTGGCAAGTTGTTGTTCTCCTTGTGCAAGCGCTTCTGTAAGCCGGTTTCGTAAGCCATTTCCTAAACCCGCATCAAAGAATGTGAACCAACCCACAATTGAAGTTAGCGTCAGCCAAATGCCATATCGTTCTGCATCAAGGTAATGGAGAAGCAATCGGACAAATAGTAAACCAATAACAACACTTATCGCTTTCAAGAAAAAAGAGTACAAAATTTGTTTCTTTGCCAGATTGCTTCTTTCGGAGCCTTTGGAAAAGAAAAATGCAAATTGATTAAAAATCACTAACGGGTTCCAAGTCCACCAGCTAATATCACTGCTTTCATAATTTTTTTTTCTATTGAGTAAAAAATTCTATCGTTTTTTTTAATCCTAACGTAAAACTTATATTAGGAATAAAATTTAGTTTTTCCTTTATTAATCTTATGTCTGCAAACGAATGCTTAATATCCCCTTCTCTAGATTTAGCATAAATTGTCTCAATGTTCTTTCCTAAAAGATTATTAATCTGTATCACAAGTTCATTTAATGTAATTTGTTCGTGACAAGCACAATTCATAACCAATCCACTCCCAATATCTTTAGTTGCAGCCAGTATATTAGCTTCAACAACATTCGCGACATAAGTAAAGTCACGGCTTTGTGTGCCATCGCCATAAATCATCGGCTGCTTGTCTGCTTTTATCGCTTCAATAAACTTAGGTATTACCGCTGAATATTGAGAGTCTGGATCCTGTTTAGGACCGAAAACATTAAAATATCTGAGCGTAACTGTTTCCATACCGTAAAGCCTGGAGAAAACATTACAGTATTTTTCACCCGCGAGTTTGGATACTGCATAAGGTGAAAGAGGATTGGGAAGCATATCTTCTCTTTTAGGAAGTTTGGGGTTATCTCCGTACACTGAAGATGAGGAAGCATAAACTATTCTTCTTACACCCGCATCTTTAGCTGCGTCGAGAATATTTAATGTGCCCATAACATTTACTTCATTTGTAGTTATGGGATCATTTATTGAACGTGGAACGGAGGGTAAAGCTGCCTGGTGAAGAATTACTTCAATATCTTTTACAGCCTGTCGCACAATATGATAGCTTCTTATGTCCCCTTCCAGAAACTCAATATCTTTTTCAAATTCTTTTAGGTTTTCTCTTTTGCCTGTTGCAAAATTATCCAGTACCCTAACAAAGTGTCCTCGTTTTAATAATTCTTCTACAATATTGGAACCGATAAAACCAGCTCCACCAGTGACAAGGAATTTTGTATTGCTCATAATTAATTTGGTTTGTTTGTTAAAAAATACGCTAGTTTAAATAATCAGTTTTATAGGTTTTATTGATGTTTCCCCTTATTTCACCATATAATTGTTCCACTTTTCCATCCTTTTATGGTTTAACTTTATGTTTTTTATCCCCATTCCCGTTTGATGAATAGTTGTAATAATATTTGTAATAATAACCATAACCGCTCTTATATCTAAAATCGTTTAGTACGGTACCAAGAAATGGGACCTTATTGCGTTTAATTATATCAACTGCATCCATCATTAATTGATTTTTAGTTTTATCAGCAGATATAACCAAAATAGTTCCGTCAACAAGCTTTGCCAGGATTTCAGTATCGATTACAGCAACTATTGGGGCGGAATCAATAATTATTACATCAAAAGAATCTCGTATTATTTTTAAAAAGTCTTTCATTATTTTAGATCGTAACATTTCAGCTGGATTTTTGGGAATTGAACCAGACGTTATATAACTTAAATTATTCTTTCTTGTTTTTCTTATTATCTCTTCTAATTTTGCTTTGTGAAATAAAAAATCTACAAGTCCTGGTTTTTTATCAACTCCCATTATAGCGTGAATTCTAGGTCTTCTTAAATCACAGTCTAATAATAAAGTTCTCTTATTTGATTGAGCAAAATTTCCTGCCAAATTAAAAGAAACAAAACTTTTACCTTCACCTTCTGCCGCAGAGGTCACTAATATTAATTTAGGAATTCCGGAATCAGCACTGGAATGTTGAATACGCGCTTTAATTGCCCGGAATGACTCACTTACAGGAGAATCCGATTCATATAAAGCTAATAATTCCTCGTTGCCGTGATAATTATTGATATTATAAATTGAATGAGGTATCCATGAAAGAAAACTAATATCATTCTTCTCAATATCATCGGGTGATTTAACTGTGTCGTCGAAGTAATCCTTAATTAATATATAACCAAAAGAAATTACAGGTCCCAGTATTAATCCCAAAAGAATGAACAATAATCTGTTTGGTTTTGCAGGTCCATCCGGAACCCTGCCCATACCAATAATAACCGCATTTCCTGGTTGCGAAAGCTCATTGATCATAGCTTCCTGGTACTTCTTTTCCACAAGCGTGTACAATTGCTGCAAAGACTCCATATTTCTTTCGTACCCGGCAAATTCCATAGATTTTTTGGGTAATTTATTAATGTTTCCTTCATATTTATTAATTATTGTCTGCAATTCATTCAATTTTATTGAAAGAGAATGATTTCTTACTTCCTCTTCTATCAGTTTCTGTGCAAGGTCCTTTATCTGGTCCGGGCTGCCGGAAAATGCCCCGGTCTTAATCTCGTTTATTTTGGAACTCAATTTCTGCTTTAGTTCGTTTATTCTTCGGTCATAGTCTTTTATTTTAACTGAAACATCCATATTAGAGCTTTTATTAGCCATAGCCATGTCCCTGTTCATCTGAAGTTCGGCTATCTGTTTTTGAAGCACATCGATATATGCCTGTGAAGTCTGACTCTCCAGATAATTAGCAAGATATGGATCCTGATTGCTTACTTCTTTTTTATATTGGTCTAATGCTCCATTAGAAGTCATCAAGTCGATTTTTGCAGCGTCTCTTTGTGCATCCAGTTGTGAAAGCTGCGTTATTAATACTGATGATTGAGCATCTAAAGCTACTATTCCGCCTTTCTCCTTAAAATTTGCTAATTCATTTTCTGCATTATTCAATTGGGCTAATTTTTCCTGGCTTTGTTTTTCCAGGAACATTCTTACAGAATTAAGCTGGTTGCTGTTTTCTTCAAGATTTAATTTTTTATACTGGTCTGCGTAGGTATTGGCAATTAGGGCAGCTTCTTCCGGTGAAGGTGATTCGACTGAAATCTCAACTATATCCATACCAGATTTTTGCTCCGTTTTAACCTTAGTCATTAAAAGTCCGGAAATATCGATAAGTGTTTTATGTCCGTTTATTCCTTTTTCATTTTCCTTAAGGCTCAGTAAATTAAAAATATTTTTATTCTTCGCATTTTCAATAGTATCAATCAGGGCTTTAGCAACTCTTTCTCTGGTATCAAAATTCTCAATTACTTCAATTTCATTGGCGATAAATCTATCGCTATTCATACTGTTTACTTCTGGCAATGATTCGGATTTTAAAACAGTTTGCTGCTGTACGATTATTTTTAAAGTAACGGTTGATCTATAGATGCTTGGCGCGTATATAGCATAAGCCAAAGAAACGATAAAAATAATTAAGGGAATAATTATGAAAGGCTTAAGATTTGTACGGATTAGCAGGATGTAATCCTTTATTGATTTAGTAGAGCCGAGTAAATAATTTTTAAGATCAAAATCCTTGTTTTGCATTATATTCCCTAATTATTATTTTTTATAATAGATATAATAAACCAGAAGAGTAGCTATGGATGCTACGGTTGATACTACTGAAAGTGCGAGACCTAAGTAATCTTTAAGAAACCATTTGGGTGATCCGGGAACCAGAAGTATATCTCCTGCATGTAATCCTGGAATTTTTAGCGGTATAGACAAATCGCTGTTATTCCATAAAAGGTCGCTGTAATTAAACTTAATAATTGTTTGGCTGGAATCCGGGTTAATTCTAAATAACTTTAGATCATCAATATTAGCTTCCTGAGTGGGTCCGCCTGCCAGTGAAAGGAGCTCATTTACACCGCTTGCAGACGGAATAATGTACTGACCGGGAAATTTAACGTATCCCCATACCATTACTTTAATATTAATGCCCTCCGGATTGGAATAATCGTAAAAAGCGCCGTTATAACTCGTATTCCCCTTAAGGCTTTTCCCGATTTGTATATCTTCCTGCGCAAATAAATTAGCACTTAAAAATGTTAATAATAAAATACCGGTGAGAAGTAAGTTTTTTGTTTTCATAGAAAATTAAAATTAATGTTATGAAATATTGGATTTAATTAAGAACTAAACAAACTTTTAATGTTGCTAATAAATATATGGGTACTTCTAAAAACTAACAATTAAACTTGATTTATTTTGTAAACTCATTATTTTCAAAAGTCAGGATAATTTTTCATAGAATATTATCGTTTTATACCCTTATTTTAAGGGATCAACGACCACTTTTGAGGGTTTTAACCTCTTGGACATACCTCACCATGCAAGCTGCATATATCTGTTCATATTGTAGGTCAAGTTCATCAAACCTATCACCCCGTTAGCTCTTTTCTTGCCGATCGTTCGTATATAAATTCTCTTCATACTGTTGGTCATGTATGCAAACACATGTTCTACCCTGGCTCTGATCTTTGAGTTTTTCCGATTCCTTTCCCATTGAGCCTCAGTTAGTGGAGTGTTGCTATAACCCTTTTCATGAATTCTGTTTCGTATCTTTTTCTTTTCTAACAATGTTGCTATCTTTCCTCCCGAATATGCGCTGTCTGCAAACAACTCATAGTGACTATTATTTTGATCTATTAAATCCTCAACTGCCTGTGAATCATGAACGCTTGCATCTGTATCTTTTTGACGTAACATGTTTGGTTTGTTTTCCCATCCATCTGGTATTTCACCCTGTTTGATTTGGTCATTCTCTTCTCGGCTGTCTCTTTGTTTCGGAGCTTCTTCTATTGTTGCGTCAATTATTGGTCCTTCTTTTAATAGAAATCCTTCCTTCTCTAACAAACTTTCAAACTTTTTGAATAATTTCTCTATTACTCCTTTGTTTACCAGATTCTCCCGAAACAAATTGTTCTTGGTTTTATTAATATAACAATGATTTTTTGATTTCTTCTTTATTTCAACTAGTTTTTAGAAGTGCCCTTAAGTGATAATAAGATATTAAATGGATTCTAAATATCTATTTGAGTTTTGGAGCGAGGAATAGGTAGAAATATAGCCAACTAGGAATTAAAGTTAAAACTGCGAAACAACGTGAATAGAAAGATTTAAGATCTTTTAGAAAAATTAATTTATTTCTTTTTAGATAAAAGACAGATATCCAAAGCATAACAAAATTTTTAATAATTTTAATAATTTTATCATATTTTAATAAATAATCAATATTTGCACTTAAATGCCAAGAATAATAAATATAATAGATTGGCAATCTCCTCTTTATTGTTTTTGGAGTCATTTTATCACTGAGACTACCACCTTCACCTCTATAATATATCCTTAAAACATAATTGATACATAAGGCACTATATCTCCTTGCAAACCAATACCACATCCAAGTTTCTGGGCAATAATCACCTGGTATATCCGGATTTTCCCTTAATCTCAATAGATCCGTTCGAACACAACCCCATTTTTCTCCATTAATTTTATACTTATATTCAAGGTCTAAATTGTTTGAGATAAATGGACTATTAGGAAATTTTTCCCCAATAATTTCTCCTGTTACAGAATCTTTACATAGGACATTTATACCCGAATATTTATTACGAACATTCTCTGGTATACCAATCCAATATTTTGCAAAAATTTCTAATGTTTCTGGAACAAACTCGTCATCAGAATCAGCACAGACAAATAATTCTCCGACTGCAATATCAACTGCCCTATTACAGGCAATATGTTTACCTTGATTTGGTTGAGTCAAAACAACAACATTAAAGAAAGCTTTTTCTTTATAAGAATATAATAATGATAATATGTCGTCCATTGAACCATCATCTACAATTATCCATTCAAATTTCTTATACGTTTGATTGTTCAGACTATTCCAAACCCTGTGAATTTTATCTTTCCGATTATAAACTGGTGTAAAAACAGAGAATGTTATAGGTTCATTTTCTCGATTAGTGTTCATAAGCCACACCTATAAAAATTATTCGAATATTTAAGCAAGATATAAAAGCATTTAGTTTCATTTCCATAATTTACAACGTACAATCTTGGGAAAGTATCAATCATACTAGCTTAAGTAAAAAACCACTTATTAAATTTTTTTTAGAATAAAGATATAATCATTCATATTCTTCAATTTCTCACAGCTCCGCCCGGTGAGTCCCAATTGGAGCTCTTCAAATGATCCTTTGTAATTCCCTGAATGGAGCCTTCAACTAATTATAAACTTCTTGCATGTTTTATGATAATGTTATACCAACACTTAAAGAAATATTTTATATCTGTCTTTATTGGATTTCTTTTATAAGCTAACAGATACTTTCTTTCGGAATCCAATACTTCATCAAAAGTTTCAGGCAGGTCTTTATAGAATGGAGGTACTAAACCAGGCTTTGTGGATATCCGTAATTTTTGTAAATCCGGAGGATATAGATTAAACATACTGCGGCTTAATGGACGGACCCCCACTAACTTAATATCGCCTTTCAGCAGATTTATTAACATAGGCAGTTCATCAAGCCAATATTTTCTTAAAAATTGTCCCCATGATGCAACTCTGAAATCATCTTTTATTTTAACTCCCTTTCCCTGTCCATTTGAATTGTATATAAAATCCTGGATATATTCTGAGTATGGATGCATAGTTCTTAACTTATAAACATAAATTATTTTTCCATCTTGCCCAATTCTCTGCATTTTAAAGAAGAGGCTGATAAATAATTTCTTTTCAGGGGTAGATCCTTTATCTTTAACTGCTGCAAAATATACAACTTCATCAACTACAGCAAGGTCTAATATTCTAAAACCAGAGTACACTAATCTGCCTAATCCTTCTGCAAGAGAGATATCACGGTCTTTTCCCTTACTGAATGTAAAATAGATCCCTCTTGTAATTGGCAATTTGGGAAAAATTCTATTCCAAATAAAATCAAAGAAATAAAGTGTTTTCCCAATCCTAAAAGAATATTTTTTTAGAAACCTGTGGTACCTATAATGATTAGGATGTAAAGCTCCAACAAATACTCCCCCCTGAACTAATGTTTTTCTTACATCAAGTAAATAATTATTTAGTTGATTTTGCTCATTCAAAATATGCAGGTTAACAAATAATTGATATAATTCAGGCTGCGTCAAGGAGATATCATTTGGATCATTAGATTTTATTATTACTGTTTTGCGAGTATCAAATGATTTGAAATCAAGTATATTGTCGAGAAGCAAAAAAACATCTTCGTATTCTTTCAGATATTCAAAATGCATCCGCTCCTTAACTACAGATTCATTTGCCTCCGTGTTATTAAAACTATACTTCAAATTACGCTTCTTGCCAATGGATGATAATACCAGATCTTTTATCTCATAAGCTTTTAAGAATTTTATGGTGGGGTCATCAGTTTTGTTTTCTTTCTTTGCCGCAAACAAAAACACAGAAACCAATGATGACAATAATGAATAGCCTATTAATGTTTTGATAAACCCAACCAAGCTGTTGAATCCTATATGCACGAAAACCATAGATAGAACAATCAGCGCAATGAACCACAAATAAAATTTTACTTTGAATTCAAATGATTTCAATCTTTTAGTTGGAATTACTACAGGAATGAATTTATGTGTTATGGCAGCTGAAACCAGCCAGCCTAAATATATTACCGCGAGTAATGGAAATCCATTTTCTACAAAATTATCCGGGGTCAAGTTTGCTACAATTCCAATATAACAGAAAAGTGCTAATATTAAACCATCAATGATAATATATTCAATTGATAACTTGTTATGTTCAGCAAAGCTTTTCACGATTTTTCTA
>OCZT010006611.1_pt1 | contig 11464 bp, 11 predicted proteins | sample 1539031 | NCBI WGS metagenome assembly OCZT01 (sample SAMEA3539308, study PRJEB22396) | soil metagenome | biome: tundra; feature: field; material: soil | place: USA | collected 2010-05 | depth 0.15 m
CTTTATTAAATTATTAAAGAAGATAAATCCACAAAAGTTTGGATATTATTTGCCACTTGGATTGCTATATATTACTCTTCCTTTTTTATTGATGATAGATTTTGGATTTCCTAATACAAGTCATTACTTAAACCAAAAAGGCTATAAAGATGCTTTTCAATATTCACCTGTCATTCCATGTGGAATTATTTTTTCTATATGGGTAAACGATACCATGGCATATATAGTTGGCTCATTAATTGGCAAAACTCCTTTCTCCAAAATATCAGCTAAAAAAACATGGGAAGGAACTATAGGTGGCGCTATTCTTTGTATTGTTGCAATTGCTCTCTTAGGCAGGTGGAGTAAATTTTATACGTTAACAGACTGGATCTGTATTGCATCTATATGTGCAATCTTCGGAACGCTCGGAGATCTTTTAGAAAGTAAACTTAAGCGAATGGCACAAGTAAAAGACAGTGGCAGCATAATGCCCGGGCATGGTGGTTTTTTAGACAGGTTCGATTCCCTGTTAATTGCCACTCCATTTGTTTGGCTATATGTTTATTTTTTTATGAGATAAATAATAAGTCTTTCTCTCCCTGCACTAATTTATATTTGTATTTCAATTTTTGTTGAATGAAGATCCATAAAGAAGGATATAAGTCGATAGTTATAGCGGCAGTTATATTCGGAATTATCAACACCAGTTTTTTTTATTATTTGAGCGCTTTATTGCCTGTTGTTAGCTGGATAGTTTTAATTGCAAGTGTAGTTATCTTCTTATTTATCGTTTCATTTTTTCGTTCTCCCAAAAGAGATTTTACCATAAGCCATCCGCAAATAATTTGCCCGGCAGATGGTAAAGTAGTAGTGATTGAAGAAATTTTTGATACTGAATATTTTAATGATAAACGATTGCAGGTTTCTATTTTTATGAGTCCTGCTAATGTACATCTTAACCGCATCCCCATGAGTGGCGAAGTGGTATATAGCCAATATCACAAAGGAAAATATTTAGTGGCATGGAATCCAAAATCTTCAACAGAAAATGAAAGACATTCGGTAGTTATAAAAAATGATATCGCAATAATTTTGGTTAAACAAATTGCAGGCGCCATGGCAAAAAGGATTGTAAATTATTTAAAAGTAGGGCAACAGGTTACACAAGGAGCAGAAATGGGATTTATAAAATTTGGCAGCCGGGTAGATGTGCTTTTGTCAACAAATGCAACCGTGGATGTAAAGCTTAACCAGTTAGTGAAAGGGGGTGTTACGGTATTAGCAACTATTTAAGCATGCTTACGCAATAATGTTTAACAATTACGAGTTATTGTGTTTAATGATACAGGTTTATATTTGTAAAGATTAATCTCAAAAAAAATTATTATGAAAAAAATTTTCATGTTAGCTACTGCGGTTTTATTAGTTAGCGGCGTTTCGTTTGCACAGGATGGTAAAAAGGTTTGTAAAGACAAAAAAGGATGCTGCAAAAAAGGTGGCGGTTGCTGCAAAGACAAGGATAAAAAAGATAAAACAGCAAAGATTTAGCTTGCCCTGAACAAAAAAGATTTTAAGTCCTCCGGTAATGCGGAGGATTTTTTATTACAGAAAGTGAAAATAACGGGTTCTATTGAGTTATAGAAGAAATAGCAACAAATTAGTGAACAAAAATTTAATAAAAAACAATCGAAATTAAAAATGAATATTTTTCCCTGCTGATTAAAGAAATGTTTATATAGAAGCGATGATGGTTACTCTATTGATTCGGAATCATAAATAAGCACCTTACTCCATAGATCAGAACAATCTTCAACAAATTTTTTATGAACGGGATGAATTTGATAATCATCATGTGCAGATCTGTTTTCAAATACAAGCAGTAAAGAATAAGAATATGATCTTTCAATAACCGTCCTGTTTGTGCCTGCCGGTTTTCCTACATCTCCAAACTTTACCAGTTCAATAGCAGGTAGCGTCTTAATTCCGTTTTCAAATTTTTTAAATGCATCAGAAGTAAGATCATCTTTCATCCAAAAAAATACATGATGTACAAACATAATTGTAGAAATAATTTATATAAATATATTTTATTAATCATCTATCGAAATAAACTTTTTTAAATTAAATTATTAGATAATTGCTACATTACACTCCCAATTTTTATTCTTAAAAAAAGATTTTTTTTGATTTATAAACTTGCTGTATCTTTTTATCTTCAATACACTACTATGAAACAATTCATCATCTTTAGTTTTTTAATATCTCTTTTTATAAATAGTTTTAGTCAAAGCAATCATTCTGTGTATATAGTGCCGCAGCCTGTTTCAATGCAAATGGGCAAAGGGGATTTTATATTAAAACCAGCAAGTGTTATAGAATTATCAGCAACTGATGCCGATGCAAAAAGAGTTGCCAATTTTCTTTCAAAAAAATTATCAGCAGCAACGGGATATGCAGTTCCTGTACAATCGGTTTCGGGGCCTTCAAATTCATCCGGTAATATTCGTTTGTCTTTATTTAATGATGGCGCTTTGGGTAGTGAAGGATATAAATTAAATGTAAGCACGAGCCTGGTAACTATAACGGCAAATAAACCCGCAGGATTATTTTATGGGATGCAAACCCTGTTGCAGTTATTGCCAAAAGAAATTGAAAGTAAAACGGCAGTAAAAAATATTAATTGGAATATACCTGCTATTACCGTTACAGATTATCCGCGTTTTAGCTGGCGAGGGCTTATGTTTGATGTTGCCCGTCATTTTTTTACCAAAAAAGATATTGAACAATATATTGATCAAATGGTGCGGTATAAATTTAATTTGCTGCACATGCATTTAACTGATGATGAAGGCTGGCGAATAGAAATAAAAGGATTGCCTAAGCTTACAGAAGTTGGCGCCTGGAATGTAAAAAAGGTAGGATACTTTGGCACTTTTTCACCACCTGCACCTGATGAGCCACGTAACTTTGGTGGTTTTTATACACAGGAAGATATTAAAGAATTAGTTCAATATGCAAAGGAAAGATTTGTAAATATTTTACCGGAAATTGATGTACCCGGACATAGCCTTGCAGCTGTGGTTTCTTATCCTGAATTATCCTGTACATCCGGCGCAGAAAATTATCATGTTCGTTCAGGAGAAGAAATAATGGATTGGTCTCACGGTGCGCCGCCAATAGCACTCCTTGATAATACCCTTTGTCCTGCGAATGAAAAAGTATATACTTTTCTTGATAAAGTATTAACGCAGGTTGCACAGCTTTTTCCTTTTGAATATATACACATGGGTGGAGATGAATGCCCTAAAAATTTCTGGGAAAAAAGTGATGCCATTAAATCTTTAATGCAAAAAGAAGGGTTGAAAACGATGGAGGAAGTTCAAAGTTATTTTGAAAAAAGATTAGAAAAGATAGTTGAATCAAAAGGTAAAAAATTTATGGGCTGGGATGAAATACTGGAAGGAGGATTGGCTCCTAATGCTGTTGTGATGAGCTGGCGTGGAATGAAAGGCGGAATACAGGCAGCCAAAATGGGACATGAAGTAGTGATGAGCCCAACAACATTTGCTTATCTTGATTATATGCAGGGAGATCCTATTATTGAACCGCATATTTATGCTACGCTTCGTTTAAACAAAGCTTACCAGTTTGAACCTGTACCTGAAGGAGTGGATCCAAAATATATAAAAGGCGGCCAGGCAAATTTATGGACAGAACAAGTTTACAATATGCGGCATGCAGAGTATATGACATGGCCACGGGGATTGGCTATATCTGAATCACTTTGGACGCCTAAAGCAAAAAAGAATTGGAATGATTTTACAAACCGGGTGGAGAAACAATTTGAAAGATTAGATGTAGCTGAGATAAAGTATGCGCCCAGTATGTATGATCCGATCTTTGCTGTAAGTAAAACTGCTGATAGTTTGCTCCAGATAAAATTAAGCACTGAAGTGAATGGACTTGATATTTATTATAGTTTTGATAATACTTTTCCCGATAGATTTTATCCAAAATATACCTCACCGTTAACTGCACCGAAAGAATCTGTTATGCTAAAAGTAATAACGTATAAAGGTAAACAACCGGTAGGGCGAATGATCGCAATGCCGATAGAGGAATTACAAAAACGTGCCAAAGGAAAAAATTCAGAAGAAGAATAAAGAGATTATTGTTTGATCATATTTTTTAAAAAAAATTTATTAAATGCAAAATAAATTTATCAGACAAACAAAAATATTTGTACTACTTATATTAATTAGCGGCAGTTCTGTTGCACAGGATCTTCCGGCAAGATGGGATGAGCTTACTGCAGGCGATTGGCCAAGAGCGCTTGAAAGATCTGCACAAACATGTATACTTCCTATTGGTGTTTTAGAAAAGCATGGACCACATGCACCCATTGGTTCTGATCTCATTCATGTTAGAGAATGGGCAGCCCGGGCAACTAAAAAAGAGTATGCAGTTGTATTTCCGGATTATTTTTATGGACAGATATATGAAGCAAGGCATCAACCCGGCACCTTTGCTTTGCCAAGTAAATTAATTTTAGAACTGTTGGATGAAACCTGCGCAGAAATTGCCAGGAATGGGTTTAAAAAAATTATTATCATAAATGGACATGGCGGAAATCCAAACCTGATCAATTTTTTTATCCAGACGCAATTAGAGAAGCGCAGAGATTATGCAGTGTATTTTTTTGAGCCTGATTCAGATTCTGCTTATCAGCAAAAAGTTAAACAGCTTCATAAATCAGACCCTGCTAACGACCAGCATGCAGGAGAAAGAGAAACATCAACACTTTTATATTTGCGACCCGATCTTGTGAAAATGGATAGTGCAAAAAATCAATCAGGAGAAAATCAAAAGCGGTTGCGATTGCCTTCCAGTCTTTACACCGCTATCTGGTGGTATGCAAATTATCCAAATCATTATGCCGGCGAAGGTGCAAAGGCAACAAGAGAATTGGGCGAGCTAATAACAGAGCATACAATTGAATCTTTGATCAAAGCTTTAAAAGCAGTGAAAGCAGATACAAAAACATTACAACTTCAAAACGAATTTTTCGACCGTGTTGATAAACTCAAAAAATAATTATGAAAAATCTTTTAGTTTGCTTTTTTCTTGTTGTACTTTTTTCCTGTGAGAATACACGTTTTGACAGAGATAAAAGACAAATAATAGCTAAGGATGAGATAAATAATAAAATTCCCAGAACACGATCTTTTGATATAACAGCCTTTAAAGAAGATACTTTACAGACCTGGCCTGATTCAGCTTTTAAACATCCAATCCGTTATACGCTTGATTTTGTTTATAAAGATTCTGCTAATGTGTTGCAGAGGAAAAGAGGTATTGTAATATTTACGCCGGATGGAAATTCGATTATTGGTTCAATGATCACTGACAGTATTCAATAAATATAATTTTACATGAATTTACCAAGCCAACGATTTTTAGCACTGGATGTTTTTAGAGGAATGACGATTTGCTTTATGATAATTGTCAACACTCCCGGCAGCGGCGCTGCTGCATTTGCACCTTTAGAGCATGCAACATGGCATGGCTTTACACCCACTGATCTTGTGTTTCCTTCTTTTTTATTTGCGGTTGGTAATGCAATGAGTTTTTCGCTGGATAAATACCGGATGGTAAGTGATGCAGCTTTTTTAAGAAAGATATTTAAAAGAACATTATTGATCTTCTTACTCGGATATTTAATGTATTGGTTTCCTTTTTTCAGGTTGGATAACGAAGGTTTTATTACCTCTGCACCCATTCATAATACCCGTATTATGGGAGTGCTGCAACGGATCGCTCTTTGTTATTTTTTCGCCTCTTTATTAATACATTATTTATCTGCAAGAAAAGTGGTTGTTGTAAGTGTGATATTATTAATCGGGTATTGGTTTTTGTTGCTGCTTTTCGGGAATTCATCGCAGCCATTTAGTTTATTAGGCAATGCAGGCTTGTATCTTGATAAATTTTTAATGGGAAATGATCATCTGTATCGTGGAGAAAGAATTCCTTTTGATCCTGAGGGATGGTTAAGCACCCTCCCGGCAATTGTAAATGTGATCATTGGATATTATGCAGGCAAATTTATTCAAAAAAATGGAAGGGGCTATGATAGTTTAGCAAGATTAATGCTTGTTGGTTCGCTGTTTATTTTTGTTGCATTGTGCTGGAACATGATCTTCCCCATAAATAAAAAATTATGGACAAGCTCTTTTGTATTACTTACCACAGGGCTCGATCTTATTATTTTATCATCCTTAATTTTTGTTATTGATATAAAGAACTGGGTTAAGTTTAAATGGTCAAACTTTTTTCTTGTGCTTGGCAGAAATCCATTATTCATTTATATTTTATCTGAGCTATTGGTAGTAGCGCTTTATATGATACGCGTTGCTCCTCACGAAAATTTATATGGCAGAATAAATAAAGTCTTTTTTCAGGCAATAGCCCCGGGTGCTATCGGTTCTCTTATATTTGCTGTTTGTTATATGCTTCTTTGCTGGAGTATAGGATGGTGGCTTAATAAAAGAAAAATTTATATAAGAATTTAATTTCAGTTTTTTAAAAATAAACTAACATGAAGTATAATTTTTTATTTTTTATTTTTTCTATTAGCTTACTATTTTTTTTGTCTTGCTGTAGCAAAAAAACTGTAACTTCTATAATCAATAATCCTTCTCCAACCCCTGTTCCTGTTGCTACAACTTATCAGCTTGTATGGTCAGAAGAATTTGATAAAGATGGCTTACCCGACAGCACCAAATGGGGTTATGATGTAGGAGGAAACGGATGGGGTAATAATGAATTGGAATATTACACCAATGCAAGATCAGAAAATGCGAGAGTGGTAAACGGTAATTTAATTATTGAAGCAAGAAAAGAAAGTTTTAGTGGCAGAAATTATACATCTGCACGGTTGCTCACAAAAAATAAAGCTCAATGGACATACGGTAAATTTGATATCAAGGCAAAATTACCAAAGGGTACAGGCATGTGGCCTGCTATCTGGTTGCTTTCTGCCAATGATCCTTTGCATTGGCCTGATGACGGAGAACTTGATATAATGGAAGAAGTTGGTTTTAATCAAAATGTAATTTATGGTACCGCTCATAATAAATTATATAATGGGGCTAATGGCCAACAGAAAGGTGGTAATACCTTAGTGCCTGATGCAGACAATGCCTTTCATATATATTCACTTGAATGGACAACCAACCAGGTAGTATGGTCAGTTGACAGTGTGCCGTATTTTACTTATGCAGATCCCGGACTTGGTTTTGGAGGATGGCCTTATGCAAATGATTTTTTTATGATATTAAATATTGCTGTTGGCGGTAACTGGGGCGGACAAAAGGGTGTTGATGATTCAATTTTCCCCCAGCAAATGGTGATAGATTATGTAAGGGTTTATCAAAAGAAATAGTATTTACATGAAACGAAAAATAATTTTAATTTCAGTTTTATTAGTTGCTCTTATTTTAATAATTGCCGCTTCCACAAAGCCTACTGATAAAAAAATAATGATAGAGACAATTGATATTGTATGGGGAGACAGAGTGCCAAATAGAAATACTGACGCCAGGTATTATGAGCAGTTTATGAACGTAACTACCCCCGAAATAATTATTGATGACTGGATATTTTTAAAAAGAATCAGATATATAATTAAAGATAAAACCCCAACAGTTGGTTACGCAGCTTTTGGTAAAGTGATTATTAATAAATGAATATTAAATTTTCAAAAATGAAATTCTACGCTATTTTATCCATAATATTTTTGTTGCCTTTTATGGCAATTGCCCAAACAAAAAATTTACCACAGCTTGGTAAAAATTCTCTCAAAGATGTTATCAACGCAATGACGCTTGAAGAAAAAGCGCACCTGGTGGTAGGTAATGCACGCAGGCGTGGGAGTGCACCTCAGGCTGGTCCTGTCATTGGTGAAACACAGGACAAAGTTCCCGGTGCAGCCGGTACTACATTTCCGATATTAAGATTAGGCATTCCTTCTATAGTTGTTGCAGATGGACCTGCGGGTTTACGCATCTCACCTTTTAGAAATAAAGATAGTTCCAGATCATATTATGCAACTGCATTTCCTGTAGCAACTTTGCTTGCATCATCATGGGATATTGACCTTGTAAAAAAAGTTGGTGTTGCATTCGGCAGTGAAGTTCATGACTATGGTGTTGACATTTTATTGGCTCCTGCATTAAACATTCATCGCAATCCTCTGGGCGGAAGAAATTTTGAATATTATTCAGAAGATCCTTTGATTGTGGGCAGCATGACGGCAGCAATAGTAAATGGAATACAATCGAACGGAGCAGGAACTTCTATAAAACATTTTGCCGCTAATAACCAGGAAACAAACAGAAATACTATTAACACAATCGTTAGTGAAAGAGCATTGCGGGAAATATATTTAAAAGGATTTCAAATTGCAGTTAAAAGATCTGCGCCATGGACAGTAATGTCTTCTTACAACAAATTAAATGGAACGTATACATCAGAAGAGTATGATCTGCTCACAACCATTTTGCGTAAAGAGTGGGGCTATAAAGGTTTTGTAATGACAGACTGGACTGGCGGTAAAGATCCAATTGCTCAAATGAAAGCGGGTAATGATCTGTTAATGCCTGGAAATCCGCAACAGGTACAACGAATAATTAATGCGGTAAATCATGATAGCCTGGATGTAAAAATTCTTGATCAAAACGTAGAGCGCATTTTAAATATTATTCTTCTATCTCCATCCTTTAAAGGATATAAATATTCTGATAAACCTGATCTTAAAAAAGATGCTGAAATATCAAGAATGGCTGCAGCAGAAGGTATGGTATTATTGAAAAACAATAACAACGTGCTTCCTCTTAAAAGCAAAACTAAAATTGCTGTTTTTGGAAATACTTCATACGATATTATTGCAGGAGGTACGGGCAGTGGTGATGTAAACAAAGCTTATACAATTTCATTGGTGCAGGGATTAATGAATGCAGGCTATATTTTGAATGAGGCATTAGATAATAGATATACTTCTTACATAGCAGATGCAAAAGCAAATCGTCCGAAACCGCGAGGATTTTTTGATCGTCTCAAGCCTATTGAAGAATTAGATTTATCACCTGAACTTTTATCGCAGAAGGCAAATGAGGACGATGTTGCAGTAATAACACTCGGGAGAAATGCAGGGGAGGGTGCTGATAGAAAATTAGAGAATGATTATTATTTATCAGACAAAGAAAAAGCATTAATAAAAAATATTTCAGATGCATTTCATTCAAAAGGAAAAAAGGTAATTGTGATTTTAAATATTGGTGGGGTTATTGAAGTTAATAGCTGGAGAGATAATGTGGATGCAATTTTACTTGCATGGCAACCCGGACTTGAAGCTGGTAATGCAATTGCAGATATCATCGCGGGTAAAGTAAATCCGTCAGGGAAATTGGCAACTACTTTTCCTGTTGATTATAAAGATGTGCCTTCTGCAAAAAATTTCCCCGGAAAAGAATTTCCTGAAATGGCTGATACCTCTAACCCCCGTTTCAGACAAGTTCCTGCAGAAGTTACTTATGAAGAAGGCATTTATGTAGGATATAGATATTACAATACATTCAACGTAATGCCTGCTTATGAATTTGGTTATGGATTATCCTACACAAATTTTAGATACAGTAATTTAAAATTAAGCTCTCCGCTTTTTAATGGAAAGCTCTCAGCCACAATAACAATCATTAATACAGGTGCTGTTGCAGGTAAAGAAGTTGTACAATTATATGTTAGCGCACCTCACAAAAAACTGGATAAACCATCAGAAGAGTTGAAAGCCTTTGCAAAAACGCAATTATTAAAACCTGGCCAATCGCAAACAATTATTTTTAATTTAAATGCAACTGATCTTGCATCATTTGATACGAAATCTTCATCGTGGATTGCAGAGGTAGGAAAATATGCAATAAAGATCGGTGCTTCATCTAAGGATATAAAACAAACTTCAACATTTACATTAGCTAAAGATATTATTGTTGAGAAAGATCATAAAGTATTAGCTCCGCAGGTTTCAATTAAAGAGATGAAAAGCGATCAATAAAAATTTAATTATAGAGAAAATTTATTCAATGATCTTCTCTAAAATTTTTCCTGATTGTTTATTTTTTAAGATGAGTTTTTTTGTTCCGTAATGGGTCATTTCTTCTTTAATTAAATAATGATCATTATCATAAGAGGTGAGATGATTGTCTTTTGTAAAGCCTTCTTTTCCCCGCCATATTTCTAATTGCACAGGTTCCCATTGTTTGCTTTTTGCAGATCGGTAAGCAGCATCTAAAACTGCATTAACAACATAGCCATCGTAAAAAGTTTCTTTGGGTTGTTTGCCTTCTTCCATGGCTTTGAACATATCCATGAACATGTGGTTATATCCCAGTTCATTTAGTTCATCACCAACAGGAAACAGCCACCCGGTATTGCTTTCAGCTTTTTCAGCAATATAATCTCCACCTTTCCCTGTTGTAAAAATTTCAAAGCCGGTGCGTAAAAAATTATTTATCCATATGGTACCTTCAGTGCCCATCACTTCATCACGAAGGTCCATTCCGCCACGAAATGTCCAGCTAACTTCAAATTGACCAATGGCGCCATTTTCGTATTTTACCAAACCGATTGCATGATCTTCCGCATCAATAGGTTTTACCTGTGTATCAGCCCAACACATAACTTCAATTGGTTTGATATCTTTGCCAATATAACTTCTTGCTATTTCAACACAATGGCAACCAAGATCGAGAATGCAGCCACCACCGGCTTGTTCAATATTCCAAAACCATTCACTGTGCGGACCGGGATGCGTCTCCCTTGATTTTGCCCAAAGTATTCTTCCTAAACCACCACTTTTTACTGTTTCAAATGCTTTTAAAAATTTTGGGGTATAAACAAGATCTTCTAAATATCCATTGAATATTCCTGCATTTTCTACAGCCTCCAGCATTCGTTTTGCTTCTTCAGCATTGCGACCAAGCGGTTTGGTAACCATCACAGATTTTTTATGCTTACAGCACAGTATTACAGCTTCTTCATGCAAATTATTGGGAAGAGAAACACAAACAATATCTACATTGGGATGAGTAATTGCCTCTTCCATATTGGTTGTATGATGAGATACTTTATAATCTTCAGCAAATTTTTTTGCAGACGCTTCCTTTCTTGAATAAACAGTTATGATCTTGTCTTTATTTCTGTAGCCCTGTAAAGAATCTGCATAAAAGCGTGCAATAAATCCTGAGCCAAGCATGGCAATTCTTTTCATAAATAAATTTTATATAATAATGATATCTTTTTATCAAGAGCAAATTAATTGCCAATAAATAATTATGATGTTTGTAATGATGTTTGTAAAAAAAATATTTTTTTCAGATGCAGCATATAACAAGTATTTTAACTCTTTAAATAATAACTCTAAAAAAAC
>OCZT010006612.1_pt1 | contig 11463 bp, 7 predicted proteins | sample 1539031 | NCBI WGS metagenome assembly OCZT01 (sample SAMEA3539308, study PRJEB22396) | soil metagenome | biome: tundra; feature: field; material: soil | place: USA | collected 2010-05 | depth 0.15 m
CGTTCGCCCGCCCCAAATCCACCACCAGCAGCAGCCCGAGAAGAATTGCTCCCGCACGCGCCCGCCGCCCGCTGAAATAGCCGCTCAGCACCAGCGCAAGCAGGCCGAGGGCAAACGCCAGAAATAGTATGAACCAGCCCGCCTGCCGGATGCTAAAGCCGGCGATGGCCGCCGCCATGCCCTCATCAAAGTCCACCTCTTGCAGATAAGCCGCCAGACGATCGCGCGAGCCGGAGTATATCAACCAGCCCACCAGGCTCGCGGCCAGTGCAATCGCCGAGCCTCGCACCCAGTTTTTGTCGAAGGCCGTGGCTTTCGTCCACCAGGATTGCAGTTGCGCCGTAAGGCCGCGCGTCGCTCCGACCGGAGCCGCCAGGCATCTCCGGCTCAATCCATCCACTCCGTAGGCGAACAGGATGACCAGTATCCACTCGGTGACATGACCAAACTTGGAGGGGTTGCGCATCGTCGAGGCGAATGGCAGCGCGTAGAATAACTGGTAGAAGGGCGCGAACCGGCCAAAAGCCACCAAGAGGCAAAGCAAGGCCACGCCGCTCCAGAACCAGATGTGTTTCCGTTGGGTCGCCGAGAACACCGAGTCCCTTCTCCGGAACGCCTGAGCCGCCGCCCACAAGCCGATCAGCACGACCAACACCCCCGCATAGAGGCCACCCCCGCCGTAACGGATGAAATACACCCTCGCATCAGGCCGTGGCTCCTGTTTGCCTGAGGCGAAGTATCTGTCCCAGGCACCGTGGCGTCCGCAGCGGCCCCAGTAATTTCCACCTTCGGGCGTGTCCATCCGAAAGCCGAAGAGCCCCGGAACGATCAGGCCAAGGGTCTCCGCCTTGGGCAGACTCCACTGCGTCGCCTCATCCCAGCGCTGGGCTTTGCTCGCTGCGTCCTGCCCCATGCCGGCGACCCCCTTGATCTGAGTACCCACAAGGCTGCTGACGGCAGAGATCGCTATGAAAGCTGCGAACGCGGCTACCACAGCAAGGCGCGCCACGCCAACGGCCAGTTTTTTCGGCATCGGTCCTTCAGCCGCCAATGCTTGAAACACAACGAACGCCGCGACCACGATACTGAAGATGGCACCGATATCAAATGCCTCCATCACGCCCAGGCCGACCGCAAAGCCCGCGAGAGCCACCCTAATCCAGCGCTTGGACGAGGTTTCGTCAGCCAGGGCCGCCAGGGCGAGGAAATCGCAGCCGAAACTCAGTGGCTGGGATGCCACCCCCCAACAGGCGGTGGAAAAGAAGTCCGAGTTTAGGGCGGCAGCGATCCCGCCCAAGATGCAGGCCGTAGGCGAGAGTTTCCATTGCCGAAAGCACAGCCAAGCGCTTAGCCCCAGAAACAACAAAGCGAAGGGGGCGAAGATCTTTGAGAAAATGAGCGGGCGGGAAACCAGGGCGAGCGTGTTCGAAACGGTGGGTGAGGCGCTCGGGCCAGCGCCGCCAAGCCAATTCAAGTCCTGCCAGTAACCGAGGAAGCCCGAAGGCAAGCTCGTGGCTTGCGAGCTGATGGCGCCCAAGGGGCCATCATTTGAAAAGACCGTGCGGCCCGGCAGCAGGCCTTCCCGGAAGAAGAAGCCCAACAGCCCCACCAGGCAGAGGGCGACCCAGCCAAACTGGCGCATGGCCGATAGCTGAACTCCCGGCCCGCTTTTCGATTGATTCATACTATTGCAGTGTTCTGCATTCCCGAGTGAAAGAAAACAAAAACCGCTTCAGATCTTCTGGAGCACAAGCAAGTCCTGCATTGACGGGTGCTTGCCGCCGGTAAGACATCCTTCGATATGTCCCAGGATTTTGAACTTGCCGTCCAGTAGCTTGAGCAAAGCGCCATATTCGATGCCGATGGAGCACTCAGGACAATCCGGGGTGGAAGTAAACCAACCCGGCGTCAACGAGTGGGTGTAATTGTAGATGCCGTTATTGGGATTCACATAGTCCCGAACGATCAAAAAGCTGATAATGGCCAACCCATCCTGAGCCAGCACATCGTGAATCTTATTCCGGTAGGCGATAGCGGCTTTCTCCTGGAGGTGGGTGAAGACGGACATCGCCGTGACCAGGTCCTGCGAATTGCTATTCACCGGCCAGTCAATTTCGCCAGGTTTGGTCAGCTGTACGCCATCCTGGGGATACCAGGCATTGGAGTCTCGCGTCTGATAGAACTCGCAGTTCTTCAAATCCTTATAGGTCTTGTGGCAGGCGGCGATCGATTTGGCATCCGTATCAATTCCTGAAAATCTCCCACCGTTCCGGACGAAATGATAGGCCACCGGGGCGAGATTCCCCATGCCACACCCAAAATCCAAGACGTTCGGTTTGTCTTTTTTCAGGTAAAGGCTCATCAAGACCGAAAACATGCCCTGGTTTTGAATCCAGCCAGCGTAACTGGCATAGGTAGCGGAGGTGAACATGGCATCGGGCACATGATCAATCCACCACTTGGTTTCCTTCCACGATCCTATGCCGTCGAGCTTCCGCCATACGAAAGAAGCCGGATAGTAAACCATGTAAAAGAGATGCTTTAGAATGTTTCTCATGCTCAGGTTCAACGTCGCCCGATTGTGTTCAATGATTAGCCTGATAATGTGGGCGGATTACCCCGCTCAGTCAAGATTTCCTTGGTCGAGACAAAACAGTGTATCTGGAAGTACTTGCTGTTTGCGAGGCTCGGCCTCTTCCTGGTTAATCTGGCGGCGTTGCTGGCCCGCAGGGCGTAACGCAGATTTGTAATCGGCACGACGTTGCGACCTTTGGCGGCGTATGAACTGTCTTGCAGCCGGCTGATTCAGCTTGATCGGCTGGGATGTCGCCGTCTTCTGCCCTCGGCGCGGCCTTATCGTTCACGGTGTGGGTCATAACCGGCGTGACCGTCGGTTCAAACGCGGTGCTCCTCGTTCTTGAGCCTGCGGTCATTGCCCGGCAGCCCAGACCTCTTGTTGTGTCAGCGGCAAGCAATCACAACCCCACGCGGGGATGGTGTATTCCTCCCTGCCGCGACTCCTCCACGAGCTCTTGCTCTGCCTTCCGTCACGCAGCCTTCTTCCGGACGGCAAAGTGAAATGAGTTCCCTGTGTTCTGCGGCCACACCGCAGCCGCAAGCCGTTTGCGTTGCGGCTGCCACTCTACACGCACGCACTGGTTGCACTTAGGGCAACCCGTGACGGTGCTGTCGTCGGTCTGAGCCTTGCGCCGGACGGTGTATTTCAAGTATCCGAACCACGGGTAACGGAAGGAGATCAGCCAGGCGGCCTTAAGCACCAGCCACGTGAATAACTTGTGGTTCTTGAACCGCAGCGCCCATTGCAGGAGCAGAGTCTGCGGGCCCGCCAGCGAAGCGTCTGTCATGCGGCTGACAACCTCGACGTGGCGGTACGTGAAGTCCGAATTGCAGTGCGGACACTTGGCGTCCAGCACCAAGGTGTCAAAGTGGTCGTTGATCTCGCGATCGCGTATTACCGCCGGCGCGGCTTTGTGCCAAAGGCCTTTGCCCCCAAAGAAGCCCATTAGGCCGCACCAGATTGTCCACGGCCTTTCGGGAAAATTCGCCGCCATGCGATAACGGCGCTCGTCAATGGTTTCATAGAACTGGCCGGCATCAGGAATGGTCTTGTCCTTCAGGCAGTTGACGTAAAGCGTGCTCCCGGGATAGGGCTGGATGCTGCCGAGCGACATGTGCAGGTTCTCACAGCGCTCCCGGAAAAAAGTCATAGTTTCCTTCATGGTCTCAGGCGTCTCGGCGGGGTCGCCGAAGATGAAATTGCCGCCGAACCCGACCCCTGCCTTGTAGCACATCGGTATGACCTCCGCGATTTGCTTCGGGTGAGACTTTTTCTTCATGCTCGTCAGCACCGTTTCACTGGCGCTCTCCATGCCGTAAGAGAAGGCATAGCACCCGGCGTCTTTGGCCGTCATGATGTCTTCCTGCGTCAGGCCTACGTTCGCGTGAGTCTGAAAGCACCAGACCAAATCCCACTTGCGCTCCTGCTTGAGCTGCTTGATGGCCTGGCTAAATTCAACCAGCCGGTCCCGCTTGGGGGCGAACAATTCGTCCAGGATGACCAAGAGGTTGAAGCGGTACTTGTCGTGGAAGTAGGCCAACTCCTTCATCACGTCGGCTGAAGAACGGGTGTGGTAGGGCGTGGGCCGGTCATGCACGCAGAATGTGCAGCGGAAGGGGCAGCCGCGGCCCGCCACCACCACCCAGGGGCGCGGTTCCGCATGTGGATAGCGGTAGAGCGGACGGGCGCCCAAAGAGAAATTATCCAGCATGTTGTTGGCGTCAAAAGTGTCGAACTCGGGGTAGGTCAACGTTTCGATGTCCGGATAACAGAAGTTCTCCGGTGTCGCTTCCACCCGGCCGTCTTTCCAGTAGAAGATGTTGGAAACCTGCCTGGGCTCGGTCCCCGAAGAAATCGAAGACACGATTTGCGTCACGATATGTTCGCCGTCACCCTTGACCGCAAAATCCGGCTTCAGGTACTCGAACACGAACCTCCGATCATAGGACACGATGCCGCCGCCCAAGATTATCGGGGTGCTCGGCATCCTGCTGCGGACTGTCCGCATGCAGTCCCGCAAAAAGGCATAATCGGTGCAGATTCCACCCGTGCAAACCACATCCGGCTGGTACTGATCCAGGTGCCGGGTGATGGTGTCCATCGCCATTGCTTTCGCGCTGGGAAAGCCGTACAGGTTATTGGGATCGCAGCCAAATACTTCGTGTCCCGCCGCCTTCAGCGCACCCGCAATATAGGCCAGCCCAACCGGGAAATCAGACATCGAGAGCGGGGCTGGGTATTTGTACTTGTAAAGCTGAGTGGGGACGATAATCGAAATTCGCATGGTCTTAATTCAAGTTCAGTTTGTCAGATAGCCGGTTCCCGTGTCAAACAGGCACCGCAAGGTGCGCATCCTCCCGCCATTCCCAATCGGCGGAATAGCGGGCTTCCCAGTTGTCCCAAGCGCAAATTGTTGCTTTCGTACTCGCGATCTCCTCGAGAGGCTCGCGTCGAGGAAACCGGGGGTGACCGGCGGCACCTTGCCCGCTCGTCCTTCCCAAGAAATCATGCTAACGCTAAATGGGTGAAGCTAATTTGTCAAATTAGTAGTCTCCATCTACGATGCCCGCGAGGGCAAGCGGGTGGAAGCGTCTGAGACCATGGCTACCGGCAGGTCCCTGCCTCAGTTTGGGTCCCACTGATAGTCGTACCCGGGATCGGGTTCGTAGGCGGCGGCGACATTGTTTCCATCGTAAACGACCTAGACGTGCGCGAGGTGCCCATCCACAAACGCGATCTTGCTTCTGGCGCTTTGCCTGGCAGCGATGATCGCAATGACCACCAGCAACTCAATCAGCGTGAACGCGCCACAGCCCCTCCTGCCAGGAACCGGGTTAGGCTCATCCTGCGTCATCGGTTCTGAGCGAGCCCAAATCGGTGGTGTCGCTACGCGGCCATGAGGCGATCGAAATAGAGTTGGCTTCACGCTGCGCGGGCAAAACCGCCTCCTCACACACTCTCATGCTCACGATTATGGGAGGATTCGAGACGGCGTCAAGCTCGCGCTTTTGCGCCCCGCCGGAGCGGACAGCTTCCAAAGTTGTCGGGCCCTTGACCACCTCAACCCGCTTGCCCCCGTTCCGACTTTGTCACCTGCCGGGGACCCAGAATGCCGGCAACCCAGAATAAGAACCGCTGGGTTGCGCTTGACGCTCCAATCCGGCTGCCGCTAGATTGCGTTGAATTTGTATGATGTTCAGCTCGGAGAAAGCAAGCGCAACTGCCATTAAACTGGGCGTTGCAGTGCCCGGCGAAGATGCAGCAGGAACACTTCTGCTGGATTCACGACGAGGTTGTGAGTGTTGGGGCTTGCCTGGCGGACGCGCGGCGGAGCGATTCGATGACTCGGGCGACCTATGGTGATCAGCCGCACGCCTTACCGCATCTCCTTCTTCGGCGGCGGCACCGACTATCCAGCGTGGTACCGGGAGAACGGTGGCGCGGTGCTGGGTACGGCCATCGATAAGTACTGTTTCATCACCTGCCGCTACCTGCCGCCATTTTTTGAGCACCGGTTGCGGCTGGTGTATTCCAAGATTGAGGACTGCCAGCGCGCGTCCGACATCCAACACCCGGTTGTGCGGACGGTGCTGGGCATGCTAGGGGTTGAGCGGGGGCTGGAAATCCATCACGACGGCGATCTGCCCGCCCGCAGCGGTATGGGCTCCAGCTCGGCTTTCACCGTTGGCTTCCTTCACGCCATGTACGGCCTGCTGGGGCGCTTGACTTCCCAGCAGCAAATGGCCGCGGAGGCCATTCACGTCGAGCAGGACCTGATCGGCGAAACAGTCGGTGCTCAGGACCAGATCTTCGCTTCCTTCGGCGGATTCAACTGCATTGAGTTCAAGCGCGATGGCGGCTTCCGGGTTGAGCCTCTGACCCTGGCCAAAGAGCGGCTGGATGAGCTGAATGGCTCGCTCATGCTCTTCTACACCGGCCTGCGCCGGACCGCATCGGAAGTGGCCGCCAGCTATGTGACGGACATTGGCGCGCGGGCCAAGCAGTTGACCCGCATGCGGCAGATGGTCGATGAGGGAATGAAGATCCTGGGCGGCAAGGGTTCGCTCGATGCCTTTGGCGACCTTCTGGACGAGGCCTGGCGGCTCAAGCGCAGCCTCAGCGGAGTGGTCTCCAACACGCAAGTGGATGAGATTTACTCAGAGGCCCGGCGGGCTGGAGCGCGCGGCGGCAAGCTGCTGGGGGCGGGCGGGGGTGGCTTCTTCCTGTTTTACGTGCTCCCTGCTTGCCAGCAGCAGGTGAAGGAACGCTTGCGCAGTTTGCTCTGGGTTCCTTTCCAGTTCGACACGAGCGGCAGCCAGATCATCTTTTACTCGCCCGGACAGGATTACGCTGAGCTCGACCAGGCCCGATCGGCGAATCCGGGCCATTCATTCCGGGAAGCCTTTTCGACTAGCGCCGCGAGTGCCGCGGCATGGTCCAACCAACCGCCGGGCAGCGCGCCCGGGAAACCAACTTAAGCATGACTGCGGATGATCTGATCGACTTTGAAACCGATATCGCGAAGCTCTTTAACGAGGCCAAGATTCGCGCCCCGGTCCATCTCTATTCGGGCAATGAGGCCCAGATGATCGAGATCTTTCGCGAGGTGCGGCCGGAGGATTGGGTATGCTGCTCCTGGCGCAGCCACTACCAATGCCTGCTCAAGGGGGTTCCACCCGAGAAGGTTCGGGAGGAGATTCTCGCCGGGCGCTCTATCTCACTGTGCTTTCCCGAATACCGGGTCGTGTCCTCTGCCATCGTGGGCGGCATACCGCCCATCGCCGTCGGGATTGCGCTGGGCCTGAAACGCCGGAATGAGCCGGGGCGCGTACACTGTTTCATGGGGGAGATGACCTCGGAAACCGGCATCGTCCACGAGTGCATCAAGTATTCCTTCAACCACGGGCTTCCCATCCGGTTCATTGTGGAAGATAACGCCAAGTCGGTTTGCACCGACACGCGTGAGACGTGGAAACAGCCGGCGCTGACATTCGAGAAGACCACCCACCCGATGGTGGTTTATTACAAATACCAGACAAAGTATCCGCACGCCGGCGCGGGACAGCGAGTCCAGTTCTAAGCCATGAAGTATTTCGACGAGATGTGCCGGGCCATGGAATGGCTGGCGCGCGACCCCCGGGTGATGTTCCTGGGACAGGCAGTTGGGTGCCCCGGGACGGCCATGAGCAACACCCTCAAAAACGTGCCGCGGGACAAGCTGATCGAGCTGCCGGTGGCTGAGGAGCTGCAGATGGGGATGACCAGCGGGCTCGCCCTGACCGGCCATATTCCGGTAAGCATCTATCCCCGGTGGAACTTTCTGCTGCTGGCGGTCAACCAGGTAGTGAATCACCTGGACAAGTTCCCGCTGATGTCCAACGGCGGTTACCGGCCGAAAGTGATCATCCGGACCGGCATCGGCTCGGTGCGGCCGCTGCATCCGCAGTATCAGCATGTGGGCGACTTCACCGATGCGTTCCGCCTGATGTGCCACAACATCGAGGTGATCCGGCTGGAAGAGCCGCAAGATGTATTTCCCGCCTACCAGCGGGCCTTTGAAAGAGAAGACGGCAAGAGCACGATCGTGGTTGAGTATGGCGACTACTACAACGAAAAGTAAGAAGAACGCCGCCCGGTCCGGTGCCGCCCCGGCGCCCCTGGACTGGCCGTTGATGCATAACAACATCCCCCGCGCCGACCTGGATGCGCTCATCGAGTATCTCCGCCAGGAGAGCCCGATGCTCACGCAGTCCCGCCAGGTGCGGTTATTCGAGCAGGAATGGTCTGCCTGGCTCGGCGTCAAGCACAGCGTCTTCGTCAACTCCGGCGCCTCCGCCAACCTCCTGACCATGACGGCGCTCCGCGAGACTTATGGCTTGGGCGAGGTCATTGTCCCCACCCTCACCTGGGTTTCGGACATCGCGTCCGTGATCCAGTGCGGCTTCAAGCCGGTGTTCGTGGACATCAATCCGCGCACTCTTGGCATGGACGATCAACAAGTAATCGCCCGGCTGACACCGCAGACCCGGGCCGTCTTTCTCACGCATGTGCTAGGTTACAACGCCTTGACGCAGCGGCTGCTGGACGAATTGAAGGCCCGCAACATCCCGCTTATCGAGGATGTCTGCGAGTCGCATGGCGCAACCTTCAAGAGCCGCAAGCTGGGCACCTTCGGACTGATGTCCAACTTCTCGTATTACTATGCCCACCACATGAGCACGATCGAGGGCGGCATGATCTCGACCGACGATCCCGACCTCTACGAAACCCTGCGCATGCTCCGCTCGCACGGCATGGTGCGGGAGTCGGACTCGGTCCAGCTCAAGCAAAGCTACTGCGAGAAGCACCCCGACCTGAATCCCGATTTCATCTTCGCCTTCTCCGCCTACAACGTCCGCAGCACGGAAATCAACGCCGTGCTCGGCCGCTCGCAGCTCAAGCGCCTTGACCAGAACAATGAGCGCCGGCGCGCCAACCTCCGCCTGTTCCTGGACCACCTCGATTCCAAGAAATACCGCACCGATTTTGAGGTCGAAGGTAGCTGCAACTACGCCTTCACCCTCATCCTCACGCAGCCCGACCCGGCGTTCCGGGACCGACTTGAGCAGCGGTTGCGCGAGGCCAAAGTGGAGTTTCGCCGCGGCACCTCGGGCGGCGGCAACCAACTCCGCCAGCCTTACGTACGCAAGCTGCTGGGCGACCGCGCCTTTGAGAACTACCCCAAAGTGGACCACGTGCACTTTTACGGCTATTATATCGGCAACTATCCAGAGCTGGAGCAGAGCAAGATTCTGGCCTTGTGCGCCATGCTCAATCAGCTTCGGTGAGAGCCAACCGGCCAGCACATGAACCGACCACTAGATGTTCTGTTTGTCAGTCCTGATTCGTCCTTTCAGGCCTACCAGGCCCTGAGCAAGGATTTCTCCGCCATCGAACCGCCCACTTGGGCGCTCTTGCTGGCGCAAAGCTGCCGCGCCAAGGGGTTCGGAGTTGCGATTCTCGACTGCGGGGCAGAGAGGTTGAGCGTTGAAGACTCGGTCAAACGCATCGCGGAAGCCAATCCCCGCCTGGTTTGCCTGGTTGTCTATGGTCAGAACCCGAATTCCGGCACGACCAACATGATCGGCGCCACTGCGTTATGCCGGGCGCTCAAGCAGCAACACCCAGCCTATCCCATCTGTTTCGTCGGCTCTCACATCAGTGCGCTGCCCAATGAAGTGCTCGCCCTGGACTGCGTTGACTTGATCCTGCTGAACGAAGGCGTCTATGCCTTACACAATCTGCTGCGCACTGACCTGCGCAGCGATCTGTCCAAGGTCAAAGGGATTGGCTACAAGCAGGACGGCGTCCCTGTGCTCAACCCGCCGGAACGCGTGGTGCCCCAGGAGCAGATGGACGTGGACCTCCCAGGCTACGCGTGGGACCTGCTCCCGTATCGCCAGCGGCCGCTCGATTTATACCGCGCCCACTTCTGGCACGCGGAGTTCAACCACAACTTCCGCACCCCGTTTGCCGCCATTTACACCTCGCTGGGCTGCAAGTTCAAATGCGACTTCTGCATGATCAATATCGTCAACCGCGTTGACAATGCGGATGGCGTAGTCGCTTCCCACTCGCCGAACATGCGGTTCTGGTCCCCGGGCTTCATCATCGGCGAATTCGAGAAGCTCGCCCAGCTCGGCGTGGAGACCCTGCGCATCTCCGATGAGATGTTCTTCCTCAACAAGCGGTTCTTCGAGCCGCTGCTCAACCTCATCGTCGAGCGCGGGCTCAAGTTCCGCATGTGGTCTTACTCCCGCATCGACACCGTCCAACCGCACTACCTGGACCTGTTCCGGCGTGCGGGCATCGGCTGGCTGGCGCTGGGCGTCGAGGCGGCCAACCAGATGATCCGACATGAGGTGTCCAAGGGCAGCTTTAAGGACGTCAATATCCGCCAGGTCGCCCGCACCATTCGCGAGCACGACCTGAATGTTATCGCCAACTACATCTTTGGCTTCCCGGAGGATACGCGCGAAACCATGCAGCAGACCCTGGATTTGGCCCACGAACTCAATAGCGAGATGGCCAACATGTATCCGTGCCAGGCCCTGCCCGGCAGCACGCTTTACTACACGGCCCGCGCCAACGGCTGGGCCCTGCCGGACTCCCCTGCCGGCTACGGCTTCCTCTCCTACGAAAGCCAGCCCATGCCCACCCGCCATTGCTCAGCCGCCGAGGTCCTGCGCTTCCGCGATGAAGCCTGGCAGAAGTATTTCGCCAATCCTGATTACCTGAACCTCGTCGAGCGCAAGTTCGGCGCCGAGCAGCGAAAGAACGTCCAAGCCATGGCGAGCATCAAGCTCCGCCGCAAGCTCCTGGGCGATACTCCGCCGCAGAACGGCCCACGCGCCCTGACAGTCTAATCCGGGTAATGGCTGACCTCAGCATCCTCATTGTCTCGCACAACAAGCCGCGCTTCGCCAAAGCGGCCGTCCAGAGCGTGCTGGACCAAACCCACCCCAACTGGCAGGGCATCCTGATGGACAGCGGCGTGCTGCTGAACCAGGGCTTCTTCGATTACCTCGAGGACCCGCGCCTCAAAGTCGTCCCATCTGGAGAGACGCCCGAACTCGCCCGCAGCAAGAACATGGCCTCGTGGTGCTTCAATCGCCTCCTCAACTCGGGCCAGGTCACCGGCGAACTCATCATGTATTTGAATGACGATGACCTCCTCTACCCGGAAGCCTTCGAGACCTATTGGGCCTACTACGAGCGGCATGGCCGCGTCCCTCAAGCCATGTATGCCTCTCAGGACATCGGCCTGGTGAACCCCAACGGCGACACCCAGATCATTGGCCGCCGCGTCGCCGACCGCCCGGGCGGGCGGTCCTGCAAGGGCCGCA
>OCZT010006613.1_pt1 | contig 11462 bp, 9 predicted proteins | sample 1539031 | NCBI WGS metagenome assembly OCZT01 (sample SAMEA3539308, study PRJEB22396) | soil metagenome | biome: tundra; feature: field; material: soil | place: USA | collected 2010-05 | depth 0.15 m
TCTCGCCCCCGAGCCGTTCGGCGAGCAGCAGCACGATGTCTGACTTGCCGACCGCAGTTGGTCCGGCCAGCAAGAGGGGGGGAGGAGGGAGGACCGAGGAGGGGGGATGGGGTTCGGGTTCGGCTGCCATCGCTATTCTCTATTCTCCATGTTTTACCCCCTATCCGCGCTTCGCTTCCGGGCGGCGCAGGAGGGCAAGCAACACCAAGCCTGCTGCGAAAATGGCAATGCTGACCAAGTGCGCCGGCGTGGCCCATCCGCCGAGGTAATGTTTTGGTTCCGGGTAATCACCACGAAACATCTCGACAAACGAGCGCAGCACGGCATAGCTCACCAGGTAAACGCCAAAGACCTGCCCATCGAATTTCTTGCGCCGAAACAGCCAGGCCAGCGCGGCGTAGAGGCATAGATTGAGGAGTGACTCATAGATCTCCGTCGGATGCACCGGGAAAGTCGGCGAGCCCAGCGGATTGCCTTCGGGGAAGCGAATGGCCCAGGGCAAGTTGCAGGCGCGCCCGTAACAGCAGCCGTTGAGCAGGCAGCCGATCCGGCCGAAGACGTATCCCAACGCAATGCTCGGCGCCAGGATGTCCGCCAGCTTCCAGAGCGGCAGCTTTTTCAGGCGGGCGTAGAGAATGCAGGCCAGCGAGGAGCCGATCAGCCCCCCATAAAAGACCAATCCGCCATTCCAGACCATGAAGATTTCCTCCAGCGGTCTGCCCGCAAATGACTCGCGCCAATACGAAATAACGTAAAGCGTCCGCGCCCCCAGAATTGCCCCCACGATCAGCCAGGGGCCAAGGTCGATGATCTTCTCGGCGGCCATGCCCGCGTGCATCGCCCGCCGGCCGGCTGTCCACAGACCGGCCAGAAAGCCCAGCGCGACCATTACGCCGTACCAGTGAATAGGCAACGGGCCGAGATGAAACGCAATCGGATGCATCGCTTAGAGTGTAGAATCAAAAGGCAGGCCGCGAAACGAAAATGTGCCCTTCCGCCCGCACTGCTTGATCACCGCAAGCGGTCAGTTGCCATTCGTAACTACCGCCGGCGCTGATGGGCCCCAGTGGGGCACAGGCGGTCGCGGCGGCGGGCGGCGCGGCAGGGGAGGCAATCGCTTGACCAGCTCGCGCCAGGCCTCCTGTTCGGCCGAGGACATCTGCTTCCAGTGCTCGGCGCTCTTCAGAAACTCCTGGCGCTCCGCGAGGCTCAAATCGGTGAACTTGGCAACGGAGTTCAGGTACTGATCTCGTTGCTCGGGGGATAACCTTCCGAGGGTTTGCAGCATCCTCTCGACCTGCCGCCGCTCCGGTTCGGGCAGGCCCTTGATAGCCTTCTCCTTTTCTTGCGCGGTCAATTCGAAGAACCGGTTGAAGCGGCTCAACGTGGCCCGGCGCTGAGCTTCGGACATCGCGGCCCAGCGGTTAATGCCCTGTTCGAGCAAATCGCGTCGCGCCGGGGAGAGGTTGTTGAGCAGCTCCCGCCGCTGCTCGTCGCTGCGGCCTTCGATCTCGGCAAAGTAACTGAGGGTGGCCTCGTTCTCCAAAAGGTCCTTTTGCACCTCCGGCGGCAGCTTGTCCCATTCCCGGAGCCGGTCTTCGACCAACTTGCGCTGCTGCTCCGGAATCCCGGCCAGTTGGGCGGGGCGGTTGGTCGCCGACGCGGTCATTAGCGGCCGCAGATACCAGCGCAGCTCGGTCACGCTCAGGCGCAGCTCGCGCTCATCGGGCTTGAGGGATTCATATTCACGCACCTTGGCCAGAATCATCCGGCGGGCTTCGGTTGGGCGATTGGTGAGGGTCTGTTCCCGCTCGGGGGCAGGCATCGCCAACAGTTCCCGGAAGAAGCTGATCGGCGGTTTGGGCACCGGCGGCAGCGGTGCATGCTTAAGCGGCGCCGAAGGGTTGGTCACGAGCGGCGCCGCGCCAATTGAGACAGACTGGGTCGAGGCCGGCAGATTGGTCGCAGCCTTGGCCGGCAGCGACGCTGACAGCAGGCAGCCGGCGCCGAGCAAGACCGCCAGCCGGAAAGACACAGGTTGGAACAAACTCATTGCAGCACCGTGAGCAATTGTTCATCCGGGCGCGGTGTCGGATTGGAGGCGCGAATAGCATCGAAGTCTTTCAGGACATCAGGGCTGGGCAGGGAGGCCACGGCCGAAACGGCCGCCACACTCTCGACGAGCTTATGGCGCTGGGCGTCTTGAATCAAAAGACACGATACCACCCCGGCGCATGCCACGGTGGCAGCCAAGGCCGCTTTCGGCAGCCAGCGCAGCCGCAGCCAGCCCGACCATTCCCATCCCGGCCGGCGCTGCTCTGCGGCGGCTTCGCGCTCGGCGGCCCGCAGCACCCGCGCTGTGAAATTGCTCGGCACGGGCACGTCCTGCAACGCGCCCAAGGCCGCGTTCAGTCCGGCTTCGACTTCCCAATCCACTTGCGCCTCAGGGTGGGCCGCCAGCCAGGCGCGCAATTCGGCTTCCTCAGCGGCGGTGAGTTTCCGGCGCCAGCTTAGCTCGCGCAAGTGGTTATAGATCGGGTCGTTTGTCATATAACATTGCCAGTAATATTAAAACCGTTCGGTTTACAAAGTTGCTTTCAATTCGGCTCATGCCAGGCGCCGCTCTGCAAATAGGGTTTCAGCTTCTGCTTGAGTGTCTCCCGTCCCCGGTGAATGAGGGATTTCGTCGCCGACACCGAGCAGCCAAGCACCTTGGCAATCTCCTCGTAACTCAGTTCGTCCTGGCGGCAGAGCAGGATGGCGAGGCGCTGGTTTTCCGGCAGCACGGCCAGGGCCTGTTCAATCTTCTGCTCCAGCTCGCTGTGCAATAAGCGCTCAGGCGGCGAGGCTGTCTTATGGTCCTCGAACTGGTGCAGCGGCTGGTCTTCCTGCTCCGGGTGGGGCGTGTCCATCGAATCGACCGGATGCCGCGAGCGGCGGCGGATTTCGTTCAGGCACAGGTTCCGGGCGATGGTGAACAGCCAGGTCGAGAACTTGGAGGAAACCTCGTAACGGCTGGCGGACTTGAATACCTGCACAAAGACCGCCTGGGCGAGGTCCTCGGCCTCCGTCGCGTCGCGCAGCATACGGTAAGCAAGGTTTAGGACCGGCTGCTTGTACCGGTCCACCAGCATGGCAAAAGCACCCGTGTCGCCCTGCTTCACGCGCAACATCAGGGCGGCATCGGGATCGGGCGCCACGGCCATATTCGTCAATCTAGCAAACACTGGGATGGCCACAAGGTTTCGCGGGCACTTGCGTTGGAGGGCTTTTGCACCCAAAGTGATGCGCGGATGCAGGAATTGCTTAACAAGATCGAAGCGAGCGCCGCGGCACGCCTGGCGCTGCCGCCGGGCCGGCAGCCGGCCCAGGAACTGGCCCGCTACAAGGCCTTCCTGAAGGTGGAAACGCACCGGCTCAAGTTGCACCACCGCGCCGGCATCGGCGGCCTCGAGATCTGCCACGCCCGCGCCGCGATCCTCGACGCGCTGCTGCGCCACCTTTGGGACGCGGCCAAGGCCGGCATGTCCGAACAGGGGCTCAAGGAGTTCCCCCAACTGGCGCTGGTGGCCATCGGCGGTTATGGCCGGGCGGAGCTCAATCCGCACAGCGACATTGACTTCATGTTCCTGCACAGCGGTCAGGTGGCCGCCGGCACCCGCCCGCTGCCGCATCTGTCGCGCATTATCGACGGCCTGCTCTATCCGCTTTGGGACGTTGGTCTGAAGATCGGGCACTCGGTCCGCAGCATCGAGGACTGTGTCAAGGTTGCCAACAGCGACATGCAAGCCAAGACCTCGCTCATCGAGGCCCGGCTCATCACGGGCGACGATGCGTTGTTCAAGCGGTTCCAACGGACCCTGGTCAGCAAATGCGTCTCCGGCTACGAACCGGAGTACATTGCGATGCGCCTGGCTGACCAGGCGGCCCGGCGCGCCAAGTTCGGCAACTCGGCCTGCATGCAGGAACCCAACCTCAAGAACGGCTGTGGCGGCCTGCGCGACTACCAGAACCTGCTCTGGATGGCGTTCTTCAAGTACCGCACCCACTCGCTCAAAGAACTGCAGGCGAATGACCTCATCGGCGAGGCCGAGCGCAAACACCTGGAAGAAGCCTATGACTTCCTGCTCCGCGTCCGCACCGAGATGCACTACCACACCAACCGGGCGATGGACGCGCTCAGCAAGAGTCTCCAGCCCGCCGTCGCCTACAACCTCGGCTACCACGAGCGCTCGCCCAGCAAACGTATCGAGGGGTTCATGCGCGACCTTTACACCCACTCGCGCAACATCTTTCTCATAACCCGCACCCTCGAGCAACGGCTGGCCCTCCTGCCGCAGGCACACGGCTTCTCGGGCTTTTCGCTCCCCAGCCGTCTCACCGGACTGCTTCCCGGCGGGCGCAAGCTGGTCACCGAGCCTGTGGACGGGTTCAAGTTCATTAACGGGGAGATCCACGCCGTCTCCAACCGCGTCTTCCGCGACCACCCGCGCCGGCTGATGCGCGTGTTTCTGTACGCGCAACAGCGCGGGCTGCGGTTGCACCCGGACCTGGCGCAACTCATGCGCAACCAACTCGGCTTGGTGGACCGCGCGTTCCTCTCGGATGAACATGTCCGGGAAACCTTTCTGGCCATCCTCGACCAGCGCGGCAGCGTCGCGCCCGTCCTGCGCGCCATGCACGAGGTGGATCTGCTCGGCAAGTACCTCCCGGAGTTCGGCAAGCTCACCTGTCTGGTGCAACATGAATTCTACCACCAATACACCGCCGACGAGCACACGCTGATGTGCCTGGAGCAGTTGGACCGCGTCTGGGAGGCCAAGGCGCCGCCCTACTCCACCTACACCCCGCTCTTCCAGAAGATCGAACGGCCCTTCATCCTCTACCTCGCCTTGCTTCTCCACGACGTGGGCAAAGCCGACGGCCACGGCCATCACACTGAGGTAAGCTGCGAACTGGCTGTATGCGCCGCCAAACGCCTCCGCCTCGACGAGGCCGCCGCCAAGACCCTGCTGCTCGTCATCGAACACCACCTGTTGATGGCCAACGTCTCGCAGCGCCGCGACCTGGACGACCCGGCGGTGATCCGCCAGTTCGCCAAAAAGGTGCAGACCCCTGAAACATTGGCCCTGCTCACCCTGCACACCTTTGTCGATTCCGAGGCCACCAGCGACAAGCTGTGGAACGGCTTCAAAGACCTGCTCCTCGGCTCCCTGCACCACAAAGCCATGCAACTCATGACCGGCGGCACGGAGTTCGTCCGCGTGGAAGAAAAGCAGCGCGAAGGGCTGATGCAGGAAGTCCGCCGCCTGGCGCCCGAACCGTTGAGCGAGGAGGAACTCCAGGCCCAGTTCGCCACCCTGCCAGCGCCCTACTTCCAGATCCATCCCGCCAAGGAAATCCTGGGCGACCTCCTCGTGGCCCACCGTTTCATGCGCCTGCAGGTATCCGATGAGGAAAACCCGCTGGCCCCCGTCGTCAACTGGCACAACGAGCCCGATCGCGGCTACAGCGCCGTCAAGATCTGCACCTGGGATCGTGCCGGCCTCTTCCGCAAAATCGCCGGCTCCCTCAGCGCGGCCGGCCTCAACATCCTAAGCGCCCAGATCTTCACGCGCAAAGACGACATCGTGCTCGACACCTTCTTCGTCGCCGACGCCCTCACCGGCAACCTGGCGGGCCTGGACCAGCGCGAACGCTTTGAGAGCGTTCTCCACAAGGCCCTCACCGGCGAGGAAGTCGATTTCCCGGCCTTGATCGGGCGGCAGAGAATCTCCCGGCCACTCTACCAGGCCTACTTCGGCGAGAAGATCGCCACCCAAATCTACCTCGACAATGAGGCCTCTGAGAGACGCACCCTCATCGAAATCGAGACCGAAGACCGCATCGGCCTGCTCTACACCATTTCCCAAACCCTGACTGAGCTGGCCCTGGACATTTCCTCCGCGAAAATCTGCACCGAACGCGGCGCGGCCATTGACAGTTTCTACGTCCGCGAGCTGACCGGCAGCAAGATCCTCGACCCCGAGCGGCAGCACTCGATCGAACGCCAACTCCGCCGGGCCATCCACGCCTTGGACGCGAAATAGCCCCACCCTCCGCTGGCTCTGGCTTTATCCAGGCTTTGGGGTAGCATTGTGGGAGCCTTGGGGTAGCATTGGGGACGCTTTGGGGTGGCTTTGGGGTCGCAATCGGTTGGCTATCAACAAGCTTTGGGGTGGCTTTGAGGTCGCATTGGGGTGGCTTGAGTTGACTTTCCGCGGTTTCAGCTTTCAGCCTTTCAGCTTTTGCCAGAGTGTGGCTTTGGGTGGCTTTGCGCGGGCTTTCTGACTTCCGGCTTCTGAGCGTCGGGGTCGCTTACGACAAATCCTGGCCGATAGCGTAGGCGTCGGGCAGTCGCTCGCGGAGGTCCGGGCGATGGCTGGCCAGCAGACCACACAGCCAGTGACGCATGAAAGCCACCAGCCAGCAAATGCCGGCGTCTCTGGAGATCTCTTCGAATTGTCGCGCACTTGCATCCCCTCGCCCCGGGGGAGCGGGCTCGGCCCCTGCTGAGGACGGCGGGCGCTACGAATGGAGCAGAACCGCCGCTGCTGGAGAGAACCAGCCGAACGAGGCAGGCAGCCGTGAATCATTTCGTCCGTGATCATCACACCAATCGGTTACCCACCATTGAATTTGACCGGCAGCCGGGCGAATGGTTCCCTTTGGCCATGCGGCACTTGCTTATTGCCTTTGTGTCCGGTGCGGCCTTGGCCCTGGTCGGAACCGTCCTTGCCAGCGATCCCGACGGCGCGGCCAGCCTGGCCGGGAAAGCGGAGTTGCCCGCAGGCAAGGGTCTCGCCGCGCAATTCCCTGGCGATGCCGGGCTCAAGCGTCACGCGGACGTGATCTTCGCGGATGATTTCGAGAGTGGAACTATTGGCGCCGGCTGGGACGAGACGGGGAACAAGGATGGCAACGTCTTGCAGTTTGCCGATCCGGGTGACGACGCCGGGCTCGGGCGACGCTGCTTGCGCGTCGAGGCGCACCTCGGCAAGGATACAGGCGGAGGTCTGACTAAGTGGTTCGAGCCGGCGGACCCGATCTTCATCCGCTTCTACACCCGTTTCGACCCGGGCTGCGATTATGTGCATCACTTCGTGACGCTGCGCGCGAACAAGGGATTGCACGGCGGCGACAAGTGGACTGGGTTTGGCGGCGCGGGGTTGAAGCCCGAAGGCACTGAGCGCTTTTCCACGGCCATCGAACCGTGGGGCAACTGGGGCCGCTGGCCGGCGCCGGGGCGCTGGAATTTTTACAGCTACTGGCACGAGATGGAGATCTCGAAGGACGGGAAGTACTGGGGCAATTCCTTTGGCGTGCCTGCTGCTCCGGTCATCCCGCGTGGCCGGTGGATTTGCGTCGAATTCATGCTCAAGCACAACACGCCGGGGCAGCCGGACGGCGAACAGGCTTTCTGGATCGACGGCGCGCTGCAAGGCCACTGGAAGGGAATCAATTGGCGCAAGACCGCGGCGCTCAAGGCCAATGCGCTGACACTCGAAAGCTACATCACCGACCGCTGGACGACGAACCCGGTGAACGTGGTTTTCTTCGACAACGTTGTTGTCGCCCGCCGCTACATCGGCCCGGTCGGGCGGAAGTGAGGCCTCCGGCACCGAAACCGCGGAGACGTCGCTATCAGCGATCCAGGATGGTCAAGGTGGCCCGCCGGAACTGGACAACTTCTCCCTCGGACTGAAGCCCGATGGGACCGGCAACGACCTCCACGCCCTCGACGGTATTGACTTGCATGCCGTTCAGCTTGACCGAGTAACGCGATCCCTGCGCAAGAATCTCAACCCGGTTCCATTCGCCTGGCGGGACTTCCGCATCCACGGTTTTCGCCACTCCGGCGATGTCACCGGCCAACGGGTGCTTGGACACAGAGAAGAACCGCGGTTGGCCGGCGGCGATCTTCCTGCCCTGCAATCCGAGAAGGTCTCCCGCGCTGCCGTGCTTCAACTGGAATTCGACAGCCGGCGGAATCGCCTTCATTGGGTTGCCGATGCGAGAAAAGACGCCGCTGTTGCCGGGTTTGCTGCCCGGCGGCCAGCGGTATTCCACGACTAATCGAAAATCAGTGACCACCGGCCCTTTGTAAATAAATCCGACCGGTGTGCCCTGGCAGGTGAGAAGGCCATCTTGAACGCTCCAGACTTGCTCCATTTTGACCTGGGGATCAGCTAGCACATAGGACCAGCCGCTCAACGTCTTTCCGTCGAATAATTCGATCGCCGCCTGGCGCGGGGTTGAGGTGGAGCAGGACGTTACAGTGACGAGGAGGACCGCAGCCAAGCCCCATGCGCTCCGGAGTATTCGGTTCTGATTTGTCATAGTCGTGCCTTATTGAAGGCTGCAGTATGCGCAATTGGACGGGAAATCAAAGACGAACTTTCTGTGTGACGCCGAATCATCCTGGGACTACGCCCCCGCAGGTACACTGGCATGCGCCGCCCGAGGTGGGAACCGCAAAGGGCTTTACCTGGCCTCATTTTGACCTAAATTGCATGCATGGTCGCCCTCGAAGCCAGCAAACTCTTTTGTCAACTGAGCCCCCCGGAGTTGACGGCCCTGCACCGCGTCGCCAGCGAGCGAAGCTATGCCGCGGGGAAGGAGATATTCAAGGAAGGCGACGAAGGGGACGGCGTTTACGTGGTGCGGGACGGGCTGGTGGAGATTTCCGGATTGGTTGACCAGAAGGGGCGGCTGGTGTTCTCGAAGATCAGTCCCGGGGACGTGTTCGGCGAGATGGCCGTGATCGATAGCAAGCCGCGTTCGGCGTGCGCGGTGGCCAAGGAGGACACGAAGGCCTATTTCATTCCGCGCGCGGAGATGCTGGTGCTGGTCGAGCGCTCGCCCGCGCTGGCGCTGGCGGTGCTGCGGGAGGTCAGCGACCGGCTGCGCGACTTCAACCAGCAGTACCTCCGCGAGACGCTGCAAGCCGAGCGCCTGACCGTCGTCGGCCGCTTCGCCCGGTCGATCGTCCACGATTTGAAGAACCCACTGAACACGATCGGCTTGGCGGCGGAGATGGCCGGCATGGACCGGGCGACGCCCCAGATGCGGCAGAAGGCCGCGGAGACCATCCGCGGGCAGGTGGATCGCATCAGCGAAATGATCAGCGAGATCCTCGACTTTACCCAGGGCGCTCACACGGACTTTGTGCTCACGCCGGAGGACTATGGCTTGTTCGTGAACCAAGTCGTGGCCGAGTTGGCCCCGGAAGCGGCGCTGAAGGATGTGACGCTTGAGCTGACTAGCCCGCCGCCCACGGCGGAAGTGGTGATGCACCCAAAACGCCTGCGCCGGGTCTTTTACAACCTGGTCCACAACGCCACCGAAGCCATGCCGGAAGGGGGCAAGATCATCCTGCGCTTTCAGACTGCCGACAACGAGGTGGTCACCGAGATCGAGGACGGCGGGCCGGGCATCGCGCCGGAGATCGCGGGGCAGTTGTTCGAGGCCTTCGCCACATACGGCAAGGCGCACGGCACCGGGCTGGGCCTGTCCATCTGCAAGCGGATTATCGAGGACCAAAAAGGGTGGATCGCGGCCCGCAACCAGCCGGGGCGCGGGGCGGTGTTCTCGTTCGGCCTGCCCCGGCCGATACGGTCGGGAAAGGGTCATGAGGGGCGCGGCTAAGTGGGTTACATGAGTTACATCGGTTACATAGGTTGCGTGGGGTGCACGCCGCCCGCGGCTGTTGACAGCCCTGGCTTGGGCTCCTTGTGTAACCAGGCAACTCGTGTAACTGGTGTAACGAATATATGAACCGCATCCACCTGTTGCCCGAGCAAGTGGCCAATCAAATCGCCGCCGGTGAGGTGATTGAGCGGCCTGCCAGCGTGGTGAAGGAGCTGGTCGAGAACGCGCTCGATGCGCAGGCCACGCGGGTGATGGTGGAGGTCCAGGCGGGCGGGCGCAGTCTGGTGCGCGTGGTGGATGACGGCCTGGGCATGAGCCGCGATGACGCGCTGCTCTGCCTCGAGCGCCATGCCACCAGCAAGATCCGGCGGGCCGAAGACCTCGCGGCCATCACCACCATGGGCTTTCGCGGCGAAGCCCTGCCCAGCATCGCCAGCGTCAGCCGCTTTACCCTCACCACGCGCGAGCGCGCCGGCGATTCACCCGAGGGCACCCAGGTCATCATCAGCGGCGGCAAGATTCTGGAGGTCAAGGCGGCGGGCAGCGCGCCAGGAACCACGCTCGAGGTCCGGCAACTCTTCTTCAACCTGCCCGCACGGCGCAAGTTCCTCCGCACCGAAGAAACAGAGTCGGCCCATATCCAGCACTACCTGATGCTCGCGGCGCTGGCGTATCCCGAGGTGGCGTTCACTTTCCAGAGAGACGGCCGCCTTGTCTGGCAATTGCCCGCCGTCAAGGCGGGCAGCGATGCCACGTCGCGCCTCGCTGCTCTGCGGGAACGCCTGCGCGCTCTCTACGGCGGCGAACAGAAGCTACTGACGGTGGATTACTCCTCCGAAATACGCTCACCGGATGACTTTGAGGACCCAACTGCCTCGGGTTCCTCAACCCTCAACCCTCAACCCTCAACCCTCGTCCGTCTCTGGGGTTTCATGGGCGCCCCCGGAGTCTCCCGCTCTACTCGCGAGGATCAGCACCTCTTCGTGAACCGCCGCCCGGTGGAGAATCGCGGACTGAACTTCGCGTTGCTCGAAGGGTATCACACCGCGCTGATGAAAGGGCGTTACCCCGTCTGCTGCCTGTTCCTGGAGATCGACCCCGCAGCCGTGGACGTAAACATCCACCCGGCCAAGCGGGAGGTGAAGTTTCATCGGGAGGCCGAGGTGCGACGCCTCGTGGCGCAGGGGGTGCGGCAGACGCTGCTGGCATTTCACGCTGGCAAACCTGAAACTGGGGCGCAGAGGCCTGCGGTCCACGTGCCATCCTTCCCGGTCATCGAGCCTGCCGTGGAGCAGTCGGCCCTGCCCAATTTCCCGGCGGCACTGAAGCCTGCCCCGGCGCAACCACCGAAGCCTGCTGATCAGCAGCCCCCCTTGCGCATAGGCTTCAGCCCTGCGCCACCCGCTCCTGTCCCGACCTCCAGCCCCCCATCACCCGCGCCCCAACCCTATGTAACTGATTCAACTCAGGTAACCCCTGACACCCGCGTCGCCCCTTTCCCGCCGCCTGCCGAACCCGTCCCGCTGCTCAACGTGCCGCTGCGATTGGTCGGCGTGGTTGGCAAGCTCTACGTGGTGCTGGAATCGGACCGGGGCCTGGTGCTGCTCGACCAGCACGCGGCGCACGAGCGGATCCTGTTCGAGCAGATGCTGAATCGGCTGGAACGGAACGATCAGGCGCCCTCCCAACGACTGCTGCTGCCGGAGACGGTCGAGTTGTAGATCGGAAGAGCACACGTCTGAACTCCAGTCACGCCAATATCTCGTATGCCG
>OCZT010006614.1_pt1 | contig 11462 bp, 10 predicted proteins | sample 1539031 | NCBI WGS metagenome assembly OCZT01 (sample SAMEA3539308, study PRJEB22396) | soil metagenome | biome: tundra; feature: field; material: soil | place: USA | collected 2010-05 | depth 0.15 m
GCGTGGTCATCGGCGAGACCGCCGAGATCGGCGACGACGTGCTGATGTATCACGGCGTGACCCTTGGGGGGCGCTCCATGGAGCATGTGAAGCGCCACCCGACGATCGGCAGCAACGTCACCATCGGTGCGGGAGCTCGGATTCTCGGACCGGTATATGTCGGTGACCGGGTGCAGATCGGCGCAAACTCCGTGGTCGTCAAGGACATCCCGGCCGGTGCGGTGGCCACCGGCGTTCCTGCCACGATCCGTTTCCCGAACAAGGGCGAAGATCCTTACGAGGCCATGTTCGCAGATCCTGCACTCTGGATCTGAGTACGCTCGTTGACGGGACAAAGCCGTCTCAGATCTCACATAGGTTTGTGCGCGACGGCCATGTAGCCGAGGCTGGCGGCCCGCGACGAGCGAGTCAAACGATAACTCAGTTTGGTGCGAATCAGATCCTGCGGTCCGGCGATCAATGCCCGAAACAACCGGTTGTCGACCAGTGATTCGAACCTGCCCAGTCGTTTCGCGAACGCCATGACGAGCTGAGCGAAACCGGCGATCAGATAGTGAGAGACCAGCAGCCCGGGGCCTCCTTGCGCCGCTACCGTGTCAACCTCCAAGCCATGCCTGGTCAAGACCGATCGAAGGCCCCAATGCGTTGTACGCCAGAAGTCATAAGGCGCTTCGTGGGTGGGGTAGAGGAACGGGATGGTAATGATGAGTCGTCCACCGGGCTTGAGGACTCGAGCAATCTCGCGCACCACATCCTCTGCGTCATGGACATGTTCCAGGACGCTGGTGCAGAGAACGGTGTCGAATGTTGTGGACCCGAATGGCAAAGGGGCGGCCATCGACAACACATCGAGTCCGGGGGCGGGCGCTACATCGACGGCTACGCACTTTTCGGCCAAACCCGAATACCACGCCTTGAACGGTTGATTGCCCGCCCCGAGATCGAGCAACAAGCCGGAGACCGCGTCGGCGTTGTCGGCGAGCCATCTGCCCACCACCGCGCCTGGCAGTAGCGATAGAGTCGATTCTCGGTTCGAGTAGGGCACGTTATTTACCAGACTGACGCCTCCCTGCCGGTGCCGAACGCGTCTAGCATCCACGTTAATCTCCATCCAGTGTCTTCTCAGGCGCGCCGGTCACCGGCTTGGTTGTCCGTGGTGAAGTCTAAACGCCTGGTTCGTCCCGGCTGCGAACCCATTGTTTATTGGCGCCAGCTATTCGATGAAGCCGACGGCTGCGGTCATGGATGCCCTCTGGCGCCGTCTCGCGCCAGGCCGGATCGAGCAGGGCGGCTGCGGGCCAGGTCGTCGACATGTAACGATGACACCATGCAAAGGCCGAAGTTACTCGTTCTTGCGTCGACATATCCGGCGCGTACCGGGGACGGCACCCCACAATTCGTACGGGACTTAGCGACGGTCGAAGCGTTGAACTACCAGACGAGGGTCCTGGTCCCCTCGGTTCCAGGTGGTACCCCTCGGGAGGACGATGGCGCACTCGAGGTTCGCCGTTTCCGCTATTTTCCCAGACGGTGGGAGGACCTCGCAGACGGGGCGATTCTAGAGAATCTACGCAGCCGAAGGAGTCGCTGGGCTCAGGTCCTCCCGCTGTTCCTGGCTGAGGTGCTGGCGATCCGCCGAGAAGTTCGGAGGACCAAACCGGATGTCATCCACGTTCATTGGCTGATTCCTCAGGGCCTCGCCGCGCTGATCGCTGCCCCCAACGTGCCGAAGCTTGTGACGACACCTGGCGGCGACGTCTACGGGCTGCGCGACGGGGTGAGTCGGCGTTTGATTAGGGCCGTTCTCAAGAATGCCGACGCAGTCACGACCATGAACACCGACATGCACGATCGGCTTGTGGAGCTGGGGGCGGACCCTGCCAGCACAGTGGTGCTCCCGATGGGAGCCGACGTCGCAGCGATACGGCCGCTCGCCGTGGCGGCCAAGCGCCGCACCGCTCGGATCCTGTTCGTCGGGCGGATGGTCGAGAAGAAAGGTCTCTCGGTACTGTTTGCGGCGCTGAGGCTGCTTGATGAAACCAGATACGAGCTGCGTGTCGTCGGCGATGGGCCGTTGCGGGCGCAGCTCACAGGCGTCTCGTCAGGTCTGTCCGCCACCTTTGTGGGTGCACTCGGGCGCGAAGCGCTGGCTGCGGAGTATGGGGCCGCGTCGATCGCGGTGTTCCCCTCCGTTGCGGCTGCCTCTGGGGACCAGGATGGGCTTCCGGTCGCTCTGCTCGAGGCGATGAGCGTGGGGTGTGCTGTGGTCGCATCGGACCTACCAGGGTTGAGGGACGCGGTCGTGGATGGCGTCAGCGGACTGCTCACCCCCCCTGGTTCGGCCAGTGAGCTCGCCGCCGCCTTGAGGCGCCTGCTGGGCGATCCACAGCTGTGCGATCAGCTGGGACGGGCAGCTGCGGTCCGCGCAGAGAGCTTCTCTGTCGACGCGATTGGTGGTCGCTACGTGGCCCTGCTCGATGAGGTGCGTGAGCGCACCAAGGGTGAGACGGCGGGCCTGTTGGCCCCTTCGTGAAGAGGCGGTTGGGCCTGATAGCGCCCTATCTCTTCATCGTGCTGGCCGGCGCCGCTGCCGTCTATGCGATCGGCACACGCCGGCATGAGCTCGTCTCAGTACTGGGACATCTCGGACCCATCGCCGTGTTGGCCTCAGTGATCTTCGGGATGCTCGGGGCCTGCGCGACCTTCATGCTCTGGCGTCAGCTGCTGATTGGCTTGGGTGTTGATCCCCCGCGGTCGGGCAGCTTCCGCGTGTTCTTTGTTGGTCAGCTTGGTAAGTATCTGCCAGGTTCGGTATGGCCGGTCGTAGCCCAGATGGAGTTTGGCAAGAGGAAGGGTATTGCGCGGCGCACAATACTGGCGGCAAACGCGTTGAGCCTGGCCCTTGGCTTGGCGGTCGGCCTCATCGTTGGTGCCGTGTTGCTGCCATTGACCAGTACGTCGGCGATGCGGACGTTCCGCTGGTTCTTTCTCGTCTTGCCCTTCCTGCTTGTGCTGCTGCACCCCAGGACGATTCCAGGTCTGCTCGACTGGCTGTTCATGCGGCTGGGGAGGCCCCCCCTGGGTCAGCGACTGACTTGGTCGGCAATGTGGCGGGCTGGATGTTGGGCTCTGTTGAGCTGGGTCCTTCTCGGGCTGCACCTCTACGTACTTACCAGCGGGCTCGGCGTGGTCGGACCGCATGTTCTTGCGGCAACCATCGGCGGCTTCGCTCTCGCTGCCAGCGCGGGCATCCTGTTCGTACCTGCGCCCGCGGGTGCAGGTATACGCGACGTGGTGCTCATTGCGACCCTTGGAGTCTCGATGACCAGCGCTCAGGCGTTGGGCGTCGGTCTGGCTTCGCGAGTGCTGCTGATTATCGTGGACCTGCTCATGACAGCTCTCGCAGTGCTCGGGTCGAGACAATGGCGCCGCGACAGTATCTCAGTGTGATCCTTCGTTCATCGGCCTATGAGTGCGGCTTTTCACTCCCTGCGGGCCTAGGGACACGGGACTCATGTCACCCACGCAGCGCGTAAGCTCGCCCAGTTGGTTCAGCGCGCGCGACTCAGAGCGCGGCACGTTCTGACTTCGCCGATGGCTGCCACGTTTGGTGTCACATCAACGGCGGCCAACCAGCCTCGGGTGCGCAGGTGGCGGCCGTATCCCGCAGCGCCGACAGCTCGGACCTCGTGTCATAAGAATGAACAACTGGGTACACACGCCCAGGTGGCCCAGAGTACCGATGGCTGGCAAGGCTGGTGGCGGACGGGTTCGTAGCCAGAACTTCGAGGCCCCAGCAGCAACATGTTCCGTGACGCGAGGCCAGATCCTCAGAGCGCCGCGCCTACGACGTCATCAACGTCTGCACGCCGACGGCTGGCCACGCTCAACGGCCAACCGGCCCGGCACCGGTCAGCGGCGCCCGGTGGGGCCGCGGACCGACGCGCAGGAGATCCCGGTGCGGGTGCCGGTGCGGGCATGAGGCGCTCGCGCCCGTCCCGAAGGATGCGCGGGTGAATCCGAAGATTCCCGGATGCTTTCGCCCCGGGGCTGTGGTCCAAGCCGGCAATGGCGATGTGATGCAGTTCTACAAGGCAGTTCGCGCTTCGCGGAACTCGCCTGGCATGGGAGAGTGGCGGCATGACCGAACCGGAGATCAGCAGCGACAGACCCGATCAACCACCAGTGGCACGGTCGATGCAACTGGCGTACTCCGACCTCCAGGACAAGATGCTTGACGAGGACCAGCGGCGCCGCAAGGCGGCCAAGATCATCTCCGTGCTCAAGCACTATCTCGGGCGAGACGACCTTGAAGGGCTCCGCCTGCTGGATATCGGCTGTTCTACGGGCTTCATCGCAGATGAGATGTCCAAGGCCGGCGCGAATGTCGTCGGCGTAGACATTGACGAGCCGGGACTCGCCAAGGCCAAAGCGCGCTTTGGTAAGACAGTCGAGTTTATCCAATGCTCCGCTGACGAGATGCCTATTCCGGCCAGGTCAATAGACATTGTGCTATTTAATCATATTTATGAGCATGTACCCGACGCCGACGCGGTGATGAAGGAGATCCTGCGTGTACTAAAAGAGACAGGAGCGGTGTACTTGGGTCTAGGTAACAAGCGGGGAATCATGGAGCCGCACTATCGCCTACCTTTCTTGTCGTGGCTACCCAAGGCTACTGCGGATCGTTACGTACGAAGTTCTGGCCGTGCGGACTCGTATTACGAGACCTTCCGTACACGTACTGACCTGCGACGCATGTGTGCAGGTCTGCACGTGTGGGACTACACATACTCGGTGTTGACGAACTCGCAGATGTTTGCCGCTGAAGATATGGTTCCGCGTCGACTTCACTCGGCACCGTCGGCGTTTTGGCGTGCGCTGTCGCCGATCATTCCAACGTTCATCTGGCTCGGAACTCCCTCGCTGTCCGAGCCACAGGGTCCGCGACTATCGACCCCTCCCACTCGTGTCTGAAACGACGCATCTCCCATCCACCGGCCTGCCAGCTCAGTGACGCACCTTCAGAAGCCGGCCGCTTGCAATATGCCCACCGTGCCCGCGCCGGTAGACTCTTCACGGAGTCGCGGTCGCAAACCCGGTCTCAGGTCGGGAGCCTTCGGGCGGGATTCCGAGGCCAGGGTTTGACGGTCCCACCGGCGCCCCGGGACCTGATCAGCGGATCGTGGCCCGGGTGGTGAGCCCGAGCGCTTGACAACCAGTGCCTCACGCGGTCGAATTGGCGACCGACCTGTTTGCGTGTCGGCTGACGGCGCCCTTGACCCAGACGCCACCGCCGTTTTTCCGGGGAAGCGCTGATTTCCTGCGGTCGACGCAACGGTCGGACCAACGCGGCAGGGGTTGGCCGAGGCGGCGCACGTATCTATCTTCCGTCTCGTGGGTGGCGGACCGTCTGGCTATATGGCGCGGCTGGGTCGGGCTGGTCAAGACCAGGCGCTTGGCCCCGGAACCGGGCCCTATCACAGTCCCCGCGCTCTTGGCGGCAGTTCGATCAAGACGCAGTTCGCGCCACCCGGAACCATTCCCGGCAACGGGTGCGCGCTCTTGTCTGTACGGTATCCCTGTGCTCAATATGACCGACAGTCGTAACCTAGGTACTCAAGGTGCCGGCAAAGCGAAGGAAGCCCGATGAAGGGCAAGACCGATGAGCACATCATGAGGGGAAGTCAATGAAACTCTTCGTCCAGGTCCCCTGCCTCAACGAGGAGGGGACGCTCTCTACCGTTCTGGAGTCGATCCCGACCCAGATCAACGGAGTGGATGAGATCGAGATTCTGGTCATTGACGACGGGTCATCGGACCGGACCGTTGACGTAGCCCGGGAGCACGGTGTTACGCACTTTGTGCGCCACACTCGCAATATGGGCCTGGCCCGGTCGTTCAGGGACGGCGTGGACTATGCGCTCGCCCATGGTGCTGACATCGTCGTGAACACCGACGGCGACAATCAGTATCCGCAGGATCGCATCGGAGACCTGGTGAAACCGATTATCCTGGGTGAGGCCGACATCGTCATCGCGGACCGACAGACACAGACCATTGCGCACTTTTCGCCTGCCAAGAAGCTCATGCAGCGCGTGGGCAGCCGTGTCGTGAACCGAGCAGCCAGCACCAACCTGCCGGACGCCGCCAGCGGATTCCGCGCGTACTCGCGCGCTTCGCTGCTCCGGCTTAACGTCCTGACGCAGTTCAGCTACTGCATGGAGACGATCATCCAGGCTGGCAACAAGCGCCTGAGGATCGCGAGCATCCCCGTCGTGACGAATGCCAAGACGCGCGAGTCGCGCCTCTTCAAGAACGCCGCCCACCACATGGTGAAGTCAGCGGCCGCGATCGTGCGCAGTTTCTTGATGTTCAAGCCCTACGTCATCTTCGCCACCCTGTCAGTCGTGTTCGGCGTGCTGTCGGTCATCCCGTTTGCGCGGTTCGCGATTCTGTGGCTGGGCGGTGACCCGGCCACCGGCCACATCCAGTCCCTCATCTTCGGCTCCATCATGTCGGTGGCTGCCCTGCTCTCCCTGGCACTCGGTGTGATTTCCGACCTGCTGCGAACGAACCGCATTCTGCTGGAGGACCAGCTCGAGCGGATCAAGGAGATGCAATATCGCCGGCCGGCTCGACCCCGGGACCCGGCTTCGGAGCTGGGCCACCTCGCCGAGGCGCCGCGGTCCGTCGCCGAGGCGCCGCGGTCCGTCGCCGAGGCGCCGAAGTCCGTCGCCGAGGTGCGAGCGGATCTCGCGATCTGATCCGTCCAGACCCGACGGCGGGGCGGGGATGGTCGGTGGGTTCGGCTGCTTCCGATATCCTCGAAGAATGTGCAATCTGCCCGAGGGGCCAAACACGTGAGCTCAGTGGCCCCCGACTCCGTGAACATCATCGATGCGGAAGCGCGTCTCGTGGCCGTGCCGGGCTGCGATCTTGTGGTCAACGTCGCTGCAGTGACCGTGATCGATGATGCAGCTTCCAAGGAGACAGGTGCTTTCGCGGTCCCCGCGGCCGGACCGGCGAACCTGGCCCGTGCCTACCTGCCTGGAATGGCCCGGATGAGGCAGATGTCCACCGACGATGTCCTTGCCTGCGACGCCGCGAGCCCAATTGTCAAGCACGCGCCGCTGGCGCCGCGGCCGGCTTGCACCATGGTGGGACGTCACACGTTTGGGAGAATGGGCCCAACTCCAGTTCGCCAATGGCGAGAGTTGCGGACCGTGGCCGACGTTGGGGGGGTGCCCGGATGACAACGATGACGGTGCGCGAGCGCGGCAGCATGTGGTCCTACCGCAGCTTGATCTGGAACTTCGCCCAGCGTGACCTCAAGGCTCGTTTCAAGGGGACGGCACTGGGCTGGCTCTGGTCGCTTGTGGTTCCGATCGCCACCCTGGTCATCTACAGCGTGGTGTTCTCCACCATCATGAGGATGAAGCCGCCAGATTTCGGCAACGGGACCACCGGCAACTTCACGGTCTGGCTCTTGGGTGGTCTTACTGCCTGGTCGATGTTCGCCAACAGCCTCAACACCTCCATCGGCGCGTTGCTCGGCGCGGGGCCCCTGCTTAAGAAGATCTACTTCCCTCCTTATGCGCCGGTTCTGGGTTCGGTCATCGCCCTGCTCATCCAGTCGATGATCGAGCTCGGCATCTACCTGGTCGTCTTGATGGCGTTCGGCAATGTCAGCTGGACGTGGCTACTGGTGCCCTTCTGGCTGGTGATCTTCGCCGTGTTCCTGTCCAGCATCTCCATGGCGCTGGCAGTGCTCAATGTGCATTTCCGGGACCTGGCCCACATCATCGGGGTGGCGATCCAGCTGCTCTTCTACTGTTCGCCCATCATCTACCCGATGACGCTCATCGCGGGCAAGACCAAGATGGGAATCCCGGCGGACAAGCTCATCTCCGCTAACCCCCTGACCCAGTTCATCGTGATCTTCCGCGACCTGACCTATGGTCTGACCCCGGGGTCGCCGCTCGCGTGGCTCTACATCACCGGGTGGACGCTAGCGGTGGCATGGGTGGCCCGACGTGTCTACCGGGCGCGCGCACTTGATCTGAGCGAGGAACTATGACCGACCCAGCCGTTCGCGTCGTCGGCGTCTCCAAGAAGTTCATCCTGCACACCGAGAAGCGCAATTCTCTCAAGGAGCGACTGGTTCGTGGACGGGCCCGCACCGATGGCGACTTCTGGGCGTTGAGCGACGTCTCCTTCGACGTTCCCCGCGGGACCACGTTCGGGTTGATCGGAAACAACGGCTCGGGCAAGTCGACCATGCTCAAGCTGCTCGCCGGCGTGCATCGTCCGACGTCCGGCTCGGTGATCGCCAACGGGCGCGTTTCGGCCCTGCTCGAGCTCGGCGCAGGATTCCACGGTGAGCTCACGGGACGCGAGAACGTCCACCTGAACGGATCGATCCTGGGGCTGAGCAAGCGCCAGATCGAGCAGTCGATGGAGAAGATCATTGACTTCGCCGACATCGGTGAGTTCATCGACGCCCCCGTCAAGGTCTACTCCAGCGGCATGTACGTGCGGCTGGGGTTCTCGATCGCTGTCACCGTAGATCCTGAGATCCTTATCGTCGATGAGATTATCGCGGTGGGTGATGAGCAGTTCCAGCGCAAGTGCTTCGACTACATGTTCGAGCTGCGCAAGCGCGGGACCACCATCGTGCTGGTTACCCACTCCCTGGGCCTGGTCCAGGATCTGTGCGACCAAGCTGTTTGGCTCGATCATGGCCGAGTTCAGCGGATCGGCGACTCCCGTGAAGTGGTTCAGGGCTATCTCGACTCGGTCAACACCAAAGAGGCCGAGTCCAAACCTGAGACATCAGAGGTGACCGGGACCCATGTGCGACTGGGCTCTGGTGAAGTCCGAATCGAGTCAGTCGAGTACCTCGACAGCGCGGGCAAGATCAGTCCGGTTCTGCTCTGCGGCGAGCCGGGGACTTTCAGGATTCACTACCGTGCGTCCGAGAGAGTCCAAGACGTCATGTTCGGCCTGGGGTTCCTGCATGAGTCAGGGGTCAATGTTGCTGGGCCAAACTCTGGCTCGGGACCGGCGCCGGTGACCGACATCCTGGGGCAGGGTGTGGTCGAGTTTCATGTGCCCAAGCTCACCCTGCAGCCGGGAGTGTATGAGGTCTCCGTGGCTGCTGTGAACCGAGGCCACACGTTCGACTACGTGGATCGCGGTTATGAGCTTCGCGTGCGAGGGAACTCGAACGCCGAGCCCGGCCTTACTCGAATGTTCGGTCAGTGGTCGGCTGGAACATCGTCGCAGGTGCTCGTCGACGATGAGGTGGCCAATGTTTGATTCGGACGAGTTCTCCAACACGCTCCATGCGATCATGACCGGATTCCCAGACCGGGCAAAGAACCTCATCGAGACCTCCGCCAATCTCGACGACACTGAGCGCAAGATCCTGCGGAAGGCCATAGCGGACACACCAAGCGACGCGGGAGTCCTGCAAGCACTTGGCGATGCGCTCCGGATGGCCGATGCCGACAAGACCCTCGTCAACGAGGCCTATCGCGCCGCGTTTTACGACTCTGATGCATGGCAGTCGCTCGTCGATGATCCATTTTTTGCATTCTTCTCCGCAAATAAAGCAGGTCACGTTCTCGACAAGTGGATCCATTACTTTCCGATCTACACGCGACACCTGACGCCTTACAAGGGTCGCCCGGTGTCCGTGCTGGAGATCGGGGTCTACCGCGGGGGGTCCATGCGCATGTGGTCCCGATTCTTCGGGCCAGACGCGCGCCTTGTCGGCGTTGACATTGACCCCGTCGCCCTGATTTCTGCCGGTGACCGATACACGGTTGTTCTTGCGGATCAAGCAGACCCAGACGCCATGCGCGATCTGGCGCAGAAGCATGGTCCATTTGATGTCATCATCGATGACGGTGGGCACAGCATGGTCCAGCAGATCACCTCGATCGAGACCCTCTTTCCGATGCTGAATGAAGGCGGCGTCTACCTCGTCGAGGACTGCCACACCTCTTACTGGGAGCAGTACGACGGTGGCCGAGGCCGTGAAGGCACCTTCATGGAGTGGGTCAAGACGCGCCTGGATGATCTGAACGGCTACCACCAGAAAGACGGCGTTGAGCCTGTGTGGACCAGGCAGGTTGACGGCATCCACGTGTATGACAGCGTCGTCGTCCTGGACAAGAAGACACGGTTCGCGCCGTTCGCCGAGCAGACCGGTGGGGCAGAGTTCGTGTTCGGCTCGCGTTTGCAGTCCTCTATCGCCTCCGAGCTGGTTGCCACGCGTCAAGCCGCCCTCGACGAGCGCGACCAGGCAGTTAAAGGTCCTGCAGGACAGGAAGGCCTGCGCGATGAGCTGCGCATTGCCCGTGGGGAGCTGAGGACGACGATTCCCCGCCTCGCCTCGGTCGAGGCAGAGCTCGAGGAAACGAGGGGCCAGCTCCTTGACAGCTGGGATCACGTTCGCGAGATGCGTAAGACGTTGTCCTGGCGAGTGACCGCACCGCTGCGACAACTGCGCCGATGGCGCTGACCCCGCCTGGATCACGGTGATGTTTACGCGCTCTGTGGTGGGAACCACCCTGTCCCAGGTCCGGGTTGAGCGGGCTCCGCGCGGCGAGTCCTCAAGTGATCGTGTTGCGGTGATCGCCCAGTTCTCACATCAGCACCGGATCTCAAGATCACTGAACACGATGATTGCCGAGCTCCTTGCGGCGGGTTATCGCGTCGTGGTTTCGTCGGCGTGTCAGTCGCCGGAGGACCTCGTTTTCGATGAGTCAGTTCGCGACAGGGTGTCGGTGCTTCGCAGGCCAAATGTGGGTTACGACTTCGGTTCGTGGGCCTGCGGTTTGGCCTGGGATGGCGACATATCTCGAGCCGGGAATGTGCTGTTCCTGAATGACAGCATGGTGGGCCCGTTTTCGCCGCTTGACGCAGTGCTGACGGGATTCCACGAGTCCAGAGCCGACGTGTATGGGCTCACCGACACGACGCAGTTTGGCTACCACGTGCAGAGCTACTTCCTGGGCTTCACCAACGGAGTGCTCCAGGAAAGACCTCTGAGGCGGTTCTGGATGGGCATTCGCCAGGAGAACAGCAAGCAGGAGACCATCCAACGAAATGAGATCGGCTTCAGCCGGCTGCTCCGCAGGGAGGGCTATGCCAGCGAGGCCGCTTTTAGCTACCGGCAGGTGGGGAATCCCGGCGAGAACCCCACCATCGTTGGCTGGGAGAAGTTGCTTGAGCTCGGGTTTCCCTTCGTGAAGCGCGAGATCGTGCGGACCCCCAGGGTCGCGCCCAACGGCGATCTCGTGGCGGGTGTGGTTCGAGCCAAATTCGGCGCAGAGATAGAGGAGTGGCTGTGAGGCGACGAGTGACAAAGGCCGCGGTTCGGCGGCGGCTGTCCCGCTACCGGGCGGCCATCGCGCCGCGCCGGCGGTTGCGGAGAGTTCTTGGCCGACCGG
>OCZT010006615.1_pt1 | contig 11461 bp, 5 predicted proteins | sample 1539031 | NCBI WGS metagenome assembly OCZT01 (sample SAMEA3539308, study PRJEB22396) | soil metagenome | biome: tundra; feature: field; material: soil | place: USA | collected 2010-05 | depth 0.15 m
CGCGGAAGATGGAAAAGCACTACCGCGACATGCAGGACTTTGAGTTCACCATTCAAGATGGCAAGCTCTACATGCTGCAGACCCGCAACGGCAAGCGTACGGGACTGGCTGCAGTTCGCGTTGCTATCGACATGGTTCGCGAAGGCCTGATCACGCAGGAAGAAGCCATTCATCGCGTAGAGCCAAACCAGCTTTACGACTTCCTTGTTCCGCGCCTGGTTGAAAAGGGCGAGAAGATCGAAGTTCTGGCCACCGGCCTTCCGGCATCGCCCGGCGCGGCTGTTGGACAGATCGTGTTCACTGCGGAGGAAGCAGTCAAGCGTCATGCTGACGGCTCCTACAAGGTCATCATCCTGGTACGCGGTGAAACCACGCCGGAAGATATCGCCGGCATGGAAGTCGCAGCAGGCATTCTGACCTCGCGCGGCGGCATGACTTCGCACGCGGCAGTCGTAACGCGCGGCATGGGCAAGTGCTGCGTGGCCGGCGCCGGCGAGTGCACGGTTGACGAAGCGAAGAAGGAACTTCGCGTCAAGGGCCACACCTACAAGCAGGGCGACTGGCTCTCGCTGGACGGCACCACCGGCCGCGTGATTGCAGGCCGCCTGAAGACGCTCGAAGCTCAGCCCGACGATCCAGATCTGGTCAAGTTCATGAGCTGGGTTGACCCGGTCCGCAAGCTGCGCATCCGCGCCAACGCCGACATTCCCCGCGACGCCAAGCAGGCTCGCATGTTCGGGGCTGAAGGCATTGGCCTGTGCCGCACCGAGCACATGTTCTTTGCAGAAGACCGCATTGGACACATGCGCACCATGATTCTGGCCAACGACGAGAAGACGCGCCGCACCGCGCTCAAGAAGCTCCTGCCAATGCAGCGTGCCGACTTTGCCGGACTGCTGAAGGCCATGGAGTCGCTGCCGGTGACCATCCGCCTGCTCGATCCACCGCTGCACGAGTTCCTGCCCAAGCGCGAAGATCTGCTGGTTCAGATTGCACGCCTGGAAGAGACCAAGCCGCGGTCGCCCAAGCTGAAGGATCTGCGCAGCCTGCTGGCTCGCGTGGAAGAACTGCATGAGCAGAACCCCATGCTCGGGTTGCGCGGATGCCGTCTTGGCATTACGTTCCCCGAGATCACCGAGATGCAGGTTCGCGCCATCTTCGAAGCCGCTGTTGCGGTGAAGAACAAGGGCGGCGATCCGCATGTCGAGATCATGATTCCGCTCATCGGCTCCATTGAAGAGATGCGCAACCAATCCACAATTGTTCGCCGCGTTGCTGCAGAAGTCTTCGCGGAGAAGAACGCGAAGGTGGAATACATGGTGGGCACGATGATCGAGTTGCCGCGCGCGGCCCTCACCGCAGATCAAATTGCGGAAGAGGCCGAGTTCTTCAGCTTCGGCACCAACGATCTGACGCAGACCACGTACGGCATCTCGCGCGACGACATCAACAACTTCCTGCCGGCCTATATGCGGCTCGGCATCTTCAAGCAGGATCCCTTCGCCACCCTTGACCAGGCGGGCGTTGGGCAACTGGTGAAGATGGCCACGGCCAAGGGACGCAACACCCGCGCCAACCTGAAGGTGGGCATCTGCGGCGAACACGGCGGCGATCCTGAGTCCGTCAAGTTCTGCCACAAGATCGGGCTCAACTACGTTTCCTGCTCGCCCTTCCGGTTGTTGACGGCAAGGCTTGCAGCGGCGCAGGCGGCAATTGAAGAAAAGCAGACTGGCGGCAACATTCACACCACCAGCTAGTCGGCAATCAGGCAATACAGCAGGGGCGCAGCCAAAAGGCTGCGCCCTTGGTGCATTTAAAGGCTCTCCAATTTCCCTGCATTTCACATGAGACCTGGGATTACTCTGCTGAGCGTCGAGGACGCAGTTCTTGAAAACTGCATCTAAATGATCAAAGCTGTTTCATTGCCCACCGCGCACGTGCTCCAACAAGCGCAAACCCAACCCAGCCTGTACTTTCAATACAAGAGGCCCCAGCATGTTTATCCGGTTGGCGTACGACATCCAATTCGAAATTCCCGCGGCGGTCGCTATGGTCGCGCTCCTCAACGTGCATCCCTCGCGCGTCCACGACCTGCTGGAGCCCGATGAGTTGCAGATCGAGCCGAATATCCCCGTGACAAACTACATCGACAGCTTCGGCAATCGTTGCGCACGATTCGTCGCGCCCAAAGGCCCCCTGCGCCTTAGCGGCTCCACGCTGATTCAAGACTCAGGCTACCCGGACATTCTCAATCTCGCTGCCCGAGAGTCCGCCGTCGGAGATCTGCCGCACCAGGTCCTCAGCTATCTGCTGAACAGCCGCTATTGCGAGGTTGACCGTTTCTCCAACATTGCCTTTGAACTATTTGGGAATCTGGACCCCGGATGGGGGAGAGTGCAGTACATATGCAACTGGGTCCACAACCATGTGGCGTTCAATTATCAGCAGGCCCGTCCCACCAAGACCGCTCTCGACGTCTTCACTGAACGCGTGGGTGTTTGCCGCGACTTTCAGCATCTGGCCATCACCTTTTGCCGCGCCCTCAACATCCCGGCCCGTTACGCAACCGGCTATCTGGGCGACATCGGCGTCCCGGTTGTCCTTCCCATGGACTTCAGCGCCTGGTTCGAGGCCTGGCTCGACGGCCGCTGGTGGACATTCGATGCTCGCAACAGCCAGCCTCGCATTGGCCGCGTCCTCATGGCAACCGGCCGCGACGCCTCCGACGTTGCCATTACCACTGCCTTTGGCAATGCGGACTTGCGCCACTTTTTCGTAGTAACCGAGGAAGAGATTCCGCCCTTGGCCGGTACGCCAGTCCCCTAGTGCCGTTTTCTACTTCTCTGCCGAGTAATACCCTTCCCGGGTCGACACTGCCAGATCGGCGTTCTTTGCCTTCAGCGCGATCTTGTGGAACTCTTCGTCGTTGTCTGGCTTGTCGGGCGTGTAGGAGAGCAGGTACTGGCCGCGTAATTCTTCGGCAATCTGATTGTAGATATCTTCGAGATTGTCCTTTTTCTTGGCTTCGAAGAAGCGGCCACCGGTGCGGGTGGCAATTTTCTCCATGATCTTCCTGCCGTCTATATCCGACTGGCGATCGCCGCCGCGCCGGCCGCCACCTCCACCGGGATAGCCTCCACCACCGCCTGGGTATCCACCGCCGCCCCCACCGGGATAACCTCCGCCACCCCCACCGCCGCCACCCGGCCAACCGCCTCCCCCGCCGCGCCGGCCACCGCCACCGGGAAAGCCTTCGTTGGCGCCGCGTTCCTGCTGCCCCTTGAAGTAAATCGTGTAAACGGCGAGATTTGCGTGGTCCGCGGCGTCAATTGCGTCGTTGAGGTTTTCCTTGCTGCCACGGTCTTCGCCGTCAGAGAAGACAACCAGCGCCTTTCGGCCTTCTTTGGGCTTCATCAGGTCGTCGGCGGCCAGGAAAATTGCGTCGTAAAGCTGCGTGCCGCCGCGGTTGCCGCGCGACTGGCTGCCACGGTCGTCTCCGCTGGTCTCCGGGCCATTGGAGGTATTCCGCTCCCGTTCCGTTGGTCCCATTGTGTCCAACTCGCGGTGCAGGTTGTCGCGGGAGCTGGTGAAGTCCTGCAGCAGCTCGACCTCGCGGTCGAAGTGGATAAGGAAGGCCGCGTCACCCGCAGTCGCACCCTTGGAGTTGGCGGGCAGCATCAGGTCAATGAACTTCCCGGCCGCCTTCTTTTCGTTTTCCATTGCCGCAGAAACACTGCGGCTGGTATCGACGAGGAGCCCCAGTCGGAAGGGTAGGTTACTTTCGCGGGTAAAGCTCTTGATGACCTGGGGACGGCCATCTTCAGCCAGCGTGAAATCGGCTACGGTGAGGTTGGGCACCAGCGCGCCATGCTTGTCGCGCACGGTGACGGGCAGCAGGACCTCGCGCGCCTGCACCTTGAGGGTTGCGACGGGCTTGTCAGTAGCGCCCTGGGCTGCTTGCTGGGCGCGAGCTGCTACGGGCAAGCAGGACAGGGCCAAACCGGAGAGGGCAAGGAGAAGAACTGGCTTATTTCGCATAGGTTTCAGGGGGAATACACCTTCGTCCCGTTAGACGAGGCTAACTCAGGATAGTTGACTAGAACGGTGAATCCGGCGCCAATTCGAGCTGCGGGACCTTCGTGCCCCTGGCCTTCGAACCGCGATTTGGTGTGATTCATATCACATAAACGGGTCCCATTGTGCCTTAGCCTGATTTGCATAGACAGCCAATTCGAAATGAGGGCCCCGATGAAGAAGGTGACCAGGACCAATCGCCAGATTTTTGACATTTCGGGCACCATCACGGGCCCCAATGGCCTAAGGGTGGAGGTCAGCTTCGATTTGATCGAGTTGGAAGACCTGAATGACGGAATCCCGGGGCATAAATACAGCTACGGCGTTCTCCGATTCCAAAAACCGCTTGAGCCCTCGGTTGAGCCACGCTTGCTTTCAACAACCCGGCTGATTCTGACCGGCGGCGGGATTCAGGCCACGCTGTGCCTGTACAAATTGAATTCATTTACGGTGGTGGATTCCATCAGGGAGCTTTCGGCTGCCACTGAGTTTGTCGCGGCATAGACTCAAGGGTCGCCTGACAACGTGATTCCGGGCAAAAGCAGGTCTCCCCGAAGTTCTCGCATTCTATCTATCGCACCTTTTAGTGCAAAATAGAACACTCTGCGCACAATCTCCATTCGACTTGAGCTATTTGGTACAGATACTCGCCGGAAATCCAAGTAGATACGAGCCTGTGCGCCCGGTGTGGACGCATAAATGCGCGCGCCTTTCCCCACTTTGCTTCGATATGAGTGTAGTTCGATCCAAACCATGAGGTACGACGCGAGTTCCCGCGAGTGGCATCCCATTCGCCGTTATTTGGAATTGATTGTGCTTGGCATACGAGAGAACGCTCAACACTTCCAAACAACAGCCGCGGACCGACTCGAGGCATAGTAACCGCATGTCAGGAGGCGACGATGCAATCGACCGATTCAATGATTTTGGTGATTCAGAGCTGGGGAGAAGGAAGACTTTTGTCCGCCAGGTTCGCCGGCTGGACAGGTGCGCTCTTTCTGCTCTTCATCTTTGCTGTGCCGGTTCGCGCCCAGTTCGGCGCTAGCCTCGCAGGTACTGTGCTTGACCCGACCGGAGCGAGCATTCCTCAGGCGACTGTAACCCTGATCAACCCGGCGACGCAGATGACGCAAATCGCAACCACGAATGAGACAGGCGCTTATCACTTCAACGAATTAGCGCCAGGGCATTACACTCTTCAGGTTGCAGCTCCCGGATTCAAGTCAAACAACATAACTGATCTGGCCCTGGCCGCTGAAACCCCGCGAAGTTTGAATGTAACGCTGGAACCGGGCGGGGCCACGGAATCGGTCCAGGTGAACGGCGACCTTGTGCCGTTGTTGCAAACAGCAGACGCGAGCATCGGGACAACCATCAACAGTGAAGAGATTCAGCGATTGCCCACCTTCGGCGCCGACCCTTATGAACTCCTGCGTACGGCGCCCGGCATCACCGGCGACGGCGCCCGCAGCGGTAACGGACAGGCCGTCTTTCTTCCCAACGGCGGTGGCCCCGGCGGATCGAACTCCGGGATTTTTCAAACCGAGAACCAGGTTCAGATCGCCGCGGCAGGCCAGCGCCAGGCCGACAACAACTTCATGGTGGACGGTGTGAGCGTGAACTCACTCACGCATGGCGGCTCGGCGGTGGTTTCTCCAAGTGAGGAAGCGGTGGGGGCAATGACTGTAATATCCACTTCCTACGACGCATCCGATGGCCGTAATTCCGGCGCACAAATCAAGATTGTCACCAAGAGTGGCACCGATAGCATTCATGGCTCGATGTTTGGCCTGTATGACGAAGCAGGGCTGAATACGGCGAACAAATGGGGCGGCCCCTCAGGCGCGCTGCCAGTTGTTGTGAACAACGATCAGCGCAGTTGGGCCGCCTCACTCGGCGGCCCGGTGGTGCGGAAAAGGCTTTTCTACTTTGTCTCCTGGGCTGGCTTTACCACCGCCAACAACTCTCAGACGCTTTCCTACGTGGAGACTCCGCAATATCGCGCAGCGGTTGTAGCGAATCGCGCCGGCAGCGTGAGCGCCGGGATTCTGGCCGACCCCGGCGTTGCGCCAAGGATTCGGACCATCCTGACTCCCAGTTGCGCTGGCCTGACTTTGGGCGTCAATTGCAACATTGTCACGGGCGGACTGGATATCGGTTCGCTCACTCCCGGTGGCGTTACGCAGATAGGAGTTTTCCCGGCGAATACGCAACTTGGCGGTGGCCTGGACGGCATTGCCGACGTTGAAAATGCGCAGCTTTATGTGCCCTCCCACAGCCGCGGCAACCAGTTCAACGGACGCGTCGATTACGATATGACGTCGAAGGACCACCTCGCGGGAAGCGTGTACTTCACAAAGCTGGACAACTATGGCGTCAGTGGCGCAGCCGGTTCGCGTCCGCAGGCGGATATCCCCTTCAAGCCGCTCAACTCCGCCGCAACTGTCATCTTTATTCACACGTTCACTGCTACCTGGCTGAACGAAGCGCGCGCCAACGGCACCCGGTTTGCGGACAACGGAGTCGGGGATGCGGCTGGAGTAGTCAATTTTGGCCTTCCGTACGTCAATGTGCAGACGTTGCCCTGGGCAATTCAATTCGGCGCATATGCCGGCGAAACAACGCCGTCCCTCTATGCCGAGAATACGTACGAAGTGCGCGATATGGTGACCCATAGCTGGGGCACGCACGTAATCCGCATGGGCGCGGAAGTGCGCTTTGAACAGGACAACGACAATCTGCTTGGCGACCAGAGGCCGACCTACGCCATGCAGGGTCTGTGGACCATGGCCAACGATGCGGCAATCTTCGAGCAAGTCGAGGCCAATCCTCTGACCGGCGGCACCCCGCTGACGCAACGGTACTTCCGCTCAGAAGACATTGCCGGCTATGTGCAGCACGATTGGAAGGCAACTCCTAATCTGACTCTCAATGCGGGTCTGCGCTGGGAGTACTTCACACCGCTGCGCAACAAGGGTTCGATGATCAACTATCCCGTGCTCGGCACCGCAACCGGCCAGCAACTCAGCGGCATCACGCTGCAACTGCGCGACCACCTTTGGAATACACAGCCGCATAACCTGGCTCCCAAGGTGGGCTTTGCTTACACGCCAGGCAATTTGAACAACAGGTTGGTAATCCGTGGCGGTTTTGGCATGGCTTATAACCACCTTGACATCGCGCTCTTCAACCCCTCACTCGAAGACGGGCCCGGTGTAGCCAAGTTTGGCCTGTGTTGCGCGGGCAACAGCAGTTCAGCGGGCGTGAAGTTTGAAAAAGGGACGAGCACGTCACCGACGAGTTTCCCGCTCAATCCGGCGCTGGCTCTTGGCATCAATCCAGCAACTGGATTTCCTTGCGAGTTCGGCTCTACGCCTGGACATTGCGTTACGAATGCTGAGAGTTATGAAGTCTACGGCGCCTTGCCCAATACCAGGCAGCCGGAGAGCTATCTGTATTCACTGGATTTGCAGTATGAATTGCCTTACAACATTCTAGGGACGGTGGGCTATACGGGCAGCGTTGGGCGTCATTTTGCGCGCCTCGTCAATCAGAATTTCATCTACTCGCAGTGCTTTCCGGCAACAGCAAACTGCGGCGGCACTACGGCCATCACCCCAGTGAGTGCTGCCTTTTTTGCACAGACAGACTCCAACCAGTCCTACAATGCTCTGAACGTCAACTTCACCCGCCACCTGGCTCATGGCCTGAACCTTTCAGCGTATTACACCTGGTCGAAGTCTCTTGACCAGGTATCGAACGGGGATGCGGCAAATGCCAGTGCCAACCAGACCAACCCTGCAAACAATACTTCAGAATGGGGGCCATCGGATTACGACGTTCGGCACCACATCACGGCTACCGGCGTGTACGAGGTTCCTCATGTGCATTCCGGCAGCGACCTTGTGAAAGCGGTTGCCAATGGCTGGCAGATCAATGGCGTGATGACCTGGCACACAGCCTTCCCATGGACGCCGGTCACGTATAACCTGCAGGCAAACGAACTGATTACCGGCGCAAACCTGGTGGGTCCAACGCGTCCGCTTGCCTATTTCGGAGGCGCCGGTTCGAGCTGCTCCAACAGCGCCTGGCAGACTGGCTCGAATTTCTCCAAAGGCGGCCCCGCTTACTTCAATACGACCCCACCCACATCTGTAAATGCTCCACTCTATGTGCCGGGCATCGGTCGCAACAGCTTCCGCGGTCCCTGCTACTTCGACACCGATATGAGCTTCGCCAAGGAGACGTCGTTCGATCATTTCGACCATCATATGCTGCTGCGTCTGCAGGTGAATGCATACAACATCTTCAACATTCTTCAACTGTCGCCGATTGGGTTCAACAGCGGCGGGTCCAATATTCAGAGCGCCACCTTCGGCGAAGCGCAGAGTGGCGATGCAGGCCGCGTGCTTGAATTAACGGCGCGCATCCAGTTCTAATCGCTGGACCACTTGGTGCTTCGGGTGGAATTTCCTTAGGCCCGAAGCACCGTTTCTTTACAATTCTCAATCGCGAAGAATGAGAGAATTATTGAGCGCGGCCGATTGCAGAACCGCCGTCGGGCAACCTGCCTGTACCATTGAAAAGGCCACTTGCACGACGGCATCCATGAATTCCACGATTACTTTCTTGCCAATCAATTCATGCTTGTCATCGGCGCGCGGTCAATAAACCGTGGCCTGGGGAGGATTTGTGTTGCAGATGAATTCGAATGTTTCCCATGGTGGCGGCTTCGTCAATTCCTTTGAAGCCGGTCTTTGGAAAAACTCAAGCACCCGCTCCATTCTTGCCTGCGTCATCCTCTGCCTGGTAACGGCTGGAGGCGAACCGAATGCAGTGGCGCAGGCCACGATACCTGTGCCTACACAGCATTCGGGCAAAATCGCGCATCCATCGAACGCCCAGCTCGCCGATCCAGCTCTTGAAGCCCACGTAAATCGTCTGCTCCGCCAGATGACCCTCGAAGAGAAGATCGGGCAGCTCGTTCAATACAACGATACCGGTGATAGCTCTCCTGCGCAGCCGGCCAAAGTCGAGCAAGGCGCACTCGCCGCAGTAAATCCTGAGACTACCAATCATGTGAATGCCATGCAGCTTGCCGAAACAGGCCGGCTTGGTTCGATGCTCAACACTATCGGCGCCGAGCGCACGAGTACGTATCAGCATCTTGCTGTAGACAAGAGCCGTCTGCACATCCCTCTGCTCTTCGGCGCGGATGTCATTCATGGTTTCCGCACCATTTACCCAGTGCCCCTGGGCTTGGCAGCGAGCTTCGATCCGGAACTTGTCGTTGAACTCTCACGCATGGCTGCCGAAGAGGCTACGACAGCGGGCGTTCGCTGGTTTTACTCCCCGATGGTTGACATCAGCCGCGATCCCCGCTGGGGCCGAACCGCGGAGGGCGCAGGTGAAGACGCATATCTTGGCGCCGCCATGGCCCGGGCTTACATTCGTGGCTACCAGGGCGACAGCCTCTCGAAGCCGGGAAGCGTTGCCGCTTCGGTGAAACATTTCGCCGCCTACGGTGCTGCCGAGGCCGGCCGCGAGTACAACACCACAGACATGTCCGAGATCCGTCTCCGTCAGGACTACCTGCCTCCTTACCAGGCCGCCGTCGAGGCCGGCGCTGCCACAATTATGAGCGCCTTCAACTCCCTCAACGGCGTGCCGGCGAGCGCCAATCCGTTTCTTCTTACCCGGATCCTGCGCGGGGAGTGGGGCTTCAACGGGTTCGTCGTCAGCGACTATACCGCCGTGATGGAATTGATGAACCATGGCATTGCGCTCGACCCCGCGGTAGCTACTCGCAAAGCGATCACCGCGGGTGTCGATGTCGATATGATGTCGCACTTTTACGATACGCAGTTGCCTGGGCTTATCCGTTCCGGCCAGGTTCCAATGGCTGTGGTCGATGAGGCTGTGCGGCGCGTGCTCCGGGTAAAGTTCGCAACCGGCCTGTTTGAACGTCCCTATGCCGAAGGCGTCGAAGTAAAGGCCGCCGTCGGCGAGCACAGACCACTGGTGCGAAAGGCGGCTGAAGAGTCTTTTGTCTTGCTTCAGAACGATAAGCTCGCCGATGGTGCGCCGTTGCTTCCGCTTTCGCTGGCTCGCAAACGGATCGCTCTCATCGGACCGCTCGCCGACGACAAAGGAGACATGGTAGGTGCCTGGGCCGGCGCGGCCAACGATCGCGACATCATCACGCTTAGGCAGGCGCTGGCTGAGCGCGCCCAGCAGTCGGGAGTCGCCCTGCTCTATTCCAGAGGAACCACGATTGACGACACATCGCAAGCTGGTTTCCCCGAGGCCATCGACGCGGCCCGCGCGGCCGATGTTGTCATTCTCGCGCTGGGCGAGTCGGGCGCCATGAGCGGTGAGGCAGGCTCACGTGCGCACCTTGATCTGCCAGGCAACCAGCAGCAGCTACTCGAAGCCGTAGTCGCCGTTGGCAAGCCGGTCGTTCTGCTCATCTTCTCTGGCCGTCCCCTGGTCCTCGACTGGGCAGCCAAGCATGTTCCCGCAATCATGGAGGTCTGGTTCCCCGGAACCGAAGCTGGAAACGCCATCGCCAACGTTCTCTACGGAGATGTGTCGCCCAGCGGCAAGCTGCCCATGAGCTTCCCCCGCGCCTTGGGTCAGGAGCCGCTCTACTACAATCAGTTGCCTACCGGACGCCCACCCACTGGGGTCGACTTGTCAAAGCCGTCGGGCGACGGCACGCGCTTCTTCTCCCGCTATATCGATGTCCCCAACAGCGCGCTGTTTCCCTTCGGCTATGGACTCTCGTACTCCAGCTTCTCCCACATGGACGTTCATGTATCGAAGAGCAGCATCCCGCTGGCTCAAGCGCTCGCGAACCGAACTACACCTCTCCTCGAAGCGACGGCGATTGTGACCAACACAGGTAGCCGAACGGCAACGGAAGTTGTTCAGTGCTACTTGCGCAACCTGGGGGCAAGCGTTGAGCAGCCAGTCCGAAGCCTCAAGGGATTTCTCCGCGTCACCCTCGCTCCAGGCGAATCGAAAAAGATCAGCTTCCGTCTGGGCTTCAACGAACTCTCCTTCTTCAACCTGGAAGGCAAGCCCACAATCGAACCGACCCATTACACTGTCTGGATCGGTGGCAGTTCACTTGCCGCCGAGGAAGCCACTTTCGAGGTGGTTTCTTCCGCGAGGAGGGCAGATTCGCACTGATTCAAACAGTGGCATTGTTTTGCAACACGCGGTCAATGTCGGCCTCGACCGGGAAACCAGGCTCATAACGGTCAGCTGCCCGAGGCAAAAGTGAGCAAAACAGAACAGAATTGATGCTTGAAACCCTTCAAAATAAACAAGAAGTTTCTGTAGCCGACCTCTAGTGCAGGAAATGCGCGCCGAGAGTTGTGAG
>OCZT010006616.1_pt1 | contig 11460 bp, 8 predicted proteins | sample 1539031 | NCBI WGS metagenome assembly OCZT01 (sample SAMEA3539308, study PRJEB22396) | soil metagenome | biome: tundra; feature: field; material: soil | place: USA | collected 2010-05 | depth 0.15 m
CGAGTTCGCGTGACAGGGCGACCTCGGACTGCGCGGTGACGCGGTCTTGATAGACCACCGTTTGTTTGCCGATGGAGGTCACACGTATGGTCTGCTTCAGCAACCCGCCGTTAAGCAGGAGCGAGCCCGTGGTCTCGAACCCGCTTGGCGTCTCGGTCCACACATGCTCGACGGCCTTGGGTGCGGCTGGCTTCTTGGGCGTGAGGTCAAAGGAGCCGACCAGGCCGGTGGGAAGGGGGAACGTGACATAGGGGTTGCCGTCGTGCCCCGGGCCAATGGGGATCACCAGGCCCATGATGCGGTTCTTCCAGGAGAAGGATGCGAACTTGCTCTCGGTGCGATGGGCAATGAACTCGACAAATTCATGGGCCCACGTGCCCTGGAGTTGGGCGGCGGCTTTGCTGGCGGAGATTTCTTTGGCCGGCGGGCCGAAGACTTTGTGGGCGAGATAAGCGTAGGAGGCTTGCTCGGCGCAGATGGCGTGCCGGGTGAAAGCGAGGCGGGAGCCGGGCACAGCGAGGTCGCCGTGGCACATGGACTGCCACGCGCGTATGTATTGTAGGCAGTGTTCCTCCAGGAGCGCGGCGAGCGGGTCGTGATGGCGGCAGGCGAGGGAGGCATAAAGGTTGATGAAGCTCAGGCCATGCAGCTCCCAGTCCATGCTCTGGGGGTAAGCAGACTCGCCGGTCGGCAGTATGATCGTCTGGAACATCTTCCACGTATCCAGCAGGTGGTGCGTCGCCGCTTGGGGGATGGGCCGGCCGGCGTAGGTGTAATACATCTCGGCTTGAGTCTGAAAATACGTGCTGCACGCCATGTAGCAGGGATGAAAGAAATTGTGGTTCTCCAGGGTGAAGTCGGGATTGAGATTGGCGCCAGCGTACCAGTCGCATACCGGGCGGCCATCCACCAGGCTCTTGTCCTGCTCATCCTGCGGCACCGAATGCGTGTTCATCATGTATTCGATGCCTTTCTCATGCCAGGCTGCGGCGTGGGCGTGGTTTGGAAACAGGCTGTCCGCGACTGCCAGGCAAGTCATGTCCCAGCCATTCTCCTCGGCCTTAGTATCGCCCCAGCGGCCTGCGGGCGGCTTGATCTTGAGAAAGCGGTCCGCCTCGGATGCGACGACGCGCTCGACGCCTTGACGCAACTCGGCATCCAGGTCATCCCACATGAGCCGTGCCCCGAAGGTCAGGGTGGCGGTCCACATGGCGGATTGCCAACTGCCGCCCCAGGGTTTGCCGTCCGTGCACTTCTGCGTGCCGGTCAAGTGGGACGAGACCGCATAGCGAATCGCACGAGTCGCCCGGCTCCTGTAATGTCGGCGGTCGGCGTCGCTCAGGTTATCGGAGTATTTCAAAAGCGCGCCACACGTCAGCACCATGCCGGATATGGCGCGGATGCCTTCGTTCATCTGGTCGCTTCGGCCGGTGCCCCAGTAACCGGCGCTCGGGTCGTTGGTAGAATCCTGCCAAACGCTTTCCGCATGGCGGCAGGCATCCAGCATCAGGCTCGTATAGTCCCGCGTCAGCTCACGCTCGGAGAGCTGGCGGATATGGTAGATGTCCTCGGCCTGCGCGAAGACGGGTAACAGCAGCAATGGCAGGAGAAGTCTAAAGTGTTTCATTTAAATATGATCCGTCGCTGAAGATGAACGGCGGCGGCCGGCTATTCAAGCCTGCAAACAGAAGATGGCAAATCGCAAATGGCACAGGGCGCTTGTCCAGGCGGACAAGGCGCTTGGGCAAGCGGCAATGATGTAGATGGATAATAGCACGGAGGCTGAATAATTATTTCGTTGGCAAGATTGGCCGGGACAACGCCGCCGCCGCCTTCCAAAGGCGACAGCGAGCCCACCAGACTGAGGTTTAGGGCGCTTTCGAGGCCTCTTCCGGCCCGGCAAAATAAATCGTAAATAAATGTGTGAAACCCATTGACATGGCACGGCGACTCTCGTAATTTCACGCAGTCTTTGGGCCGTAGAAAGTCGAAAATCAGTAGCTCCTGGCGTCTTTTGAAGGGGAAGGCAGGGGTTATGGGTTTTTGTCGTTTACTGGTATCAGGATGAAGAATTAGATTTGGCCAGCGCCCATGTAGCTCAGTTGGTAGAGCGCGTCCTTGGTAAGGACGAGGTCATCAGTTCAACCCTGATCATGGGCTCCAAACTGCGCTCGATGGCGTAAGACAGCACAGAATTGCATATATACATTTAAGAACATTTAAGCGCGCGAAGAGTAATCGCGTGAACAGCACAACCACAGAGACAACAACATCATCAGGAGATCGCAATGGCAAAAGAGCAATTTCAACGAACGAAACCGCACGTCAACGTCGGCACGATTGGACACATTGACCACGGCAAATCCACGCTGACTGCCGCAATTGTGCAAACGCAGTCCAAGAAGGGGCTGGCCACGCCGATCTCCTACGCGGACATCACCAAGGGCGGCACGGTGCGCGACGAAACCAAGACCGTGACGATCGCGGTGTCGCATGTCGAGTACCAGAGCGATAAGCGGCATTATGCCCATATTGACTGCCCGGGCCATGCCGACTTCATCAAGAACATGATCACGGGCGCGGCCCAGATGGACGGCGCCATCCTGGTGGTCGATGCGTCTGAAGGCCCCATGCCTCAGACCAAAGAGCACGTGCTCCTGGCCCGCCAGGTCGGTGTGCCGGCCATCGTCGTCTATTTGAACAAGGTTGATCTCGTAGATGATCCCGAGTTGCTGGAGTTGGTGGAAATGGAAGTCCGCGACCTGCTGAACAAGTACGAATTCCCGGGCAACACGACCCCCGTAGTCCGTGGTAGCTCGAAGGCGGCGCTGGCGGGAGACGCGGAAGGCGAAAAGTCTATCCAGAAGCTGATGGAGGCGATCGACGACTTTATCCCCCTGCCAACGCGCGAAGTGGATAAGCCGTTTTTGATGTGCATTGAAGATGTGTTCAACATTGAAGGTCGTGGCACGGTGGTGACCGGTCGTGTGGAGCGCGGTCTGCTCAAGCGCATGGACGACGTCGAAATCGTCGGGCTGAAGGAAACCCGCAAGACGGTGGCGACGGACATTGAAATGTTCCGCAAGCTGCTCGATTCGGCTAATGCCGGCGATAACGTTGGTGTATTGCTGCGTGGCACCAAGAAGGACGAAGTGGAGCGGGGGATGGTCCTGGCCAAACCCGGCAGCATCACGCCGCATACGCATTTCAAGGCGGAGGTGTATGTGTTGTCGAAGGAAGAAGGCGGCCGGCATACGCCGTTCTTCACCAATTACCGCCCGCAATTTTACTTCCGCACCACGGACGTGACCGGCACTGTTGCTCTCCCGGCGGGAGTCGAAATGGTGATGCCGGGCGACAATGTTTCGGTGGACATAACCGTAATCGCCCCCGTGGCGATGGAGAAAGGCCAGCGGTTCGCTATCCGCGAAGGCGGTCGCACCATCGGCGCCGGGCGAGTGACTGAGGTGCTCGAATAGCCGGCCTTTGGAAAATGCCGGGAGCGCGGGAAGTGCCTGTCTCCATGCCTGGCGAAACGAAAGCGACACTTGATGGCAGTAGGGCGGTAGCTCAATTGGCAGAGTAGCGGTCTCCAAAACCGTTGGTTGGGGGTTCAAGTCCCTCCCGCCCTGCCAACCGGCCACGACCGGAGAGGTGGCAGAGTGGTCTATCGCGGCGGTCTTGAAAACCGCTTCGGCTTAACGGCCGACGGGGGTTCGAATCCCTCCCTCTCCGCCAAACTAAATGATATTGTGAACGATCTGGTAAAAATTGGGATCTGGGGCGCGGTCATCGGAGTCACCTTCGTGATTCTCTGGCGCAAAGGCTACCTGCTGCAATTGACGGATTATGTGCAGCAGACGCGGGAAGAATTGCGCAAATGCACCTGGCCGACCTGGGCGGAGCTGAAAGGCTCCACCATAGTGATCAGCATTTCCATATTCTTGCTGGGCGGCTTTATCGTGCTGGTGGACCAGGTGTTCTTCCGGCTATTCATGTTCTTCAAACTCTAGCATCATGCGAAGCCAGTGGTTTGTCATCCATACCCTCTCGGGCCAGGAACAGAAGGTCAAAGAGAGCATTGAAAAGCGCATCAAGGCCGAAGAGATGGGCGATTTCATTAAGGAAGTCCTGGTGCCCATGGAAAAGGTGGTGGAAGTGCGGAATCAGAAGAAGACGGTTTCAACCCGCAAACTCTGGCCGGGCTATGTCTTTATCGACATGGTGCTGCTCGATGAAAACAATCGCATTGTTGAGAAGCCGTGGTATTTTATTCAGGAAACCCAGGGGGTCATCGGCTTCGTAGGCGGCGAGCCGCCAATGCCCACCCCCGCCGAGGAAGTCGAGGCGATCAAGAGCCAGATCTCGGCTTCGGAGGAGCACGAGAAACCGAAGGTCAGCTTTGAAGTCGGGGAAACGGTTAAGATTAACAACGGCCCCTTTCTCAACTTCAGTGGCGTGATCGAGGAGGTCGAGCCCGAGCGGGGTAAGCTGAAGGTGACCGTCAACATTTTCGGGCGCAATACGCCCGTCGAATTGGAATACTGGCAGGTGGAAAAAGGCTAAGGAATTGGGAAATCGGGAGCAGGTCGAGAAGCCCGCCCCACCTGATTTCCTGAGGCTCTGATTTCCAAGTTAGGAAAGATACTTTTGTTATGGCAAAGAAGATTACTGGAATGATTAAGTTGCAGATCCCTGCAGGACAGGCCAACCCGGCACCGCCGGTTGGCCCGGCCTTGGGGCAGCACGGCGTCAACATCATGGCGTTCTGCAAAGAGTTCAATGCGAAGACCAAAGACCAGCCTGGCATGATCATTCCCGTGGTGATCACGGTTTTTCAGGATAAATCGTTCACGTTCATCACCAAGTCGTCTCCTGCCTCCGCCCTGCTCAAGAAAGCGGCGGGTATCACCGCCGGCTCCAAGGAGCCGAACAAGGAAAAAGTCGGTAAAGTGACGCGCAAGCAGGTCCTGGAGATTGTGAAGATTAAAATGAAGGATTTGAACGCGACGTCTGAAGAAGCGGCGTTTCGCATCGTGTCCGGCACCGCCCGCAGCATGGGCATCGAAGTCGTCGGCTAATAATCATCGGACCGAAAGTTGAAATAACCGCGGGAGAGCCAACAGGCTCGTCTGAACCGCAATAGAACCAAATGCCAAGCAAACGATATAAGAAAGCACTCGAACTGGTGGACGGCAAGAAGGCCTACGGGCTGAAAGCCGCCGTCGAAATCTTAACCAAGTTCCCCAAAGCGAAGTTCAACGAGACGGTTGATCTCGCGTTCCGCCTGGGCGTTGATCCCAAGCAATCCGACCAGATGGTCCGCGGCACGGTTCCCCTCCCGCACGGAAGCGGCAAGACCGTTCGCGTGTTGGTGTTCGCCAAGAGCGGTCCGGCTGCCGAAGCCGCCAAGACCGCCGGCGCCGAATACGTGGGCTTTGAAGACATGATCAAGAAATGCCAGGAGGGTTGGTCGGATTTCGACGTGGCCGTCGCGACACCCGAAGCCATGGGCGAGGTGCGCAAGCTCGGCAAGGTGCTCGGTCCGCGCGGACTCATGCCCAATCCCAAGACCGGCACTGTGACCGATGACACCGCCCGCGCCGTGAAAGAAGTTAAAGCCGGACGCGTCGAGTACAAGGTGGACAAGGCCGGCAACATCCACGTGCCCGTCGGCAAGATTGCTTTCACCGCGACTCAAATCGAGGAAAACGCCCATGCGGTCATCGACGCGGTCGTCAAGGCGCGGCCCCACAGCGTCAAAGGAATCTTTGTTCAAAGCTGCACCCTCTCAGCGACGATGAGTCCTCCGGTGCGGGTGGACCTGAAGGAATTCGCGGCCTGAGCGATCCATGGCTTTAACCTTTTACCGAATTTAAGAACATGCGTCCCGAAAAGCAAACCCTGACGAAAGAGTATTTGGCCCGGCTGAACGCCTCGCCTTTCTTCATCGTCGTGAATTACAAGGGCATGAAGGTTGCCCACATGACCGAGCTGCGCAAGCGGCTTACCAAAGCCGGTGCTGAGATTCATATCGTGAAGAACTCGGTGTTCCGCCTCGCCGCCAAGGAAGCCGGCGTTGGCGATCTAAACGGCACGCTGGGGGGACAACTCGCGGTCGTCACCGGGAAGCGCGACATCTCCACCGCGGCGAAAGTCGTGAAGACGTTCGGCACGGAGTTGGACCGCCTGAAAGTGCATTTTGGCTATCTCAACAACCAGCGGCTCGAACAGCCGGAGATCATGATGCTGGCGGACCTTCCTTCGATGGAAGTATTGCGCGCCAAGCTCCTCGGCTTGTTCAGCGCCCCGGCCTCCACGTTGGTTCGGCTGCTGAATACGCCGGCCGGCCAGATGGCGCGCGTGTTGCAAGCCCGCGCCGAGAAACAGCCGGAGGCGGCCCCGGTCGCGGCGAGTTAAGCTTAAACAGATTTCATCCCCGTCCAAGCCGGCGGGGTGGAAATAAACAAACAACAACGTAAATCGTCGGTTCGCACGCAGCGAACTTAATCCGCGCATGGCCGTGGGCGACGACGAGACGCAACGAAAGGTAAACATGGCTCTAGACAAAGCAAAAATCGTAGATGAACTGAGTAATGCAACGGTGATTGAAATCGCCGAGCTGGTGAAGGAACTTGAAACCAAGTGGGGCGTTTCAGCCGCCGCGCCGGCAGCCGCTGCCGCCGCCGCTCCTGGAGCTGCCGCGCCGGTCGCGGAAGCCAAGACCCAATTCGATATTATCCTGGCCTCTCTGCCCGCGGATAAGAAGATCGCCGTGATCAAGGCGGTGCGCGAGGTTAAAGCCGGCCTCGGCCTGGCGGAAGCCAAGGCCCTGGTCGAAGGCGCCCCCAAGCCGGTGCTTGAAGGGGTTAACAAGGCTGAAGCCGACGCCGCGAAAAAGAAACTTGAAGATGCGGGCGCCAAGGTCGAAGTAAAGTAAGAGGCCTTTTCTTCGGGGCGGCGACGCTGGTCGCCGCCCCTGACTCGCCTTTAGCAGAACAACGAAAGTCTTAAATTAGAAATCGACACATCAGTAAAGCCGCCCGGGGCGGCTCGGTATTCGGCAAGTTCGCGCTTGAACGCGGCGTCCTTGCCTTGTGTCGTTTAGCAGTAACCAACGGTCTGGCCCCGGTGCCAGCCAATTATTAAAGGCCCAAATGCCAACGCGCGCAACTGAACGGATTAATTTCGGTAAGATTAAAGAAATCATCGCTCCGCCCAACCTCATCGAGTTGCAGACCAACTCGTATGCGGATTTCCTTCAAGCGGAGGCGCCCCCGTCCAAACGGAAGAACCTGGGCCTGCAAGCCGTCTTTACCGAGGTATTCCCCATCGAAAGTTACGACGGGAAATGCGTTCTTGATTTCCACTCATACGAAATCGGAGAGCCGAAGGTGGATTGGCTTGAATGCTTGCGCGAGGGGCTTACCTATGGCGCGCCACTCTATGTCACTTTCCTGCTTAAGGAAGAAAAGGCGACCAAAGAGGAAAAGGTCTTCATGGGTGAATTGCCGCTCATGACTCCGCAGGGCACGTTCGTCATCAACGGCGCTGAACGCGTCATTGTCAGTCAGTTGCACCGGTCCCCCGGGCTGGCTTTCGAGGCGACCCAGCATCCTAATGGCAAAACGCTGCACTCATTTCGGATCATTCCTGACCGCGGCTCATGGTACGAGGCGCAGTTTGATACCAGCGATCTGCTCTACGTGTACCTGGATCGAAAGAAGCGCCGCCGGAAATTCCTGACGACGACCCTGTTCCGCGCGCTCGCCTTCTTGGAAAACGATGGCAAGAGCAAGGACAGCCAGGACAAGAACCGCGGCACTGATGAGGAGATCCTGAAGCTGTTTTACGAAGTTGAGGAATTCAGCGTCAAAGAAGCCGAAAAGCGCGAGGACCTGCCAAACAAAGTCCTGATCGAGGACGCAGTGGACCAGGAGAAGAGTCTTGTGGTGGCGCGTGCGTTTGAGCCCTTGTCCAAGGCAGTGGTAAAGCAGATTGCCGAACTGGGCGTCACCAAGATCAAGGTGGTGGATACGACCTTGGACGATGGGATCGTCATCAAGTGCATGAAGAAGGATCCCGCCAAGAACGAGGAAGAGGCGCTCAAGGACATCTACCGCCGCCTACGGCCCGGCGATCCGCCCACGGCGGCCAATGCGCGCGCGCTGATCAAGCGGCTATTCTTCGATCCGAAGCGTTACGATTTAGGCCGCGTAGGCCGGTACAAGATCAACCAGAAGCTGGGCATCAAAGGCGGCGACTCTCGCATCCTGACCAAAGCAGACCTGGTGGCCGCCACGAAGTACCTGCTGCGCCTCAAGAAGGGTGAAGGCAGTCTGGATGACATTGACCACTTGGGCAGCCGCCGGGTGCGGACGGTGGGCGAATTGCTCGCCAACCAGTGCCGGGTTGGCTTGGCCCGCACCGAACGGCTCGTCAAGGAGCGCATGACGCTGTTTGATCAAGGCGTTGAATCAATGTCCCCGCAGAAGCTCATCAACCCCAAAGCCCTGTCGGCGGTCATTCGGGATTTCTTTGGCCGCAGCCAGCTTTCCCAGTTCATGGATCAGATCAACCCGCTGGCCGAGCTGACGCACAAGCGGCGTCTATCGGCGCTCGGGCCAGGCGGGCTTTCGCGCGATCGTGCTGGCTTCGAAGTCCGCGACGTGCATCCCTCCCACTATGGGCGCATCTGCCCGGTCGAGACGCCGGAAGGGCCGAACATCGGCCTGATCGCGTCGCTGGCAACGTTTGCCCGCATCAACGATTTTGGTTTCCTGGAAACGCCGTATCGCAAGGCCGAAAACGGTCGCGTGACCGGGCATATCGATTACCTCACGGCTGACCGTGAGGAAGCATTCGTCATCGCGCAGGCCAACTCGCCGATCGATGACAAAGGCAAGTTCACAACCGACCGCGTCGTTTGCCGGGGCAAGGGCGACTTCATTGACGTCGAGCCGGCGCGGGTCGATTACATGGATGTCTCGCCCAAGCAGCTCGTCTCCGTGGCGGCCAGCTTGATTCCGTTCCTGGAGCACGACGACGCGAACCGGGCGTTGATGGGATCCAACATGCAGCGCCAAGCGGTGCCGCTGCTGGTCACCGAGGCGCCGCTGGTCGCCACCGGGCTCGAAGAGCGGGTCGCCCGCGACTCCCAGGCGGTCATCGTCGCCGCCGAACCCGGCAAGGTGGCCTCGGTCACCGGCAACCAGATCATTATCACCGAGGACGGCAAACTGCCCGAGGGCAAGAAGAAGATTAAGCACGATCCCGAGAAGGGCGTTTACGTTTACGAGGTGCGGAAGTTCATGCGTTCCAACGCGGCCACGTGCATCAACCAGAAGATCGTCGTCAAGAAGGGCGAGTCCGTCAAGAAGGGGCAGGTCATCGCTGATGGTCCCTGCACTCAGGGCGGTGAATTGGCCTTGGGCCGCAACGTGCTCGTCGCCTTCATGCCGTGGAACGGCTACAACTTCGAGGACGCCATCCTCGTCAGCGAGCGCATTGTCAAGGAGGACGTCTTTACTTCCATCCACATTGACGAATTTGAGGTCGGCGCCCGCGATACGAAGCTTGGCCCCGAAGAGATTACGCGCGACATTCCGAACCTGGGCGACGAAGCGCTCCGGAATCTCGGGCCCGACGGCGTCATCCGCGTCGGCGCAGAGGTGAAACCGGGCGATATTCTGGTGGGCAAGATTACCCCCAAGAGCGAAACCGAACTCGCGCCGGAAGAGCGGCTGCTGCGCGCGATCTTCGGCGAGAAAGCGGCGGACGTGAAAGACACCTCCCTGAAGGTCCCATCGGGCACTTACGGCATCGTGATGGATGTGAAGGTTTCGGCCAAGAAGGAGTCTGATCACGATGTGAAGACTTCTGCCAGCGAAGAAAAGCGGCACGCCAAAGAGGTTGAGGAGGAATACAAGAAGAAGATCGACGAGCTGCGCGAGCAGCTTACCGAAGCTCTCAGCAATATCCTGCTGGGCGAAAAGATTCCGCTCGACGTGGTCAACAGCGAGACCGGCGAAATCATCATCCCCGCCAATCGCAAGATCACCAAGACGCTGTTGCGAAAGCTGGCGCAGGTTTACGACCGCATTGAAATCGACCCTTCGCCCATCCGTAATAAGATCAACGAGATCATCGGCAGCTTCAAAAAGAAGTTCGACGATCTGCAAATGCAGTACGACGAAGAGCTGGCACGGGCCGAATCCGGCGAAGGCGTCGATAGCGGCGTCATCAAGTCGGTCAAAGTCTATATCGCCTCGAAGCGCAAGCTGTCGGTCGGTGACAAAATGGCCGGGCGCCACGGCAACAAGGGCGTCGTCGCCAAGATCGTGGCGGATGAGGACATGCCCTTCCTGGCGGACGGAACAGCGGTGGACATTGTGTTGAATCCCCTGGGCGTGCCTTCGCGCATGAACGTCGGCCAGGTGCTGGAAACGCACTTAGGTTGGGCGGCGAAATTGCTGGGCCTGAAGTTTGCCACCCCGGTCTTCGATGGGATCAAGGAAAAGGACATCCGGGGTTACCTGAAGGAAGCCAAGCTGCCGGAGCACGGCAAGATCCACCTCATCGACGGTCGCACGGGCGAACCGTTCGATCAGGAAATTGTGGTTGGGTCCATTTACATGATGAAACTCGGCCATCTTGTGGCGGACAAGATTCATGCCCGGGCGGTCGGCCCGTATTCCCTGGTCACACAGCAACCGTTGGGCGGCAAGGCTCAATACGGCGGCCAGCGCTTCGGCGAAATGGAAGTCTGGGCCATGGAAGCCTACGGAGCAGCCTACACACTCCAGGAATTGCTGACCGTCAAGTCCGACGACGTGCAGGGGCGGACGCGGATATACGAGAGCATTGTGAAAGGCGACAACAGCCTGGAGGCCGGCATTCCGGAGTCCTTCAACGTGCTCGTAAAGGAAATGCAATCGTTGGGACTCGACGTGAAGGTGGGTTACTCCAATCCAGTGGACCAACCGGCCGAGCCCATTCAGGCCCTAACCGCGGTCTAACCAGTCCATTATTCTAATAATCCATCATCTCATATTTCTGTTCGTATGATTAGCACCAAAGAAAGCGCCCGAGAGTTGCTCGGTTTGGAGAAGGTCAACCAGGTTGAGTATGTCGCCATCGGCGTGGCGTCGCCCGACGCAATCCGTTCCTGGTCCAAAGGGGAAGTCAAGAACCCCGAGACCATTAATTACCGCACGTTCAAACCGGAAAAGGGCGGCTTGTTCTGCGAGCGCATATTCGGCCCGGTGAAGGACTGGGAATGCTCCTGCGGCAAGTTCAAGCGCATCAAACATCGCGGGGTCATCTGCGACCGTTGCGGTGTGGAAGTGACGCTGGCGCGTGTCCGCCGCGAGCGCATGGGGCACATCGAGTTGGCCGTGCCGGTCTGCCATATCTGGTTCTTCAAGTGCATGCCTTCCCGCATCGGCCTGGTGCTGGACA
>OCZT010006617.1_pt1 | contig 11460 bp, 10 predicted proteins | sample 1539031 | NCBI WGS metagenome assembly OCZT01 (sample SAMEA3539308, study PRJEB22396) | soil metagenome | biome: tundra; feature: field; material: soil | place: USA | collected 2010-05 | depth 0.15 m
GGTGGATCACGATATTCGCTCCGCGACGGGGAACTTGGGCGCGCTCTTCCTGGCCGCGAGCGACATTGGGCGGAAAGATAAGCCTGGATCGAACGTACTGCAAACCGCGAGCGGCATCATTGGCTCGCCGGAATCGCCATGGCAAACGCCCGAAGTGGCGGATGCGCTGGATAAGGCGCGGCGCTATGGCGAGGATGCGTCCAAGCCGGTGAAGTCGCTCGAAGGTTTATTGCGTGGAGCGGTCAGCGCCACCTCCGATACGGAGCGCCAGCGCCTTTCGGACACCGCACTGCGCGCGGCCGTATCGCTGAACAAAACATACGATGACAAGCGCGATTCCATCCTCACGCACCAGCTATCGCTGCCGCTGCTCATGGATAAATACGAGCAGGCTGCGCCCGCGGACCGTGCGGGAATGAAGACCCTGCTCCGCGGCAAAGCCACCCGCGAATGGCGGAAGCTCTCCACGTCGGACACCGCGCGGTACCGCGCGCTGATGCGGCTGCCGGCGGGGAATTAAGAAGCGATCGAGCGATGTTCGATTCGCATGGAATTTATTGGATATAGTTTTATCTTCGCGGCGGCGGTTCTGTTCGGCTTCGCGCGAAGATTTTTGTTTGGTTCCGAGCGAAGAGATGACGCCGGCTATTGGGAATTCATGACGCTGAAGATCGATTACGATCAGCGCGCCTTCGATGAGCGATTAGCCGAGAACATGCGCCGGCGGCGAGAGTGCGTGGCGATCGAGGATGCCGCATGGCGCAAGCGAGAGTGGGAATTGGAGACGCTCGAAGCGTGGTGGGATTTATTTTGCGACGTTCACGCTATCCCCTTTCGTGGCTGCATGTATAATTACCCCTACCAATTTCGGAAACATCATGCGATTCTGATCGAGGGTAGCCACGAGCAGTGGTGGTTTCCGGAGCTGCCGGAACCGCTGCATTCGCCACAGCTCATGTGGTGGGAGTGGGAGGAGATGCTATCGCGGCCGAAGCCCGCGAACTAATTTTTGCGGAGCGGATGTTTGCAGGGTGTCGGTGTGGATGACCGATCATCCACTGGATCACGTCCGGCGCCCGTCGGAAGTGGAGAGGGAGTTTGACGGATACGCCGGCCGATTTTTAAAAAATCCCGCGAACTAATCCTTCGCGGGGGTTGTATAGAAACCCGTAGGAAAAACAGAACGCTTTCTCATTACGAGGGGCCAATGACGGAGCCGGGTAACCGGCGCCATCGTTGGCCCCTCTTCTATTTTCGCCCATGAAAAATTTATCTTTGATAGCTTTGGTCCTCCTTGCCGCGCTTGGCCTTGCAACCGTCCCCGCAGCGCTTGATGGCTGCGCGGGATCGGCCAGCGTGGTTACGAAAACGGGCACGATCGCGATGCGCTCTTCGCTCAATACGTATTTTTCGGACCGTCAGAATGGCGCGGCGTTCCGCGGGAATTTTTACGACAGCGCTGCAACCTATGCAGCACGGGATACCGCGGTAACCAAATTTTTCGCGAGGGATCTGGCCCAGGCGCGGCCAGGCGATTCCACGGGCCTCGACGGACAGGATTACTTCCAATTCCTTCGCGCGATCGAAACCAATGACCTCAACGAAATTTTATCTATAGCACAATAATGAATCCCGTACTACTTCAATTTATCGTATCGCTCGGATTGGCCGTAGCGAAGCAAGCGGCGATCGACGCCACGCCGGTAGCGATCGCGGTGGCGGGCGGCCTGTGTGGGCTGGCCGACACGGTAATTAAGATCGCGCTCGATTCCTCGCTGCCGGCCGTAGCACGCAAGCAGCTCTTCGGCGATGCGTGGGATTCGGTCCAGACTTCTGCCGCGGTTTGCATTCGCGAGGGCGGCAAGCTCGCGGAGGAGATCGTAACGCTATTGGCGGACGCCGCGGCAGCGGATATCACGAGCGCGCTCGGTATCTAAAGTTTACGCACCGGGTTTTCGTAAGGGAGCCCGGTGAATTCTGTTCACGATTAATTTCGATGCTATGTTTAATTCAGCGTTTCATGGTATTGTAATCGTAGCGTGTGGCGTGTTGCTGCGCGACCTCGTGCTGGCGCTTCTCGGCCTTTTGGCTTCATTTCGTAGGAAAGATTAATACTGCATGGATTCCAGCGATCTGTTCGTAAAAGTAATCATCGGCGTTATTTCCGGGATCGTGACGGGAGCGGTCACGGCGATTGCTATGATAGGCCGCTTTAAGGCGCAAAGTGAAAAGGAACGTGGTGAGTCCAGGACCGAGTGGGCGAAGTTGACCGGCGAATTTAGTGTGCAGCAGGCCACGATGCTTGGCGATTTTCAAACGCAGCTCGCGACCGTCGTAGGCCGGTTCGATTCGCGGATGGCCGTGGCCGAGAACAACATTACTATCATCGCGGACCTATCGAAGCAAATCCAAAACCTGGCGCGGGAAATAGGTGCGGTGCAAGCGCAGGCGAACACGCTGACGAACGAGCAGCGGGACACGCGCCGCGACGTTCACGACCTACGCAATCACGTTTTTCCCAAACAGTAATGACAGAGGCGAGCGCGCAAAGAACCGAGGCTACGCCGCTTGCGGAACCTGCATCGCCGACGATGAGCACTCCGCTGGCGCAAGCTACCCCGCTGGCGGTGGTAGTGACGAAAAAGGAGCCGTCGCATTGGTGGCGCAGCCTTTCGAACACGGCGATTGTGCTGTTGGGAACCGGCGGCCTGCACCTCGATACGGGCGCGATGATCGGGAAGGGTACGGCGGCCATCGATAAGGCGACGGCATGGCAAGCGGTAGCCGCCGCGCGAAACGCAGTAGTGATTGCTAAATTAGATTCGCTCCTATTAGATGAGCGCGATACGGTTTACATTCGGGACACTATTTATTACAAACTACCATGAAAAACATCAAGGCTTGGCTTATCAAAGTGCTCACTCTTATCTTTGGAGTGAATTATAAGCCGCGCGCGTCGGCGCTGGCGCTGGCGCTCGCCGTTACGACGTACACCGTTCTCATAAGCGGCGATAAAATATCATTGGCGGTGCTGATGATGGCGTGGGGCAGCGCGATCAAGGCGTTCTTCACGAAGGGCGTCGGCGTATCGAACGCGCCGAGTCCGTTGGCGGATGCGCAGGCCGTGCCGCCGACATCGTAACGTGCTTCCATTTCACGTCGAGGTTTCCGTGAGGGGTATCGAGGGTGCGGTGAAATTCTTAGAGGGCGCGAAGCCGGAATCGCTCGATGATCCGATAGCGAATTTAGACGATCAACTTCGAAAAATTTCAGAACAGCAATTCATGATGGCAACTTTTACACTCGGCACCAACGAAACCCCATCCTCGCGCAATTTGAGCGACCTTCATCCTCAAATGCAGGCGCGATGCCTCGCGCTCTTTGCGGCTTACGAGGAGAAGTATCCCGCGGCGTCAAAACCATTTCTTACGCAGACGTACCGGAATCCCGCCGATCAGGATACGGATTTCGCGAAGGTGCCGAAGGTGACGAATGCACGCGCCGGCGAGTCGCTCCATAATTATTATCCCGCGCTGGCGTTCGATGTAGCTTTCAAAAAGGCGGATGGCGGCCTCGATTGGGATCCCGGTTTGTTCGACCATCTGGGGTGCCTCGCGCCATCGGTGGACTTGAATTGGGGCGGAAGCTGGCATTCGTTTCACGATAAGCCGCATTTCCAGCCGGCGAACGGGAACGTAATGTACTCCTGGGAGAACGCTCGCGATGGTGTCGAGCCGGTTTGGACGCAAGAGGCGGGCGCACCATCGATGGTCAATGCACCATCGATGGTCAATGAGCCTATTGTCAATAACGGCGTAGATCACGGAAACCCGGCAGCAATATGAACGACAACAGCAACGCGAAGGAGTGGCTTGTAGCCCTGGGGAATTTCTTCTTGGGGGCTGGTGCGCTTATCGCGGGAATATCATTGGCAATATGGGTAGCACGATGATGATGGACAAAGCAAAAGAATTCGCGTTCGGAATTATCGCGGTCCTGCTGATGATCGCGGCGCTTGCGATCGTTTTCCATTCTTGCGATGCGCACGCGCAGGTTGTCGGTGGATCGCCGGCGAACGCCTATCTCGGGACCGATAGCTCCGAAAAAGTTAATTCCCACACGGTGACTTCGATCGGCTCGGGTTCGACGGCGCCCTTCAAGGTCGTGGTCACCGCCGGCGACGGCAAACGCTTCGCGCGGACCGGCCCGAATTACGGACAGTATACCGTCGTAACGCTGGCGCCGGCGAATAACGAGACCTCTACCACGCTCATCGAGGAGATGTGGGTGTCGGCCGTGAGTGGGGATACGCTCACGATCGTGGCGCGAAAAAATACCAATACTTCGCAAACTTCGTGGCCCATCGGCAGCTACATCGGCATTCGCATGAGCTTCCAGCAGCTGAAGCAAATGCAGGACTCGCTTCGGCGCCTTCGCGTGCGGCTCGATAGCGCTTTGGCGCAATACGATTCGTTCAATGGGAACTGGCCGGACACCGCCAACAAGCGCGGTTACGTTCTGAGTATGCAGGATACGGGTTCCTTCAATGGCTGGGCGCTTATTCCCGGATCGAACGGAGTTACTTCCATCGCGACAACATCACCAATCCTGGGAGGGACGATCACCGGCTCGGGCACGATCTCGATTCAACCTTCTTCCGCTACGCAGGCCGGCTATACTTCCAGCTCGCAAGTAAGTTATTGGAACGCCAAGCAGGCGGCGCTGCCATCCTTCGCCGGCGATTCTTCTTTTGTGCTTTCGAACGATGGAACGAATTTACTTTGGCGCTCGGGCGTGGCCACGGGAACCGTAACCTCGGTAAATGTGAATGGCGGCACAACCGGCTGGGTGTTCTTAGGCGGTCCGATCGTAAACACCGGATCGCTGACGCTCTCCGGCGTGGGCGGCATAGCCAATGGCGGCACGGGCGGAGCAACGAAAGCGCAGGCATTTACGAATCTTGCACCGGATAGCACGGGACACGGCGGCCAGGTGCTCTACGATAATCCTGCCGGCGGCTGGGGATTTTTGTCCGTTGGCGGAACGGGAACCGTTACTTCCATCACCGGCTCGGGCGGAACGACGGGCCTTACGCTGACGGGCGGCGCCATTACGACATCGGGAACGCTAACGCTCGGCGGAACGCTCGCGGTGGCCAATGGCGGGACGGGCGAAACGACGGACTCGCTCGCCTTCAATAATCTTGCGCCCGTGCAAACCGGGGACTCGGGTATGTTCCTGGCGACGAATGGCCACGGCGCATTATGGAAAACCGTTTCCGGATCGTCCTTTACCTTCCCGAAACCGCTCCAGGTGGATTCCGGCGGCACGGGCGATACCACGCTGGCTTCGAATGGCCCGCTGTACGGCAATGGCACGGGCGCGGTAAAAGCGCTCGCGGTGAATGCCACGGCCACGAATAAATTCCTAACGCAAAGTTCCAGTGCCGCGCCGGCGTGGAATACGATCGCAACCGGAGACGTTCCCACGCTCAACCAAAGCACGACGGGCAGCGCCGGCACGCTTTCGCCGGGGCGGACGATTAACGGCGTGGCGTTCAATGGATCCACGAACATTACGGTAGCTGCCGCGGCCGGCACGCTGACGGGTACCACACTTGCGAGCAATGTTCTCAGCACTTCGATTACGGGCCTGGGAACGGTCGGCTCCGGGACCTGGCAGGGGACCGCGATCGATAACGCCTACCTCTCGCATTCTTCGGTGACGGTCACGGCCGGGACCGGACTGACTGGCGGCGGTACGGTCGCGCTCGGGGGAACGATCACGCTGAATTCGGACAGCACGCGCATTGCCGACACCGCGATAAAAGTGAATCACGCACTGGTACTCGACAGCGCGGGCAAAGTCAATCATGCGCTGGTGCTCGATAGCGCAGGGAAAGTAAATCATGCGCTGGTGCTCGATTCCACAAAACGTTCAGGCACTACCGCAGTGGCCGACAGTTCTGCGAAAGTTAATCACTTAGCTGTACTCGACAGCACAAAGCGATCGGGAACAACCGCACTCGCTGACAGCGCAAAAGTAGTCTCGCTTCTTGTCGTATTAGACTCGGCCAAAAAATCGGCCACGACGCATTATGGCGACACGTCGGGTTTGGCGCATAAAGCCGATACCGCTGCAATGCAGCACGTCATTACGCTCTCTGGTGGTACGACGGGACTCACTCCGAACTCGGCCACATCGGGTGCCGTGACGCTCGGTGGTACGCTCGGCGTTGGCCATGGCGGCACGGGCGTGGACACGCTCATCCCGTGGGCTATCCTAATTGGCGATACGACATCGACGAAGCCAATCGTGCAAATGGCGGGCGTTGGCGGCGCTGGGCAGGTGGTCACATCAAACGGCGCAGGTACGGCTCCGACGTGGCAGAATATCCCATCGGGATTCGCCAATCCGATGACCACGAATGGAGATATTATCTATGAGAACGTGACACCGACTCCGGTGCGGTTGCCCATCGGCTCATCGACAAATTTACTTACCGTCTCCAGCGGCATTCCGGCGTGGGAAGCTATTCCCACATGGAATCAGAATACGACAGGTTCGGCCGCTACGGTTCCAGCTTCCGGCATCACAGGTACAACGCTCGCCAGCGGTGTAGTGACCAGTTCCCTCACCTCTGTTGGTACTATCGCAACCGGCGTATGGCAGGGAACAGCGATTGCAAATTCCTATCTCGCTAATTCCACGATCGGACTTACGAGCGGCGGCTCGCTGACGATCACCGGCTCGGCGATCGCGCTCGGTGGAGCGGGAACCATCAACATCGCGCTCGGCCATGCGAATACATGGACGGCAGCGCAGACCTTCGCAACGCCCGTCAATATCAATTCCGCAAGTGGGGTTTATCAGTTGAATGGTCAAAATTTCCTGAGAGACTACGGCCAAACGGGTTCGGTTTTCGTAGGCACGAGTGCTGGTAACTCCTTAGCGCCGAATTACAATACGGGGGTGGGATACGCAACTTTAAGCTCGCTGACGGGCGGCCATGATAACGTGGCGATCGGTTCGTCAGCCTGTGAAAGTGACACGTCCGGCAGCTACAACTCGGCACTTGGTTCTTATGCGCTCGCCGGGAATACGAGCGGAAGTTACGATATTGGGCTGGGCTATGGCGCTGGTTACAGTTCCGCAAGTAATCTATCTCACGTCCTTCTCGTCGGTGGCAATATCACTACCGGGAATGGCGTCACCAAGAGCTATTGGGGTGATGGCGACATGCAAGCCGATGGCTATGCGCCTGACAACTTCGAATTCCACGGCACGAGCAATCACACCGGCACGACTTCTGACACCGCCAAAGGCTCCGGCACCCTCTCCTTTTATCCCGGCGCACCAACTCTCGGAGCGCACACCGGCGTGGGTTTACTCAACTTTTACAGCTATGTCGCAGGCGCTGTTCGCACTACTGCGCCTGCGCCGGTGGTATTGTCCGTTACTATCGACTCGGATGGGATAGTGAACGCTCAACATTTCATCACCACCTCCACAATAGGCGTCGCAACGGACAGCGGCGTGGGCGTAACCTCGGTATCCGTAGTGGGAAGCGACGTGGCGGGCACGATAACGTTGAGCACGACCCTCAGCGCGACGCCAAGTTGGGTGAAGATTCCTTTTGGCACCACATACGGCACGGCCCCCGTGGTTGTTGTCGGTCCGGGTGGAAGTGCGTTGCTAACCGGCACTACCATCTCCGCCGTTGATCCTTACCCGACTTATTTTATGATTACCTTTAGCGCAACCGCGGCGCAAACGGCTGCGCAAATACCGTACATCGTAGTTCATTAAAACATCACCATGAAAAAACCACTACTCTTTCTGTTCCTTTCCGCGTGGTGGCTGGCCACCGCGCCAGCCATCGTCGGCGATCTCCTCGTGGGCGATGCGCGCGCCCAGGTGACGGATTACGAAGCGCTGGTGTACACGCCATTTGCGCCGGGTGTATCGGGCACTGGCGCGCGGACGGCTTATAACCCCGGTGTGAATGCCACGGTCGATTCCGTCTGGAATTACTTGCTCGCGAACGGCACGGTGGCGGGGGTTCCCTGCTATTACGCGCAGCGCATCCATGCAAAAGCCGCCGCGAATTTGCCGTGGGGACCCTACACCCGCACGGATAATTACGGCCCGAGGAATGACGAGCTGTGGCCCTGGAAGGTTGCCGGAGCGTTCTCCGGCGCCAACGTGAGCGGTGGCTACGCCACGGGCATGTACGCCGCCGGCTCGAACATCACGATCTCACACGATACGATCTCGGCTTCGGGTGCGGCTTATGTGGCCGGCTCGAACATCACGATCACGGGAGATACGATCAGTGCGGCGGGCGGCAGTGGCGGCGCTGGAACCGTAACTTCATTCTCTACCTCGCTCACTGGTCTTTCGGTCGCTACCGCAACGACGACTCCGGCATTATCCGGTACGCTCGGCGTTGCGAGTGGCGGCACGGGCGCTGCTACGACTTCTCAAAACTTCGCATTCATTGGCCCTACTTCGGGGAGTGGCGCAGCTTCGTATCGAGCGTTAGTTCTGGGCGATCTTCCTTCGAGTGCTGGCGCGGGACTATGGCTCCGCGGCGCGGGTACGGGTTCCGTGTATGATTCCGGCTCTGGCAATTACACCAATCAAGCATATTCGATTGTCGCGGGTTATCAGAATAACGCAACGGATAATTCAAACGGCGGAAATAGCGCGGTGTTCGGTTCCTACGACACCTGCTATTCTAACAACAGCTTGGTCTTTGGCGATCACAACACAGCGGGAACAGTCGGCGGAACTGGCGAATTCGATTTCGTTGGCGGTTGGAATAATTTCTCGAATGCCTATGGCCTCGACTTTATTTATGGTTACGGTGACACGGCAACCGGGCCTGGCTACTCAACCCTGTTAGGCACTCATGTGCTTGACGGAGCCAAGAAAGCGGTGTTCGTTTACGGTGACGGCTCCGCAAAGACCACCGCCACGGCGGATAGCCAGTTCGTAGCCCGTGCAAAGAATGGATATAATTTCTATGACGATACAAGCCAGAGTGTGCCGGGACTTGCGCTGAATAATGGTGCTCTTTTCGAGGCGGGGAGTCCTGTTCAGGTATCGCGCGGTCTTACGAACATCGACTTAGCGAATGACACCGTGGGTCAATACTTCACGGTGTTCACGGTTCCGGCTGGATATAATTTCGTTCCAACGGAATTTTCTATTTTGACGATTACGAACGACAGCGGCGGCTCGGGAGCTATATACATCGACACGATACCGGGCGGCAATCGCATCGCCACCGCCATGTCGCAAACGACGCCGGGGATGGTGCAAAATGCTGTCATCTCGAATCCCCCAAGCATAATTCGTTCGGGCCAGACTCTCTATTACACCGTTAGCACTCAAGGTACTCCTAATTTATCCCTGCTCGTCAATATTTACCTATTCGGATATTTTTACAAACCATAACGAATTAAAATGAAGCCCGGCATCATAGCGATCCTCCTTCTCTCTTGCGCCGTGACCGCACGCGCGCAGGTGGAGGGTATTCGCTGGTCCCGGCTCGATCAATCGCAGCAGCATAACCTGCCGCAAACGCTGTATTCGCCGAATAACAATGCGAAGGTCGATTCGGTGTGGGCGTATCTCGGAACGCACGGCACGATCGCGGACACGCCGGTATCTGTCGCATCGCTCATCAACGGGCGCACGCTGGCATCGCTAACCAATCGGCCCTATACCATCATGCACTCGTGGTTCGCTTCGGTCGATAGCTCGTGGCTCTTCTCGGTTGCCGGTGGCGTGCCCTCGCTTACGACGGATTCCGCAAAGTACCTCATGTCACGCGGGCCGGTGAAGGTGCCGCAATGGACTACGGTGACGGGTGGCAGTGGCATCGCGCAGCTATATGGCGTATTGCCCATCTCGATCGGCGGAACGGACACGGTGAAGATCGGCTCGATAGGTTTTGCGGACAGTGGACGCGCATCCTCTATCGCGGACTCCGCGAAGAAAGTGAATCACGCACTGGTACTCGATTCCGCGAAGCGTGCTGGCTCGACACCGTATGCCGACAGTGCCGGGAAAGTAAACCATGCACTTGTTCTTGATAGCGTGAAGCGATCTGCCACAACCGCGCTCGCCGACTCAGCCAAAAAGGTATGCCATTCAGATGTACTCGATTCCGCGAAACGATCCGGTACTACGGCGGTAGCCGATAGCAGTGCGAAGGTAAACCATGCGCTGGTACTCGACTCTTCATTCCACACCTATCATGCTACGCTGGCAGACAGCGCAACGCACGTACCACCGGGCAGCTTCACTCCCACCCATACCCTTGTTGATCTCAACACCGTCTGGACAGCGAAAGATACCAATATCTCGACTCCCTTAGTTATCGCGGCAACCGCGAAACCCGCGACGACCGGGCCGATGACCGGCGCGCAATTCATGTACATCATCAAGGCGGCGGATATGCCGTCGAATACAAATGTCACGGACTATCAGTGCATGATCGGAATTTATGGAAAAAACGTGAACGTGAGCACGACGGAGCCGGTAAATTGGATCGGTGTGAAGAACAGCGTAGAGGCGGTAAGTGCTTCGACGGAATCCCCAACGACAACACTTTCCTATTGGTGCGGTGCGTCGATATTCGCTTCGGCTGCGCTTGCGGTCGGTGATACGGTGGGTTTTAAGATGTGGGTCACGAACACTAATCAGGTGGATTCCCGTGGCGTGACCATTTATATCATTCCTCGGAAATTGAACATCCCGGCATCGACGGACATAGGCGCGTCCTTCCTTGCGAACCAAGCTTACGTCGCGATGACGGGCACGCTTTCGGGTGTAACCTACACGGCGGGCGGCATGTCGGGGGGGCCTATCCCTGCGAACAATGTGGCTTATTACCTGAATACAGACATTAGCGCAAGTATCCAGGTAACCACGACGGCCACCAATATGCAGACGCTTTACCCGAATTGGATTTTCGTGAATGCGAACAACTTCACGAACTTTACGAGTACCGGGTTGGCCATTCAATCGACCGCGCACATGGTGGCACCCGGCATTATCCAATATGGTCGCTACTTTATACGTACACACTAATGAGAAAACTCCTACTCGGCTGCGGCCATCAATTTTAGAATTCGAACTCAAGACGATAAAAAGATTTTACTTATTCACATTGTTTTACACATTTCAACATTTGGAGGGAATCATGAGACTTAGGAACGGCATTTCGGTTTTCTTGGCAATGGCGGCGGTATTCGTTTTAATGTCGATCTCGCCGCCGTTCGTGGGCGAAGCTAACGCCCAGGAGGCGATCCTGTATAACCTGGCTTCGCAATCGAGCAACGTGCTGGTGCTGTATTGCCCGCACGCGGCGAACGATACGACGGGGCGCTTCGCATCGGACAGTGCGGTAGATGCGGTATGGGTGGCGCTTAGCACGAGCGGGTATTT
>OCZT010006618.1_pt1 | contig 11459 bp, 7 predicted proteins | sample 1539031 | NCBI WGS metagenome assembly OCZT01 (sample SAMEA3539308, study PRJEB22396) | soil metagenome | biome: tundra; feature: field; material: soil | place: USA | collected 2010-05 | depth 0.15 m
CTTGTGGGCCTTCGAATAGGCCTCGGCAAGGTTGTTATAGTAGGCGGCCATTTTTGCATTGTTATCGGGGTCTTTCTGCGCCGCGTCCGAGGCGCCGCGCAACTGGATCGCCTTCTCGTAATCGGTCGCGGCCATCTCGTAACGCTTCTGTTTTTCGGCGGGATCGGTCTGCTTGGGCGCCGCCAAGCGGTAGGCGTCTCCGAGTTTGAACCAGATCAGATCGCGGGTGCTGTCGATCTGGTTGGCTTCGGTAAGGGTGGCGATGGCGGTCTCGAAATCGCCGGCGTCGGAAGCTGCTTTGGCGGCGTTGAGTTTCTCGTTGAGCGTGCCGACGGTTTTCCTTTCGCTCTCCGCTTTGGCGAGAGCCTCCTTTGCCTTCGCCGCTTGCTCAGCGGACAGTCCCTGGCCTTGGATTGCGGCCGACTGTTCTTTCTTCAGGTCGAGGTCTAGCGGCGTTTCGTCAAGGCCCACCGTGACGTTGTTGACGTGCCAGAGTTCTTTGCCGTCTTTGCTGAGCTTGACGTTGTACTTGCCGGGAACGACACCGAGCGAGAAGTACTCGCCCTTGTTGTTGGTTTTAAGTTTGTAGACGTGGCCGGACTCGGTCCCGGTCCAATCCACTTCGCCCTGTGCGATCGGTTTCCCTTCGATGTCCTTGCAAGTCCCCTTCACGGTGCCCGTGGTTTGTGCGAACGCCAGCGGAGCGGAAATGCCCACGGCGAGCAAGAGCAGCAGGGGAAGGATGAAATATTTCCTCATGATTTAGCCTCCCGGCATTGCATCTGAATTTACTGAACTCTATTCACTGAATTTGATAATTGCCCGCTATCTCAATCGGGCGGCTTCCGCGTACGGAATGGGATCTTCCGCGCCCGCTTCGCGAAACGCGCGCAAGCGGAGCACACAACTGTCGCAGACCCCGCAGGCGCGATCTTCACGCTGATAGCATGACCACGTTAAATCGAAGGGGGCCTTCAATTCAAGGCCCAGCGTCACAATCTCGTGTTTATGCATCGCGATCAGCGGCGTCACCACGCGGATCGATCCATCTTTCGTGCCCGCTCTCACCACTTCATTGAACGCTCGATAATACTCCGGCCGGCAATCGGGATAGCCGGAACTATCGGGCTCGACCGCTCCGATGTAGACCTTTTCGGCTCCCAGCACTTCCGCCCAACTGACGGCGACGGCGAGAAAATGCGCGTTGCGGAAAGGGACGTAGGTCACCGGAATGCCGACGGGCGTGCTGACGCCGACGCCGTGCGCTTCGGGAACGGCAATGTTCGGATCGGTGAGGGCGGATCCGCCGATCGCGCGCAGAGCTTCATTGCGCACCAGCAGCCGGTCGCGAATTCCGAGCCGGTCACAGATGCTTTCGAAGGACCGCCGTTCGCGCTGTTCAGTGCGCTGTCCGTAGCTGACGTGGACAGCAGCGGCCTGGTGGTCGCGTGCTGCGAGCGCTGCGCACACGCAGGAATCCATGCCACCGCTCAGCAGGACTACGGCGCGGTTCCCGTCGCTGGTTGCGTTCGATACCATGACCGTTAGCGAAGCATCGCGATCGCTTCCTCCTGATTTTATGACAGTTGAGGACGTTTCACTCCAGTTTAACCTCGAGCGACGACACGAAGGGCGATCAAGGAGCGTATTTTTGGTGCTCACTCCTGCCTAAACCAAGCCTTCTTTCCCACTTGTTACTGATTTGATTCTTAACCATGCAGGGGCATCCCGCCGGCTGTACCTACGTGGTTAATGGCCCGCTATTCGTAGCGCAGGCTTTCGACGGGGTCGAGTTGGGAGGCGCGGATGGCGGGGAGGGTGCCGAACAGGATTCCGACGAGCGAAGAGACGACGATGGCAATGATGGCGGAGAGTCCGGAAATGGGGACGCGATAGGCGGTAAAGAAGCGGACGGAGAAGGGGATGGCGAGGCCGATGATGACGCCGAGGACGCCGCCAATCAGGGAGATGAGGATGGCCTCGGAGAGGAACTGGAAGCGAATCTCGCGGTTGGTGGCGCCCATGGCTTTGCGGATGCCGATCTCGCGAATGCGGGCGCTGACCGTGGCGAGCATGATGTTCATGATGCCGATGCCGCTAACCAGAAGAACGACCAGCGAGACGGCGAGCAGGACGACGGTCATAGCCGTGGCGATGCGGTCCATCATGGCCAGCACCGCCGCGAGATTTTGCACGTTGTAAACGGATTCGGCGCGGTGGCGCGACTGGATAACGCGTCTAATCTGCGCGGTGGCTGCGATCACCATGGAGGAATCTGCCATGGAGAAGTAGGCCAGACTGACGGAGGGAGTCTCCATGAAATAGCGGCTGACCGAGTACGGGATCAACATCGTGTTGTCTTCTATCTCCGTCTGGCCGAAAGTTTCGACACGCTCCTTGAAAGTTCCAATCACGGTAAAGGGCAGTCCGGTCAGCTTGATGACCTGGCCAACCGCTCCTGCCGCAGAGCCGTAGATTTGGATCGCCATCTTTTCCGTGATCAGGGTGACTTTGTTATGAGCCAGGGAATCGTCGTTGTCGAAGAAGCGGCCGGAGGGGATGACCAGGTTGCGCACGCGCAGATACTCGGGAGCGACCCCGAGAATGGTGACGTCTTTTTCCTTGCCGTTGCCGGCGGGGATTCGATCCGACAGTCGGACGATCGGCGAGGACGCAACGATGCCGGGCACCCCCTGTTGCACGGCCGCCAGGTCCTCAATGGTCAGCGGGTCCGGGGTGGAACCGCTGATGTGTTGCGCGCCACCCTGATACTCGGCCCAGATCTCGTTCGTGCCGATGGCCTGAATCTGGTTGAGCGCGTACTGGCGTCCGGTCATGCCGATGGTGACCACCAGGATGAGCGAGGCGGTGCCAATGACCATGCCGAGCGCAGTCAGCGCGAAACGGACCTTGTTGCTGATGAAGGTTTCATAGGCGAAGCTAAAAATCTCGCCCAGGGCCAAATGGGCGCGCTCGTGCCGGGTTGTTGCCGGATCCATGTGCAATCGATGCTACGGGCTATCCATGTGACTTGCAAACGTTCTGAGCCGTTCCCTTACTCCCTCCGTTGACGCCGGCATTCTTCGGCGGGTATGCTCTCTGTTCCTCAACTCCAGTAGATCCACGGCATTCAGCGGAGGAGAGTCATCAACGCCCCCGAGGCTCAATCCCGCAGTCTATTCCGCCGTCTGGCACCCATGGTTCTTGTGGCGCTGGCGCTTCGCCTCATGGCAGTGGGATTCCTTTATCCCGAGCGGCTCAATCCCGATCGCGATCACGCTGCGTTCGCCGGAGAGGCCGGCCGGATAGCCCACTCTCTGGTTGAGGGCAAGGGATTCAGCAGCCCGATGGTGACGGTCGCCGACACCGGGCCGACCGCGTGGATGTGCCCGATTTATCCTTCGCTTGTCGCCCTGTCGTTTCGCCTCTTCGGCGAGTATTCGCGGGGAGCGGCGATTTTCATGGAGTCGCTGAACAGCATATTTTCGGCTCTGGCCTGTCTTCCGGTATTTTTCATGGCCCGCAGGACTTTCGGGGAGACGACCGCCATACGGGCGGGCTGGGCCTGGGCATTTTTCCCCTACGGGATCTATTTCTGCTCCACCATTTGGCCTACGAGCCTGTCGATGTTATTGCTGCCACTTGCATTTGCCGCCGGGTTGAGGCTGGAAGACTCACCTCGGCTTGGAACCTGGATCGGATTTGGTCTGATCAGTGGAATCGCGGCCATGAACGATCCCATCGTGGTCTCCGTACTTCCGCTGCTGGGATTGTGGATGTGGTATCGAAAGTGGCGGCGTGGCGGGAGATGGTTGCTTTCCGGAGCTGCGGCGGCGCTGGCGTTCATGATCGTGGTGTCGCCCTGGTTCGTTCGCAACTACCGCACCTTCCACAAGGTCATCCCGTTCCGCGGTAACTTCGGACTCGAACTCTACGTAGGAAACAATGGCGATACTTCGCATTGGAATGCGGAATATCTCCACCCTGTCCACAACGATCGGGAATGGCAGGAATACGTGACGCTCGGCGAAGTGCGATACATGCAACGGAAGCAAGATCAGGCGATGGAGTTCATCTCCCATCATAAAGGCTTTTTTGTGTGGGTGGGCTTCCGCCGCGCCCTCTACATGTGGACGAATTATTGGAGTTTCAGCCCGGCCTACCTCAAGGAGGAACCGTTCGACGTCCCCGCCGTCTTTCTGTGTACGACGCTGACCGTGCTGGCGCTGTGGGGCCTGTGGATCGGCTGGCGTAACCTCGGCGCAGCCGTGATTCCCTACGCGATTGCGCTGTTTTTCTTTCCCATGGTGTATTACGCGACCCATCCGGAAGACTATTATCGGCGTCCTGCCGATCCGCTCTTCGTGGTGCTGGCGGTGTATGCGCTCACCGCTTCTCTCGAGTATCGAAGGAACCGGGCGGCGTCGGAGGGGTGAGAGATTGATGCTCCAAAGTTTCGCTTGTTACAATCGAACATCTTCGCAAGGGAAAGCCGAATGATCTGATTCGCGATGGGTTGGACCGCAATAAGCCCTCACCTTGGCTGACGGCGCTTTGGTTGGCCGCCTTGGCCTCGGTGGCGGGGATGTTTATTTTTCTGCCCAATTCCTTCGATCTCCGAGTTTCGAGCGAGGCCATGCGCTACGTGCGAATGGGAGTGGATCCGTACGCGGTGAGCCTGGAGCGGCAGAAGGCGGAGGCGGCGCTCGGACACGACAAGGGGCAGGCCGCTCTCGGACATCGCGTGTTCGTCTACTTGTATCCGCCCATATCGATCGAGTTCCTAAAGGCGCTGAATCTGGTTCCCGCGTGGCTGCGGGCGGCGATGTTCTGGATCGCTTATGCGGTGGGATTTGGGCTGCAGTTATGGGCCGGTTCGCGATTTGCGCTGGAGGCCGAACGGCGCATGCTGCGCTTCGTCTTCCCGTTGGTGATGTTCTTCCCCGCCTTCGTGCCAAGCGATACTCTGCTGAGCGGCAACATCGCCATTCCCATGTACGGTGCGGTGCTGGCGGCTGCGGCACGAGGATGGCACACACAACGCTGGGGAGCGTTCTTCGGGGTGGTATTGGCGAGTTCCTTATTAAAACCGCCAATCCTGGTATGGCTGGTCGTTCCGCTGCTACTTGGTTGGGCGCAGGCGGCTGCGTCGGTCGGGGCGGCGCTGTGCGGCGTGGGGCTGTTCGCTGTTCAGAAGTTCCTCTGGCCCCAGCGTTTCGCCGAGTTCATGTCCTCGATCCGTTACACCCTTCCCTTGGAGATCAACTACAGCCTCATGGCGATGTTTGGGAAGTTGCTGGAATTCATAGGGCACCCCTCAGACCGTGCCGCGGCGGCGTTCTACCTTGCTGTTTCTCTGGCAGTGTTCGGAATGCTGGTGTATTTTGCTCGCGAATTGAGGCGGAAGAACGTAGCGGGGCAGAACTTCGCGGCGGTGGTGCTGGTGTCAACAGCGCTGTTCGCGCTGCGGCTAAAGGAATACGACCTGCTGCCGCTGACCATCCCGATGGCGCTGATCCTGCTTCGTGGGGTGCGGAACCCAGGGGCGCGGATCATGCTCATCCTCGGGGCGGTCGCCGTTGGCGTCGCGCTGGTCACGAACCACGTAACGGCCGTGGACACCATCTCGGTGGCGACGGTGTTCCTGGTAGGAGTGTACGGGTTGAACACTGAAGCGCGGGCCTCCCGGGCGCTCCGCCAGCACGAAGAAGTCGCCATTGTGTAGAGACGGGGCTTGCCCGTTCTCGCCGCAGCAGATTGGCAGCTGCCAGTCGTTGCTTCATTCCAGGCGGCAAACGGCCAGCTCCGAGTTCTGATACGGGCAGATCAAGCCGTCGCGCTGCCGAGTGCCAACCACGACCCAACTCACCCCGAAGTCCCGGCGCAGCCGCTGAAAGTCAGCCGCCTGAAAAGACGTCCAGCCATGAAGAGCCTGAACCTGCCGCCACCATTCCTCGGCCAGCCTGGGAGCAATGGTCACAGCCCCCGGATCTTTGATCCAATCGGCCATCCGGCTGCGTTCAGCGATCGCGCGAAAGCCATGTTCGTCTTCCCCCGGCAATTCCATATAGCGCGGGTCGAGCGCGAACCAGGCATCCCGGGGCGTGTTTTCCCGAATCCACAGGAAGCTCTCGACCCACGGGTTTCTGGTCGCCGCGCCGGGCCATTCCACGTGAGGAGTTGACGGAAACAACGCCCGCTGTGCATAGAACATTCCCGCACTCAGGGGCAGGAAGAGCAGCAGTAATAACCACCGTTTCGCGCCGTGCTGGAGCACAAACTCGGCCAGCAGACCTCCGCCAAACAAAATCAGGAGAATGTAAACCAGATGCAGGCTGCGCAGGGGCTGAAACTCGGCCAGGAAAAATAGGCGGGGCACGAGCGAGACTAGAAATCCTGCCAAGAAAAACAGTGCGCCGAAGATCGTCGCTGCCTGGCTCAAACGCGCAAGGACCTCGAGTTTCCTCCGGCGCGCGACCCAGGAGAACCATCCGAGCAGTATCAGCGGCCCGATTGCGCCGAGCCATTCGTACCACTCCCAGCGCGTGAGAAAAAGATAAGACCGCGTGCCCGCCGCCTCGCGATACGCGTTAGAAGTTACGGGCAAGACCAGGGCTGCGAAGGCGGAACCTGCCGTCCCCCGGCGCCAGCGGATGAAGACATTCTGGGCGAGGAGCACGGCAAGATAGCACACGCCGAAGGCCGCCATCAGCGGGTGAAATACGAAAGCGAACGCCAGCCAGATCGCGGACCGCGCGGGCTTTCTTTCCAGCCAACCGGCCAGCGCCCAGAGGACCGCGAACGTCGCCAGCGCCCGCGGCGTCAAGTATTCATCGACGATGTAAAGGGCGGTTCCCGCCACCGGCAGGGTAAGAAGGCAGGCCAGCAAAATGACGCCACACCAGGATGCGAATTCCCTCGAAAAGCACAGGCGGCTGATCCGCCACGCGCCCAGCAGCAACAGATAGATGGACCCAGTGTGCACAAGCAGAAGCACCCAGTCCAGCGAAAGGTGCGATAAACGGACTAAGGCCGCGATGACGACAGGAAACGCGGAAAACCGTGTTTGTCCTGTAAACAAATGGGCATCGTGCGGGTAGAGGGCGGGATCGAGGGCGTGCTTGATCGCCGGAACGTAGATTTCAGCGTCTTCCACGTAGGGGTGGTAACTATGGAGGAATACGGCGGCCAGGGTGAGGAGCAGAAGGAAAAAGTAGTTTCGAATAGGAGTCGCAACCAGCTCTGGAGAAGGTGCGTCGCCCATCACTTTTCCTCGTGGTACTCCATTTCCGTATTCACCTGCCAGATCGAGGATTTATCTTTTACTCCGGCAACGATGTTATCCACCGCCACCATGGCCGTGAGCATGGAATGGTCCTGGTTGTTGTACTTGTGCATTCCGTTCCTGCCAACCAGGAAGAGATTCTCGAAGCCATCCAGGTATTTCCGCACTTCCTCGAAGCGGTCGTAGGTGCCGAAATATGCGGGATAGGTCTTGGGCATGCGGATGACGGTGGAGTCGAGCACATCGTTGCGATCGATGATCCCGATGTGGTCCAACTCCTGCTGCGCGAGCGCGGCCATTTCGTCGTCGCCCTTCTTCCAGAGGTCGTCGGTTTCGTAGCAGAAATACTCGACCCCGAGCCAAACCTGCTCCGGATCGGCCACCATGTAGTTGCTCCAGTTGTTGAAGATCTGCAGACGGCCAGCCCGGACGTCGGGCTCCTGGATGTAGATCCAGTTGTCATCGATGAGCTGGCGGGAGCCATCGTGCTGATCGTTGTGCTCAACGTTGTGCGGAACGGCCTTCTGGCCGATTTTCAGCCGTTTCACCAGCAGGCCGACAGTGATGAAATCACGATAGAGCAAGCCGTCGCTGACTTCGCGTACATTGGCCGGAACCGTCGTATCCAGCGCCCGGATGAGTTCCTGAATGGGCATGGTCGAGAAAAAATAATCCCCTTCGAACTTCCGCTCGCGGCCCTGATCATCCATTCCTGAGACGGCCCGGATGCGCTCATTTTCGCAGTGAATCGCGGTGACGTTGAAGCTGGTCACAATCTCCCCGCCCATTTGGATGACTTTCCGGGCAACTGTTTCCCACATCTGCCCGGGCCCGAACTTCGGGTACAGGAATTGCTCGATCAGGGAAGTCTCGGTTCCCTTCTGAGCGACATCCGTACTCTTCTTCGCCGGCAGCTTCAGGAAATGGAGAATCGCCTTGGTAATGGAGAGGCCCTTGATCCTTTGCTCGCCCCATTCGGCACTGATCTGGTTGCAGGGCACACCCCACACTTTTTCGGTGTAGTCCTTGAAGAACGTCAGATACAGTTCTCGCCCAAATCGGTTGATGAAAAACTGTTCGAGATTGACGACGTCCTTTTGTGGAAACAACATGCTTCGTAAGTAGCTGAAGCCGATGCGCAACGTGCGCAGCAAGCCGAGCTGCACCAGGGTGTTCCAGGTCAGCTGAATGGGGTATTCGAAGAACTGGCGCAGGTAGTAGATGCGAGACCGGCGCTTGCGCAGAAGCATGACCTCATCGGTGTTCTGAGGATCGGGCCCAGCGCCGGTGCCCGCAATTTCGCGGCTCTGCCGCTGGTAGGTAATGTTCCCGGAACCGGCAGCTCTCGCTTCGAGCGGCAAGTGCTGCAACCACCAGTTCATGACACGGTCGCTTTTGGAGAAAAAGCGATGGCCGCCGAGGTCGATGCGATTCCCCTTGTAGTTGACGGTTCGCGAAATGCCTCCCATGTAAGAGCTCTTTTCCAGGATTACGGGGATGACATCGGAACGGCAGAGCAATTCGTAGGCGGCGGTCAGGCCGGCGGGGCCGGCCCCGATGATGATGGCTCTTTTCTTCACGCGAGAGAGATTACGGTCATGGTCGATTGAACATGGCAAGTCAACGGCCAGATTGCTGAGATAACCCACTATAGTAAGTCGGTGCGCTGACTTCCAACTTCTTTCCGGAGTCACTGAAGATCCGGGAGTTTGAGAGATGGGCCCGCTGGAGCGCAAACTGAAGCGTGGTACCGAGCACCCCCAGTCCGTATTGCACGCTGCGCCGGAAATTGATGGAGGAGGCTTCCTCGAAATACTTGGTGGGGCAGGAAACTTCGCCGATGCGGAACCCGAAGTAAACGCATTGGGCGAGCATCTGGTTGTCAAAAACGAAATCGTCGCTATTTTCCCGGAGGGGCAGGCGGGTCAGCACCTCGCGGCTGAAAGCGCGATAGCCGGTGTGATACTCCGACAACTTGACCCGCAGGAAAAGGTTTTCAAAAGCGGTGAGCAGCCGGTTGGAAACGTACTTGTAAAGGGGCATGCCTCCGCGCAGGGCGGTGCCGCCAATGATGCGGGAACCGAGAACGACGTCATAGACGCCGTAGGCAATCATGCTCGCCATCGCCGTTGTCAAAAGCGGCGTGTACTGATAGTCGGGATGGACCATGATGACGACGTCGGCGCCGGCGGCCAGTGCTTCGCGGTAGCAGGTCTGCTGATTGCGGCCATAGCCGTAGTTGCGGTCGTGGACAAAAGACTGCAAACCGAGCCGGTGCGCGACTTCGAGAGTACGATCGGAACTGTGGTCGTCGACCAGAATGCGGATATCGACCAGGTCGGGCAAGTCCCGAACCGTCGCTTCCAGCGTCTTTTCCGCGTTGTAAGCGGGTAACACGACGGCAATGCGTTTGCCGTTGATCATGCAGAGTTTTCCTCGATGGACTGAGTGAATCATAACCGGAAACGCTCAATTCTGCTGGAGCGACTCGCGGGTGTGGGGACGGGCTGCACTCGCCCGTCCAAGGTTGGGTAGGGACAGCCGCCCCCGGCTGTCCAAGCCGAGCGCAGCTCAGCAGTTGCCTGGGGTCACAATAGAATTGGAATCGCCAAAAGTGCGAGGGAAAAAACGACGACGGCGACGATTTTGAGACGGCTGCGTTGGTAAACTATTGAAGAGACTCCGCTGCGAGAGACAGAGCAAGCGCCGTCTCGACTGGGAACGATGAGAGAAACTGGAAATATGCCTCCGCGTACGCTGTTTGAAAAAGTTTGGGATGCGCACCTGGTCGCTGCTCCCGAAGGGCAGTCGGCGCTGCTCTATATCGATTTGCACCTGGTGCACGAAGTGACTTCGCCGCAGGCCTTCGACGGCTTGCGCGCCAATGGACGTCGTCTTCGCCAGCCTCTGCGCACGGTGGCAACCGTCGACCACAACATTCCAACCACTCCGCGGGGCCTTCCCATCGCCGACCCGATCGCGGCGAAGCAGATTGAGGCGCTGCAGAAGAATTGCCGCGAGTTTGGCGTCCCATTCTTTGATATGGACTCGGCCGAGCAAGGCATTGTCCACGTCATCGGCCCCGAACTCGGCATCACATTGCCGGGGATGACGATTGTCTGCGGTGACAGCCATACCTCGACGCACGGCGCGTTCGGATCGCTGGCATTCGGCATTGGCACGTCAGAAGTGGAACACGTGCTGGCGACGCAATGCCTGCCGCAGAAGAAACCGAAGACGATGCAGATCCAGGTGCGCGGGAAGCTGGCGGAAGGCGTGTCGGCAAAGGACCTGGCGCTCGGAATCATTGGACGCATCGGCACCGACGGCGCCACCGGACATGTGATCGAGTACGCCGGGGAAGCGGTGCGTGCCCTGTCGATGGAAGGCCGCATGACGCTGTGCAATATGAGCATCGAGGCGGGAGCGCGAGCGGGACTGATCGCGCCCGACGAGACGACTTTCGCGTATGTCGGCGGCCGCCGCTTTGCCCCGAAAGGCGAAGATTGGAAGGGTGCGATTGCATACTGGCGAACTTTAGCCAGCGATCCTGGAGCGAAATTTGATCGGGTAATCGAGGTTGACGCTGCATCGCTCGCACCGTTCGTGACCTGGGGGACGAACCCCGGAATGGTCGTACCCGTAACCGCGCGCGTCCCCGAGTTGAACAGCTTTGCGCAGGAGGCCGACCGCCGCGCGGCGGAACAGGCCCTCGCCTACATGGGCCTGGAACCGGGAACGCCGATCGAAGCCATCGCCGTCGATCGTGTGTTCATCGGATCGTGTACCAACTCACGCATCGAAGATCTGCGGGCTGCAGCACGCGTGGCGAAAGGGCAGCATGTGAACCCGAAGGTTCGGGCGATGGTGGTGCCGGGTTCGCAGGCCATCAAGCGTGCCGCGGAACAGGAAGGATTGCACCGCATTTTTCTGGATGCTGGGTTTGAATGGCGCGAGTCGGGGTGCTCGATGTGCCTGGGCATGAATCCCGACATCTTGCAGCCGGGAGAACGCTGCGCTTCAACCAGCAACCGGAATTTCGAAGGACGGCAAGGCCGCGGAGGACGCACGCATCTCGTCAGTCCGATGATGGCGGCGGCAGCGGCGATTACCGGCCATTTCACCGATATTCGGAAGTGGCAATGGAGCAGTCGCGACGAACCCGCGCACCATG
>OCZT010006620.1_pt1 | contig 11458 bp, 9 predicted proteins | sample 1539031 | NCBI WGS metagenome assembly OCZT01 (sample SAMEA3539308, study PRJEB22396) | soil metagenome | biome: tundra; feature: field; material: soil | place: USA | collected 2010-05 | depth 0.15 m
GCCGGCGACCGGCGCGACCGCGTCGACGGCGTAGGGCACGCGCTTCGCCGCGATGCGGATGCGGTGAAGCTCGCGGTCGGTCGGCGGACGCGTCCGCTTGCGCACGCGCTTGCGCAGTGTCGACCACGCGCCTGCGACGATCTCCGGGATGACGCTGCGCGCGGCGGCGTCCGCGTTCGCGTTGAACGGCGGACGTTTCGCGGCGTCGACCAGCTCTTGCAGCAGCGCGGGATAGCGCGGCTCGCGCAGCATCGAGCGCAGGCGCTGGTATGCCGCTTCACGCGCCGCGCGCAGCGGCGCCAGCGTCGCCTCCAGCCCGCGGCCGTCGGCGTCGGGAAGCTCGGCTGATTGCCGGCGCAATCGCATCAGCAAGACGTCCGCGTCCCGGGCCGCGGAGAAGCCGTCTTGGAGCCAGCGGCTGCGTTCGCGCAGCCCACCTGCCCACGTCTCGTCGAGCAACGGCGAAAACGTCCGCAGATCGCTCCGTAGCCGGCGGACCGAGACGCGCGCGCGGTGCACCGCCTCCTCGTCGGCCTCGAGGCGCAGCGCCGCGTCCTCGCGGACGAGGGTCTCGACCGACACCGCCAGAGCCGCGCGCACGACATCGCCGATGCGCGAGTTCGCGTCGAGCTCCGGAACGTCGATGCTGTCCGTCATCGCGCCGGCTCCGCGAATGCGGTGGCGACGCTGGTCGCGATCGCGATCGCGAGATCCACGCCGAGCGATTCCGTGTTCAGCACCAGGTCGTATTGGCGGCTGTCGTAGACGTCGGAGTCGAAGTAGTGGCGCTGGTAGCGGGCGCGCGCGTCGTCGGTTCGTTCTATCCGCCTTCGCGCTTCGTCGTGCGCGATCGCGTAGCGGCGCGCGAGCTGTTCGATCCGCCATGCTCGACCGGCGCGCAGCAAGATCGCCAGAACCGGGATCCCTTCGGGACGCCAGCCTAACAGGCTCACGCCGCCGTGCCCGATGACGACGACGGGTCCGGCGCGAGCGCGCTCGATGACCGTTTCGCGCACCGTGTCGATGATGAATTCGGCCGAGTGGTACTGCGCGGCCGGGATCGGAAGCATCGCCGTCGCCGCCGCGAGATCGGAGATCAGCTGCTCGCCGGCGCTCGGCGGACGTTCGATTCGCTCGGCGACGACTTCCGGCGCCAGGCCGTGGCGTAGCGAGAGAATCTCGATGAACCTGCGCTCGTCGAGGAGCGGCGCGCCGAGCGCACCGGCGATCGCTTCTCCCACGCTCAGGCCGCCGGCGCCGAGCTCGCGCGCGATGCTGACGATCACAGCCGTTGTTCGAGGGCGCGGATTGCTTCGGGCGGTCCGGCGGCGACCAGCTCGTCGCCGGCCGCGAGCAGCGTCTCCGGGGCCGGGCGAAAGCGCATCGCGCCCTCGCGTTTGAGCGCCAGGACGAACGCCTCGTCGCCGCCCGGGAACAGCTCGACCAGCGCGCGTCCGATCCACGCCGACCCGGTCTTGATCGCGATATCCTCGAGCAGCAGCTGGCCGTTGTCGGCGGAGAGCACCGTATCGACGAACTCCACCGCGGTCGGGCGCGTCGCGAGGCTCGCCATGCGGCGTCCGCCGATCGTGTACGGGGAGATGACGCGGTCCGCGCCGGCGAGCCGAAGCTTGCGTTCCGCGTCCTCCGCGTTCGCGCGGGCGACGATGAACAGATCGGGTTTGAGCACTCTCGCCGAGAGCGTGACGTAGATGTTGTCGGCGTCATCGTCGACCGCGGTCACCAGACCGCGTGCGCGGTCGATCCCGGCCGCCTGGAGCGTCGCGACGTCGGCGGCGTTGCCGAACACCACCGTGAAGCCTTCGGCGGCCGCGCGGTCGAGCGAGTTCGGGTTGATGTCGATCACCACGAAGGCGATCTTCTCGGTCGTGAAGTCGCGCGCGATCTCGCGCCCCACGCGTCCGAACCCGCACAGGATGAAATGATCGCGCATCCTAGCGACGCGCGTGCGCATGCGGCGCTGCGAGAACTCCGCGCCCAGATGCCCTTCGACGATGAATCCGAAGCCGGCCAGGACCGTATACGTCAGGGCGCCGAACCCGAACGCGACGACGACGATCGTCCACACCTTCCCCGGAACGTCGAGAATCGCACCCGGCGGCTCGCCGCCGCCGACCGTCGTGATCGTCGTGACCGTCATGTAGAGCGCGTCGAACCACGACCAGCGCTCGAGCACGGCGTAGCCGATCGTTCCGACGACGACGGCGGCGACCAGCAGCGTCACCGCGATCAGCAGCCTGCGGGGAAGGTGAGAGCGCTCGTTCATACACGGCCGCCCCGTCCTTCGAGACTAGCGGACGCCGTTCCGCCGCATGGCGATCCGGCCGCCGTCGTAATCGGGTGCACGCTTGGAGTGGTGGTTCGACTTTCGTCGTGGGCGAGGGCAGGCCGCATCCTGCGATCTGCCCTGAGCAAGCCTCGGTGCCCTCATGGGCGGCGACTCCGCCCGCAGAAGGATGATGCACGCCGCGTTGACGTCCGCGTCGGCTTCATGACCGCATGCGATGCAAACAAAGCGGTCTCCCTTCCGACTTTCCCTCGCGGCGTGACCGCACGCGGTGCACGTCTGCGAGGAATATCTTGGGTCGACGAAGATCACGACGCGAGCAGATACTCCGCTTTCTCGCGAATCAACGTCCCCAATGTCCCGAATCCGGCGTCCAGCAGCGCGCGATTTAAACCGGATTTAGCCGCAACGTTTCTTCCCGGCTCGTCGATCGTTCCTCTCGCGGAACGCGCCATCGCGCGCAGCGAGAGGTCTTCCAACGCGATCAGATCGTAGCGGTCGACGAGGTGCCTACTGACTTTGTGGAGCCAGTCGCGACGCGCATTGGCTTCCCGTGTCTTGGCGCGCGAGAGGCGCCGGGCCGCCGCCGCTCGGAGCGGGTCCCGGCAATTCGTCACCCGGCCGCCGGCATCGCGATCTGATCGCTCCTCGAGCGTACGCGCATGCCGCTCCACCTTCGAACGCAGGCGGTCGGCATGCCGAGGATTCGTGATCAACTCGCCGTCCGAAGTCGCCGCAAGAACCCTGACGCCGCGGTCGATCCCGACCCGACGGCCGGTCGCTGGTATGGGCTCAATGTCGCGATGGCACTCGAATGCAGCGTACCAACGACCGTTCTTTGTGGTCAAGAACGCGCGCCCGAAGGTTAGCGGGATCCGGCGCCCTTTCCGCAGCCGAATTGACCCGACGCCCGGAACGAGCAACCTCTGCTGCGGATCGTCGAGCCGCAACCGCTCGCCGTGCGGAAACTCGAGCTGGCTCCAGCGGGAAGCCGGCTTGAAGCGGGGATAGCCGGGCACGTCGCCGCGTTTCAGGCGCCGGAAAAACGCCGCAAATGACAGATCGAGGCGGCGCAGCACGGCGTCTTCACATTCGCGATTGATCGACGCGAAGCGCGGTTCGGCCGATCGCAGCTCGGTGATTTGCCGATATTGCGCCTTATGCCCGATCGCTACGCGCCGGCTCGTCCATACATCCCGGCGTTGTTGCAGCAGTGCGTTGTAAAGCTCGCGTGTTACACGAAGCATTTCCACCAGACCGCGTTCCTGACGGCACGTCGGATACAGCCGCACCTTATGCAGCCATCGTAGCTGGCCCAAGAAACGAGTAGGGGACGACGACACCAGTCGACCCTAGCCGACACTAGTGCCAAGTGGTTGGCACCGTGCGCCCACGAATGCCGTTTCGTGATTGTCCGGAGTACGCGCACGCGAGCCTCACGCGATCAGCGTCGCTTCGACGGCTGCGCGCAGCGGATTCGCCGGATCGTTCCACGCTTCGATGAACTTGCGCAGGATCTGCCCGGTGAGTCCCCAGACGCGGCGGCTCTCGTAGTCGAGCAGATATGTCTCGACGCTCACCTCGCCCACCGCGACCGTCCCGTGGGTCAGCTCCTCGATGATGACGGCGAGGGGAATCGTGAAGACCGCGGCGGTCTCGGACCCGTCGATCGTCAGCGGACCGGGCGCGACGGTGGCCACAAACGGGGTAACGTCGAAGTTGTTCGCGCGCCTCTGCTGCACCATCGGTAGCTCGCCGAGGATCGTGACGCGCTCCGCCGCGATCCCGACCTCCTCGTGCAGCTCGCGCAGCGCAGTGCGGCGCAGGTCTCCGCCGTCGGCGGGATCGACCGACCCGCCGGGGAGCGCGATCTGGCCGGGGTGGTCGCGGAGATGCGCGGCGCGCTCGGTGAAGATCACGCCGTGCGGCGGCGCCGCCAGGATCGCGAAGACCACCGCCGCCGTTCGCCTCCCCAGCCGCTTGCTTTCCATCGGCGCCGCCCTTTCGACGGCCGGGCGGTGGCCTCCAGGCGGCTATCGCAGCGGAGAGGTCGAAAAGAGCAGCCCGTGATCGATTTCTTCCTGCACCGGCCCGTCTTTGCATCGGTTTGCGCGCTCTTCATCATTCTGGCCGGTCTGATCTCGATCCCGACCCTCCCGGTCGCGCAGTTCCCGCAGGTCGCGCCGCCGGTCGTCACGGTGACCACGAACTTCATCGGCGCGAACGCGCAGGCCGCCGAGGCGTCGGTCACGACCCTGCTGGAAGAGGCGATCAACGGCGTCGACGGCCTGCGCTACATCACGTCGACCACGACCAGCGACGGGACCAGCACGATCGTGTGCACGTTCCAGCTCGACCGCAACATCGACCTCGCCGCCAACGATGTCCAAAACCAAGTCAACAACACGATCGGGCGGCTGCCGGCCGAGGTCCGCGCAACCGGCGTGACCGTGACCAAGAACAGCGGCACGTTCGTCATGGCGATAGGCCTTGCGTCCAGCGACACGCGCTACGACCGCATCTTCATCAGCAACTACGCCGCGAACAACATCGTCGACGTCCTCAAGCGGATCCGCGGCGTCAACGACGTGCGCATCTTCGGCGAGCGCCGGTATGCGATGCGCCTCTGGCTCGATCCGACCCGGCTGAACCAAAGCCATCTCACCGCATCCGACGTCGTCGCGGCGCTGCAGACCCAGAACGTGACGATCGCCGCGGGCTCGATCGGCGCCGCTCCGATCGCGGCCGACCAGCCCTACCAGATCTCAGTGCGGGCGATCGGGCGGATGCGCACGGCGGCCGAGTTCGGCGATCTGATCCTGCGCGCGAATCCGGACGCGGGGTTCGTCCGGCTGCGCGACGTCGGCCGTGTCGAGCTCGGTGCCGAAAGCTACGCGACGGATCTCCGCCTCAACGACAAGGACGCGATCGGTATCGCCGTCCTGACGCTGCCGAGCGCGAACGCCCTACAGGTCGCGAGCGACGTGCGCGCGGCGATGACCAAGTTGGAGCAGCACTTTCCGCCCGGTCTCACGTACCAGTTCGGATTCGACGCGACGCCGTTCGTCGGCGAGTCGATCCGCGAGGTCCTCAAGACGCTCGCGATCTCGATCGTGCTCGTCATCGCGGTCGTCTTCTTGTTCCTGCAGTCGTGGCGGACGACCCTGATCCCGGCGATCACCATCCCCGTCTCGCTGATCGGCACCTTCGCGCTGATGAAGGCGCTGGGATTCTCGATCAACACGCTGACGCTGTTCGGCCTGACGCTCGCGACGGGGCTGGTCGTCGACGACGCGATCGTCGTCATCGAGAACATCGCCCGGTTCGTCAACGAGAAGGGGATGGAACCGTTCGCCGGGGCGGCGGCGGCGATGCGCGAGATCACGAGCGCGGTGGTCGCCAGCTCGCTGGTGCTGCTGGCGGTGTTCATCCCGGTCGCGTTCTTCTCGGGGACGACCGGCCAGCTCTACAAGCAGTTCGCGCTCACGATCGCATGCTCGATCTCGATCTCGCTGTTCGTCGCGCTGACGCTCACGCCGACGCTTTCGGCGCTGCTGCTCGGCGAGCACACCATCCACCGGACGGGGTTCTACGGTGCGATCAACCGGGTGATCGACGCGTCGCGCAACGGCTACCACGCGATCCTGCCGGCGCTGATGCGATGGCGCGTTCTCGTGCTGGCGCTGTTCGCGCTCGGGCTGGCGGGGACGTACTTCGCGTACCAAACGATTCCGACCGGTTTTCTCCCCGACGAGGACGTCGGCTACTTCTACGTCACGATCCAGCTTCCGGAAGGCGCTTCGCTCGCCGACACCGAGCGCGTCACTCGCGGCATCGAAGGGATTCTGAACAAGTATCCGGAGATTTCGATCGTCTTCGAGCCGAACGGAACGCAGTTCGGCATCAACGCCCCAAACCGCGCGCTGATGTTCGTCTCGCTGAAGCCCTGGAACGAGCGGACGACCGCCGCCGCATCCGCCGACGGCGTGATCCAGCGGCTCGGACCGCAGTTCCGAGCGATCACGGCCGCCAAGGTCCTCGCCTTCAATCCGCCCGCGATCCGCGGGATCGGTAACCTCGCCGGCTTTCAGTTCGAGCTCCAGGATCAGGACAACGTCGGAATCCCGGCGCTCACGACGGCCGCGGGCAAGCTCATCGGCGCGGCCGGGCAGGATCCGGTCCTCCGGAAGGTCTCCACGACGTTCCGCGACGACGCGCCGCAGCTGGTGGTCGAGATCGACCGGTCGAAGGTCGCCGCGCTCGGCGTCCCGCTGCAGGACGTCTTCTCGGCGATGCAGGTCTACCTGGGCTCGCAGTACGTCAACGACTTCGACTATTTGAACCGCTCCTACCGCGTGTACGTGCAGGCCGACACGCCGTTCCGCGACCGGCTCGCGGCGCTCGACCGTATCTACGTGCGAACCGCAGGTACGGGCCCGGAGCTCGCGACGATCCCGCTCGCGTCGCTCGTGCACACGCATATCGAACGCGTCGCGCCGATCATCACCCACTACAACCTGCTGCGCTCGATCGAGATCAACGGCGTGCCGGGGCCCGGCTTCGGTTCGGGTCAAGCGCTCGCGGCGATGACGAGTGCCGCGCAGAGCCTCCCGCCCGGTACGGGCTATGAGTGGACCGGGATCTCGCTCGAGCAGATCGAGTTCGGCAGCCAGGCGCTGGTGATCTTCGGCCTCGGCTTGCTGTGCGTGTTCCTCGTGCTGTCGGCCAACTACGAGAACTACGCCGACCCGATCATCATCCTGGTCTCCGTGCCGCTCGCGATCCTGGGCGCGATCCTCGCGCTCGACCTGCGCTCGTTGCCGAGCGATCTCTACGCGCAGGTCGGCTACTTGATGCTGATCGCGCTCGCGAGCAAGAATGCGATCTTGATCGTCGAGTTCGCGAACCAGCGCCGCAGGGCGGGTCTGACCGCCGCAGAGGCGGTGCGCGATGCGGCGCAGACGCGCCTCCGGCCGATCCTGATGACCTCTCTCGCCTTCATCCTGGCGACGGTGCCTCTGGTCCTCGCGAGCGGCGCCGGCGCGGCCAGCCGGCGTTCGCTGGGTACGGCCGTGTTCGGCGGGATGATCCTCTCGACGGTGCTCAACCTGTTCGTCGTCCCGGTCGTCTACGTCGCGATGGCGGGCCTGCGCGAGCGGCTCGCGAGCCGCAAACGCCCCGCGGCGCCGACGAACGTCCACGCGCCGCCCGGAACGGTCCCCGCCTCGGTCGTGCGCAACGCAGACGGCGAGATCGTCCTGCACTTCCACGACGGCAGCGACCCGGTACGCCTCTCGATCCCTGACTGATGCGCTAGCTGCGGCGCACGCGGCGGGTGAACCAGCGCGGCGCTCGGGTCGGGAACATCCGGATCAGTACGTCGATGCGGTTGGCATCCTTACCGGCGACGACGCGGTCGCGGCGCTGCTTGATCCCGCGCACGATCGCCGCGGCCATCTCCTCGGGCGGCGTCGTCAGCAACCGCTCGTCGAAGGTCTTCGTCATCGTCGCGGCGAGCACGGGGTCGGCGGCACGCGCGACCCGCGCGTTGCGCGCGATCGCGGTCTTGATTCCGCCGGGATGCACCGTGACGACGTGTACGTTGGTCCCCGCCAGCTCGGCGCGCAACGCTTCGGTGAAACCCCGGACCGCGAACTTGCTGGCCGCATAGGCCGCCTGCCCGGGCGGAGCCCAGAGCCCGAACACGCTCGAGACGTTGACGATGCACGCCTCCGGCTGCGCGAGCAGCACCGGCAGAAACGCTTTCGTGCCGTAGATGACACCCCAGAAGTTGGCGTTCATCAGCCACGCGATCTCGTCGCTCGCGAGCTCCTGCACGGTGCCGAAGATCGAGACGCCGGCGTTGTTCACCAGCACACCGACGCGTCCGTGCTCGCGCAGCACGTCCTGGGCGAGTGCGTTCACCGCAGCCTCGTCGGCGACGTCGACGACGTGCACGGTGGCAACGCCGCCCGCGCCCGCAACGAGGGCGACCGTCTCGCGCAGGCCGTGCTCGTCACGGTCGACGAGGGCCACCGTCATCCCCTCGTGCACTAATGCCAGCGCCAGGGCGCGCCCGATCCCGGAGGCCGCGCCGGTGACGACGGCGACCTCACCGGAGAGCTGCTTCACGCAGCGGTGCCGGGCGCGGGCCGGTCACGCATCACGACCTTCTCCAACTTCGCCAGCATCGGCAAACGCTTGCGCGCGCGCCGGATCTGGCGGATCGCTGCGTGCGGATCGACCAAGTGCGTGCGGGGAAGCTTCGCGCCCATCTTCTTCAGCACGGCGCCGATCGGATGGCGCATCCGGGCCTGCGCCAGGATCACCTCGGCCAGCAGATCGGCGCCGGGCGAGACGATCGGCCCGAACCCGTAGCGCGCCTGCGACCAGCCGAACACGTACATGTTCCGGAAGCGATCGCTCATCATCGAGCCGTACAGCTTCACGATCGGCCCCTCGATCGGCACGAGCTCGGCCGAGAGGAACGGGATCGTCTGGTGGAATCCGGTCGCCGCGACGATCACGTCGAAGCGCTCGCGCTTCCCGTCGACGAACTCGACGAACTCGCCGTCGTAGCGCGCAACGTCGGGGTGCGGCGTGATGCGGCCGTGCTTGATGTAGTGCAGCAGCTCGCTGTTGAGCGTCGGGTGGTGCTCGAAGATCGCGTGGTCCGGCTTCTGCAAGCCGTACCGCTGGTAGTCGCCAACCGAAACGGCCAGGGCCGTGCGCAGGAAGATCCGCTGCAGCCACAGCGGCATCCAGGGCCGGATGAGCTCGACCAGCGGGACACCGAACAGCGTCTTGGGCAAGAACCAGTAGCCGCGCCGATTGCTGATGTGCGAGGACGCACCGACCCGGGCCGCTTCTGAAGCGATGTCGCAGGCGGAGTTGCCGCCGCCGATCGTGAGCACGCGCTTGCCGCGGAGCTGCTCCGGCGTGCGGTAGTCCTTGGAATGCATCAGCGTGCCGGCGAACGTCCCCGGATACGACGGCCAGCGGCGGTTCCAATGATGACCGATGCACGCGATCACGCCCTTGTAGACGCCGCGCGTGCCGTCGCCGAATGCTAGCTCCCAGCGTTCCTCGCCATCGCGCACGACGGGTCGCGCGTCGCTCACGGTCGTCTCGAAAGCGATCTGCGGGGCGAGGTCGTAGTGCCGCGCGTATTCCTGAAGGTAGGCAAGCATCTGCGCCGCGCTCGGGAAGTCCGGATAGTCCGACGGCATCGGGTAGTCGGTGAACTCGGTCGTCTTGCGCGACGAGATGATGTGGGCGGTCTCGTACACGCCGTCGCGCCAGTTGCCGCCCAGCTCGCTCGCGCTCTCGAACTGCACGTACGGAATCCCGTGCTGCTTCAGGGCACGCGCGACCCCCAGGCCGATCGGGCCGGCGCCGACGAGGGCGAATGTGTCTTCGGTTCGTTCGGCTGGCGGGCCGGGAAGGGCGGCAGAGGTCAAGTTCGGTTCCGTTCGCGGTCCGGCGAGCAGCTCCGTCAGCGGAAGGCGCCCGCGGGGTCGCGCGCGCCGGTAACTTCGAAGGCGAAGGCAAAGCGATCCCGAACCGGCGACGAGGTCAAGAGCAGGAGTTTCCATATGTCAAACCGCGCGTCTTTCGTGAGACAGGTACTCGCATTCATCGCGACGCTGACCCTGTTGGCAACGGTTCCGGCCAACGCCGCGACGCCGGCGCAGAAGGCGGCCGTGTCGGCGCTGGTTGCGCACTTCCGGTCGGTGGGAAACACGGACATCGAGCAGCCTTCTTGCTTCCTCGTACAGACGTGGGCGCAATGCTCCTTTGGAACGGGCGGCGGCAATGCTGAGGGTAACGCGTGGCTGCACTTGAAGAACGGAGCGTGGCGCTTCTTGGGAACAGATGGGGGTGTCACCTACGCATCCATGATGGTGAAGCGCTACGGTATCCCGCTCTCCGTTGCGAAACAGTTCCAAGCCAAGCTCTGTCCGAACCCTTGTCCAGGCGGGTAAATCCGCGCGTCAATACTGCCCCGTACCGCTTCCGCGCTCAGGCAAACGGGGCGCGCGGCGCGAAGGGCGGCGACAAGACGGCGTAAGCCTTTCCGTCGTGACGATCGGATACGGCCAGGGTCAACTCGTGATGGAGCTCCTCGAGGCGCGCTTCGTACGGTCCGAACCAGGCCCAATCGGCCGCGTACGCGCGCCGGTGCGCGACTTCGGCGGTTTCACGGCGCGCTGCCCCTGATTGCTCGAACGTCATCGCTGCGTCGCTATCGGCCTAGCGCGACGCAGGAACCTGATGCTCGCGGGATGGTCAGCGTAAAACGCGCGCCCCCGAGCGCCGAACTCTCCAGGTCGATTCGGCCGCCGGCGCGTTCGATCATCAGCCGCACGAGGGCCAGACCGATTCCGCTGCCGTCCGCCTCGGTCGCGCCGCGGTCACCGAACGCGAAAACGCGCTCGCGGTCCGCGGCGGCGATTCCCGGTCCGTCGTCGTCGACGGTGAGCCGTACGAATCGGTGGTCGTCCACGCGGACGCCGACGAAGACGCCGCCGCCCGGCCGGCCGTGCTTCACCGCGTTGTCGAGCAGATTGACGAGCACCAGCGTGAGCCGGTCCGCGTCGATCGCTACGCGCACGTCCGGCGCATCGTCGAACACGATCGACACGCCGCGCGCGGCGGCGCCGGCCGCGCACGCGTCCTTCGCGGCGTCGAGGGCGTGCGCGAGCCAGCCGCTCGACGGCACCGGAATTGCGGCGTGCAGATCGAGCAACGAGATCTCGAACATCCCTTCCACCAGCCGGCTCAAGCGCAGCGATTCGTTGTAGGCGATGCGCACGAAGCGCTCGCGCGTGCCGGTGTCGACCCCGTCGTCGAGCAACGTTTCGAGGTAGCCGCGAATCGACGAGAGCGGCGTTCGCAGCTCGTGACCCAGCGAGCTGAAGAATGCATACCGCTCGCGCTCCTGGACGCCGCGTACCAGCGCGCGCTCGACCAGCGCCTCGATCGCACCGGTATCGGTGCCTTCGTAGGTCGTCCAGCCGGTGCGAACCTCGAGCCGGGTCGCCGCTTCCATCGTCGCCGCGATTCGCGCGAGCGCCGAGCGCGCGTCGACCGGCGCGGGGACGCTGCCGTCGCGGGTCGGCGCGACGAGCGCCGCGACGAAGACGTCGC
>OCZT010006621.1_pt1 | contig 11457 bp, 9 predicted proteins | sample 1539031 | NCBI WGS metagenome assembly OCZT01 (sample SAMEA3539308, study PRJEB22396) | soil metagenome | biome: tundra; feature: field; material: soil | place: USA | collected 2010-05 | depth 0.15 m
CGGGCCCGTGCGTGCGTGTCCGGCAGGTCCGCGTTGGAGGCGTTGATCGCGTCGGACACGAGCGGGCCGTGGCGCGACATGCGCACGTCGAGCCGGACCGGCGCCCGCCCCTTCACGCCGATCGTTTCGCTGATGATCTGCAGCGGCTCCCGCACGCCGCGGAACTCGGCGAAGCGGCCGGTCGGATCGAGCGTCTCACGGTAGAGATCTTCGACGTCGGCCCCCATATTGGTCGCGCCCCATGCGATGAAGCGGTTGCGTCCCAGCACGACGGCGGGCCCGCCCGGCAGCGTGGCGCCGATGACGTCGAACGCGCCCGCGGACATGTGCGCGAGATACCAGAGCGAGGGCAGCTTCGCGCCAAGATGCGGGTCGTTGGCGAGCAGCGGCTTGCCGCTGGCGGTGCGTGTGCCGTCCACCACCCAGCTGTTGGAACCGAGCGCTTCGGTCGTGGCGCTGCCGAGCAGCAGGTCGGCGACGGCGGGCTCGCCGCGCGACAGGCTCTGAGTGAACGCGCTCGTCCAGACGGGCCGAGCACGCTCGGCCCCTACACGTGAGTTCTCCGTGCCCTCCGTCCTATCCTCCGTGTCCTCCGTGGTAGTGCCTTTCGCGATCCCCGCGACGTCGCGTGACGTGAGGATGTTCAACCCGTTTTCAGGATACGGCGGCATCAACTGCGCGAGCTTCTCCTGGCCGACCGCCTGCGCGATGTCGTGGCGCAGCAATTCGAACGCGTAGTTGGCGCTCAGATCCCACGCCATGATCTTCGCCCAGACGACGATGTCGACGCCGGTCCATGGCTCGGGCTCGAAGCGGAGGATCCGGAACTCGGGCGGCAGCGCGCTGCCGTGATGGTCCGCGAGGAACGCGTTGACGCCCGCGACGTACGCATTCACCTGCCGCCTGGTCTCCTCGGGCATCGTCGCCCACGCCGTCCGCGCGGCGCGCGCGAAGCCGATGGTGCGCAGAAAACGGTCCTGCGGCAGCGTGGCGGCTCCGAAGATCTCGGACAAGCGGCCGCGCCCGATGCGCCGCTGAAACTCCATCTGCCACAGCCGATCCTGGGCGTGGACGTAGCCGAGGCCGTACAACGCGTCGAGCTCGGTCGATGCGAAGATGTGCGGAATGGCGTCGGCGTCGCGAATGATGTCGATCGGCGCGGAGATGCCCGCGACGGTGACGGCGCCGTCGACGAGCGGGAGCGAGCGCCGAAGCGACGCGTAGAGAATGATGCACACTAGGGCGAGGAGCGCGGCGGCGGCCGCGAGCGCTTTCACCAGGAACCTGAGCATGGCAGAATCATAGTCAATTGCGAGTGCAGATTTCAGAGGGCAGATTGCAGATTGGGCTCGGGTTGAAGTTGGACGAGCTGTACGCCAGTTTCAACCATCCCGATTCGGCGGCGGATCCGATTCAGATCGTGCGCCGGTATCCGCGCGCCGACGATCGCGAGGCGGTCGGATTCTGCGCGGCGTCGCTGGCGTTCGGGCGCGTCGGCAGCGTGCTGCAGTCGATCGAACGCCTGCTCGCGGTCATGGGCCCCGAGCCCGCCGCGTACGTCCGCCGGTTCGACCCGCGGCGCGACGGACCGTCGTTCGCCGGCCTGGTTCATCGCTGGACGCGCGGACCCGATCTCGTCGCGCTGTTGTGGGTGATGAAGCAGATGATCGATCGCGGCGGATCGATCGAAGGGTTCTTTCTCGAAGGCTACGATCCGGCTGCCGATGACATCGAAGGCGCGCTCGATTCCTTTTCGACCCGCGCGCTCGCGCTCGATCTGAAAGCCGCCTACGGCCGCGTACCCAAACGGCCAGGCGTCTGTTATTTTTTCCCGCGCCCCTCCGCGGGAAGCGGCTGCAAGCGCCTCAACCTGTTTCTTCGATGGATGGTGCGGCGCGACGCGCTCGATCTCGGCGTCTGGACGCGCGTGTCGCCCTCCAAGCTGATCGTCCCGCTCGACACGCACGTGATTCGCGTGGGGCGCTGCCTGCGGCTCACGCGCTACACGAGTCCCGGGTGGAACATGGCGCGCGACATCACGGCGTCGCTGCGGCGGCTCGACCCGGACGACCCCGTCAAATACGACTACGCGCTCTGCCACCTCGGCATGATGAGCGCCTGTGGCTTCAATCGCCCGCAGGCGGATGCTCAATGCCCGCTGCGTGGCCTGTGCCACCCACGCGCTCGTACACGGAAGCGGTCTCCGCGACCATCCGCTCGACCGTGAAGCGCGCCTGCACGCGCGCGAACCCGGCGTCCCCCATCTTCTTCCGCAGCGCCCCATCGTTCAGCAGCCGCACAATCGCCTTCGCCATCTCCGCGTGATCGCGCGGCGGCACCAGCACGCCGTTCACGCCGTCCTCGACGATTTCCGGAATGCCGCCCGTCCGCGTCGCGACGATGGCGCGCGAGCAGGCCATCGCGTCGAGGAGGGACGTCCCGAGCCCTTCGGTGACCGAGCTCATCGCGAACAGATCGAAGCCCTTGATGCAGCCGAGCACGTCGGTCCGGAAGCCGGGCAGCAGCACGTGCTTCTCAAGCTTGTACTCGCGCACCTGACGCTCGAGCGGCTCGCGGAGCTCGCCCTCGCCGAGAATGATGAACCGCGCGTCGGGCACCTCGCGCACCACCAGGTGCGCGGCTTCGACGAGGTGACGTTGACCTTTGTGCGGCACGAGCGCCGCCACGTTGCCGACGACCGGCGCGTGATGCGGCAGCCAGAACGCCTCGTGGACGTTGACCGGCGGCGCGGCGGCGACGTGCTCGATGTCGATGCCTTCGTGGACCGTGACCGTCCGATCGGCGTCGACGCCGTCGGCGACGAGCATCGTCCGGATCGCCTCCGACGCCGCGATGAAGCAGTCCACCTGGCGGTACTTCCAGCGTGAGAACGAGTTGCCCTTGAGATGAAAGTCGACGCGCCGCGATGCGACCAGCGCGGGCGCGCGCCCATCCCTCTTTGTGGACGATGCCCCGAGCGAGAGCGCGAGCGATGCCATCGCGACGCCGTGCGGGTCGTGCGCGTGGATGACGTCCGGCGCCAGCCGTTTGACGACGCGCGAGAGGCGCCACGCGGCCGAGAGATCCATCTCGGTGCGCGGCGCGATGGGAATCAGCTCGAGCCCTTCGGCCGCGCGCCGCCGCAGCTCGCCGTCGGGGTGCGCGACGAGCGCCGCGCGCTGGCCGATGGCGCGCAGGCCGTTGACCGTCAGCAGGACCTGATTCTGTCCGCCGCGCCAGGTCCGCGCCGTGTCGATGTGCAGGGAGAACATCGGGGTTCTAGGTTCTAGGTTCTGAGTTCCTCTGAAGTTCCCAGAGTTTCGCGAACTTCAGGAACACGTAATACGAGTTCAGCGCGGAGATGATCAGGCCGGGCACGCCGTCGCGGATGCCGCCGTGGGCGAGGTAGTTTCTGAGGAAGGCCATCGGCGGATGGCCGGCCAGCTGCAGCCAGCCGGCGCGGCGGCCGTCTTCCTGCATCTGGCGCGCGGCGTACGTCGTATAGCGATCGATCGTCTCGAGATGATCGGCGATGTCGCGATACGCGAAGTGCTGGAGCTCGCCGCGCAGCATGCCCGTACTGCCGCGGACCGAGACCGACTCGTGTACGTGCCGGCCGGTCCACTCGGCGGCGCGGCGATCGTACAGCCGCAGCTGAAGGTCGGGATACCAGTCGGTGGTGCGGATCCAGCGACCGAGATGCCACGTCACGCGAGGTATCTTGTAGCCCCCGTGCGTCAGGCCCGTGGGGCCGGCCGCCATCAGGGCCTGGATCTCGCGCGCCAGCTCTGGCGTGACGCGCTCGTCGGCGTCGAGCGAGAGGATCCAGTCGTGGCTGGCGATCGAGGCGGCGTGGTTTTTCTGCACGGCATAGCCGGGCCAGTCGCGCTGGATCACGCGCGCGGTGTGCCGGCGCGCGATCGCCGCGGTGTCGTCGGTGCTGCCCGAGTCGACGACGACGATCTCGTCGGCCCAGGCGACCGACTGCAGCGCGGCCTCGATATCCGCCGCTTCGTTCTTGGTGATGACCGTGACCGAGAGCTTCGGCACACGGGCAGTTTACTTTAGCTGCCCCCGGTGCTGCCCGCCGTCGTGATGCTGCCGATGCCGCCGCCGACCGCCACTTCCTGGACGGCCTCGAAATCGACGAGCGACTTGTTGTAGTCGGCGATGGCGCGGACCTCCGCCGTCCGCGCGGTCGACAGATCGCGCTGCGCCTGAAACACGAAAAAGGTCTCGCGGATGCCGGCCGCGAACTTCTTTTCTTCAGCCGCCAGCTTCTGTTCGGCGAGCTCGCGCGAGGCGGTCGCCGATTCGACGCGCTTCTGGTTGGCCTCGACCTGCCGCGCGACGCTCCGCACCTGCGAGACGACCTGCATCTCGATGTTGCGCAGCTGCGTCTGCGACTGCGCATACTGCAGCTTCGCGCGTTCGAGGTTGGCCTTCGACGTGCTGGTGCCGAGCGGGTAGTTGATCTGCACGCCGAAGCTCCAGAACGGATACGCGCCTTTGAAGACGTCGCCCAGCGCGGCGGCGTAGCTGCGCTCCGCCAGGATCTGCCGGGCCGCCAGCGTCGCGGGATCGAAGATGTTCACCGACTCGAGCTGCACGCCGCCGATGCCCGACGCCTGATAGTTGGTCTGGACGCTGATGTCCGGCAGAATCTGATTGTGGAAGAAGCGGATGTTGATGTCGCTCTCCTGCATCGTGATCCGCGCCGCGCGCAGATCCGAGCGTCGATCGAGCGCGTTGCGGACCGCTGCGTCGGCGTCGATCTTCTGCGCCTGGAACGGCACCGTGTCGGTCGGGTCGAGCTTCATCGCCCAGAACCCCGGCGTCTTCGGATCGAAGATGAGCATCCGTAGCGTGTCCTGGGCCTGTTCGATCGCCTCCTGCGCGAGAATCACCGCTTCCTCGTTGCGCGCCACCTCGACCTTCGCGTCGACGATGTCGATGGGCGCCATCGTACCGATCTCGACGCGCCGCGTATTATCTTTCAGTGACTGCTGCGCGAGACCGAGCGATTCCTGCGCCGCCTTCAGGTTGTCGATTTGATAGACGAGATCCCAATACGCATTCTTCACGTTGCGCGAGGTCTGCACGATCGCCGCGTGCAGGTTCACGTCGGAGATGTTCCGGACCTTCTTGCTGATCGCCACCGTCTGGCGGATGCCGTCGATGGAGAAATTGCGGAGCAGGGGCTGCGTGTAGTTGAACGCCAGGTTCGACTGGATCACGGGGTTGAACGTGCTCGAGAGGTTGGTCGTCGTGGAACGCGCGTTTGCCCAACTCGCCGTGTAGCTGCCGCCCCACGGTAACACTTCGTTCACGCCCGCGCCGCCGGAGAACTGACCGCTCGTGATCGTCGACGACCCGCCGGCCAGGCTGTTCGTGTTCTGGGTATTGTTCGAGTTCTTCGAAATGGTCGACGTGAGATTCGGCAGCCAGGCGGATTTCGCCTGCGCGACACCCTCGTCCTGAATCTGCGGATCGATCCGCTGAATCTGGATGCCCAGGTTCTGATCGAGCGCGAGCTTTACCGCTTCGTCCACCGTCAGGTGCCGGGTGGGCTGCGCGTCCTGGGGGGCCACCGCGGCCGGCATCGTGAGCTGTCCGGGTTGACCGAAAGCGGACGCTGTGAACGAAAAGACCGCCGCCGCGATGACGGCAATGCGGGGACGGCACATCGACTGCTGACGCATGGCTCGCTGCTCCATTGGTAATAAGAACCTGGCGGTGTTCTGAACAGTAGACGTTGGGCGGGGCGGTTCGGTTCGACGAATTCCAAATTGTATACTCATGCGCATGACTCTGAGACTCAGCCGCGCGGCAGCCATTGCAGTGGGGGTGTCGGGAGCCTTTTGCAGTTTCTGCTTACCCATGCGCGCAGAAACTGCAAAAGGCTCCCGACCCCCCTTCGAGCTCACGATCGACAGCATCATGCGCGGGCCGAAACTCGTCGGCTACCCGCCGACCGGCTTGCGCTGGTCGGGCGATTCCACGCGTCTGTACTTCGAATGGCGCCGGCCCGACGACGACGAAGCGTCGACGTGGGTCGTCGCGCGCGAGGGCGGCGAGCCGCGGAAGCTGTCCGACGCCGAGCGCCGCACCGCGCCGCCGCCCAACGGCGTCTGGGACGCCGCCCACCGCCGCGTGCTGTTTGCGGACGAGGGCGACATCGCGATCGTGGATTCGGTCGCCAACACGCGCCGGAACATTACGCGCACGACCGCCGATGAGTCGAACCCACGCTGGGCGCGACACGAAACGGCAGTCACCTTCACGCGCGACAACAATCTGTTTCTCGTGCCGCTCGACGCGAGCGCGGCGGACAACGCGGGTGAAATCGTCCAGTTGACCGACATCGGCCCGCGCAAGCGCGACGACAAAGACACCGACAGCCAGAAATTCATCAAGGCGGAAACAGAGACGCTTATCCAGCACACGCGCGTCGAGGCCGAGAAGAAAAAGAAGGCCGACGAGAAGAAGAAGGCGCACGCCCTGCCGAAGCTCGAGCTGCAGGATCGGCAGTCGGCGCAGGATCTGCAGCTCTCGCCGGACGGCACGCACGTCTTCGTGCTCGTGGTCGAGCGCACCGACGCGGCCAAGCGCGCCGAGGTGCCCAACTACGTCACCGGCTCCGGCTACGTCGAGCCGATCGCCGGGCGCACCATGGTCGGCGATGCACAGGACAAGCGGCTGCTCGCGGTGATGAACCTCGACACCGGCAAGACCGTGTGGGCCGACGGCGCCTTCGCCGGCGAGATCCGCTGGGGCACGGCCATCGTGTCCGCCGATGGCGCGACCGTGGTCGCGAGCGCGCGCGCGACGAACAACAAAGATCGATGGCTTGTCGCGCTCGATCCCGAATCGGGCAAGACGCGCGTCGTCGACGCGTTGCACGACGAGGCCTGGATCCGCGAGGTCGGCGGATTCGGCCCGTTCGAGTCGTCGTTCGGCTGGATGCCGGATCAGCACCATCTGTGGTTTCTCTCCGAGCGCGACGGCTGGATGCATCTGTATACGGTCGACGCGGCCGCGCCCGGCGACGCGGCGCGGCAGCTCACGCAGGGGAAGTGGGAAATCGAATCAGCGGCGCTGGCGCAGGACCAGAAGCATTTCTACCTGACGACGAGCGAAGTGCATCCAGGCGAGCGACATGTGTATTCGATGGCGTTCGACGGCGGCGCGCGCACGAAGCTGACGTCGATGACCGGCGGCAACGCGGGCGTGGTGTCGCCAGACGACAGTACGATCGGGCTCGTCTTTTCCTATAGCAACACGCCGCCCGAGGTGTACGTGATGCCGAACACGGCGGGCGCCTCCGCGCGGCAGGTGACGACCACGCCGACCGAGGAGTGGCGATCGTTCAAGTGGGCGGATCCACGGCTCCTGACGTTCAAGGCGCGCGACGGCGCCGAGGTGTTCGCGCGGCTCTTCACGCCAGAGATGATGGGCGCGCACCGCGATCCGGCGGCGCCGGGCGTCGTCTTCGTGCACGGCGCCGGCTACGTGCAGAACGCGCACAGGTACTGGGCGAGCACGTACTTCCGCGAATACATGTTTCACAATCTGCTCGCCGCGAAAGGCTACGTCGTGCTCGACGTGGACTACCGCGCGAGCGCCGGGTACGGACGCGAGTGGCGGACGGCGATCTACCGGCACATGGGCGGTACGGATCTCGACGACATCGTGGACGGCGCGAAGTATCTCGTCGAGGCGCAGAAGGTGAACGCCAAGCACATCGGCGTCTACGGCGGCAGCTACGGCGGGTTCATCACGCTGATGGCGCTCTTCACGTCGCCCGATACGTTCGCGGCCGGTGCGGCGCTGCGGCCGGTGACCGACTGGTCGCACTACAATCACGGATACACGTCGAACATCCTGAACGAGCCGCAGACCGATCCGGAGGCGTACCGGAAGAGCTCGCCGATCTATTTCGCCGAAGGCCTCAAGAGCGCGCTGCTCATCTGCCACGGCATGGTCGACACCAACGTGTTCTTCCAGGACACCGTCCGCCTCGTGCAGCGGCTGATCGAGCTGCGCAAGGAGAACTGGCAGGTCGCGATGTTCCCGGTGGAGAACCATGGGTTCGAGGACGACACCAGCTGGGCCGACGAGTACAAGCGGATCCTCAAGCTGTTCGAGGACAATCTGAAGGATCGGCGGCGCACCTCATGACCCGCGACGAACTGCTCGATCTCTTCCGCCGCTCGGGCGCGCTCCTCGAGGGGCATTTTCGCCTGACGTCGGGTCTGCACAGCCCTGGCTACCTCCAATGCGCGCTGGTGCTGCAGCAGCCCGAGCACGCGGAGAGGCTCGGCCGCGCGATCGCGGCGGCCGCCGCGGCGCTGCGCGCGACGGTGGTCCTCTCGCCCGCCCTCGGCGGCGTCGTCATCGGGCACGAAGTCGGCCGTGCGCTCGGCGTCCGGGCGATCTTCGCCGAGCGGCAGGACGGCGCGCTCATGCTGCGACGCGGTTTCACGTTGAGCGAGAACGATCGCGTGCTCGTCGTCGAGGACGTGCTGACGACCGGCGGGTCGACGCGCGAAACGATGCAGGTGGCGAGAGCGTCGGGCGCGCAGGTGGCGGGCGCGGCGTCGATTGTGGATCGAAGCCCTTCGGCAGGCGAGGGGCAGGCTGGCCACCTCGGCGTGCCGTTCCACGCGCTCCTGGACATCTCGCTGCCGACGTACGAACCCGACGCGTGCCCGCTGTGCGCACAGGGGTTGCCGGTGGTGAAGCCCGGGTCGCGCCCCGTGCGTACTTGATGTGCTGATCAACCACTTTGTGTCCTCGGTGTCCTTTGTGGTTATTTAGCGATGAAGACGTTCAAGATCACGCTCGCGTATGACGGCACCGGCTTTGTCGGCTGGCAGCGTCAGGCTGCCGGCGTGTCCGTGCAAGGTCTCCTCGAAGACGCGCTGCGCGAGCTCGACGAGCGGGACGTGGCGGTGGCCGGGGCCGGGCGCACCGACGCCGGCGTCCACGCGCTCGGGCAGGTCGCCAGCTTTTCGCTCGCGCGCGTGATCGCGCCGCACGCGCTGGTGCGGGCGCTGAACGCGCGGCTGCCGGATCAGGTCCGCGCGCTGTCGGCGGTCGAAGTGCCGGCCGGTTTCCACGCGCGCTTCGGCGCGCGCACCAAAATGTATCGCTATCGCGTGTGGAACGCCGAACGGCTCAACCCGTTCGAGCGGCAGTACGCGTGGCACGTGACGGGTGGGCTCGACGTCGATCAGATGGACGCGGCCGCGCGCCTGGTCGAAGGGCGCCACGATTTCGCCGCGTTTCAGGCGTCCGGCGGCGCGAGGCGCACGACCGAGCGCGAGGTGTACTCGTCGCGCGTCACCGGAAGCGGAGCGCTCGTTCTGTACGAGATCTCCGGCAACGGTTTTCTCCGCCACATGGTGCGCGCCATCGTCGGCACGCTGGTAGAGATCGGCCGCGGGCGTCACGGCGCCGACTGGATGCGAGAGGTCATCGCGTCGCGCGACCGCTCGCACGCCGGGCCGACGGCGCCCGCCGAGGGACTCTTTCTCGTCGGCGTCGACTACGACGCGCCCGCGCCCGACGCCGTGTTGTAGAATCGAGGGAGAAGAGGACGCCGAATGTCGCTAGAGCAGCTTCTGGCCTGGATTCCGCCAGGATCGCCCGACGAAACGCTGGCGCGACAGGTCAATTTCGAGCAACTCCCGGCGCACGTGGCCATCATCATGGACGGCAACGGCCGGTGGGCGGCGCAGCGCCATCTGCCGCGCGTCGAAGGGCACCGCGCCGGCATCGAGTCGGTGCGCGACGTGGTGGAATCGTCCGCGCGTCTGGGCATCGACGTCCTGACGCTGTACGCGTTCTCGATCGAGAACTGGAAACGGCCGCGTGCCGAAGTCAGCATGCTGATGACGCTCCTGAAGCGCTATCTGCGCCTCGAGCTCAACACCCTCCTCAAGAACAACATCCGCTTCCAGGTCATCGGCCGCAAGGACGAACTGTCGCCCGACGTCCTGCACGAGCTCGAGATCGGCATCCGGCGGACCGAGCACAACAGCGGAATGCTGTTCAACATCGCGCTGAACTACGGCGGCCGCGCGGAGATCGTCGACGCGGCGCGGCGTGCGATCGCGTCAGGGATTTCCCCCGACGATCTCGACGAGCGGCGCTTCGGCGATCTGCTCTACACGGCGGGGCAACCCGACCCGGATCTCCTGATTCGCACGAGCGGCGAGATGCGCGTCAGCAACTTTCTGCTCTGGCAGATCGCGTACTCGGAGATCTGGGTGACCGAAACGCTGTGGCCCGATTTCCGCCGCCGCCATCTGCTCGAAGCCGTTCTCGCCTATCAGAAGCGCGATCGCCGGTACGGCGGCATCAAGCCGGCGCCGGTCGCTCTCGGCGCCAAGTGACCCGCGTCCTGAGCGGCGCCGTTCTCATTGCCTTCGCCATCGCGGTCGTCTGGTTCGCGCCGCCGGAGGTGTTCCTGGGCGTTGCGTTCGTGCTGACGATTGTGGCCTCGCACGAGCTCATCGAGCTCGCCCGCGCCGGCGGTTTGAACGTCCCGAGTCTTCCATCGCAGCTCGCCGCCGTGCTGACGCTCGCCGCCACCTCCATGTCGGCGCCGACCTGGGCGCTCACCGTCACGCTGCTCGCGGCGTTTCTGGCCATGGCGTTCGTGACGCTCGGCTCCTGGCATGGCGGGCCCGACGCGCTCGCGACCGTGTCGGCGTCGATGCTGCCGTCGATGTATCTCGCGCTGCCAATCGCCGCGCTCGTGGCCATTCGCGTCCACGGCGGACCGGCGTCGCTGTCCCTCCTGATGCTCACGGTGATTGTCAGCGACTCGGCGCAGTACTACAGCGGCCGCGCCTTCGGCCACCGGCTGCTCGCGCCGGCCATTAGCCCTAAGAAAACGGTGGAAGGGGCGACGGGCGGCTTCGTGTTCGGCGCGCTGACGCTCGCCGTGGCCGGCCACTGGTGGCTGCCAGGCGTGCCCGTCAGCGCCCGCGCCGCGCTCGGCCTGGCGATTGTCGCGCTCGGGATTGCCGGCGACCTGTTCGAATCGATGCTCAAGCGCAGCGCCGGCGTGAAGGACAGCTCGTCGCTCATCCCGGGCCACGGCGGCATCCTCGATCGGATCGACGCGCTGCTGTTTGCGGCGCCGGTCTATTACATCGTCCTGAATTATCTGTGACACGCATCGCCATTCTCGGGTCCACCGGTTCGATCGGCCAGAGCGCGCTCGCCGTCGTCGACGCGCACCCTGACCGGCTGCAGGTGGTCGGCCTCGCCGCCGGCGAAAACGCCGACCTGCTCGCGGCGCAGATCGCGCGCTACCGGCCGCGGATCGCCGCGATGGCGTCCGGCGCGGCGCTCGATCGCCTGGAGCAGAACGGCGCGCCGGGCGTCGTCATCGCCGCGACGGGACGCGAAGGGCTCGCCGCCGTCGCGTCGCACCCCGACGCC
>OCZT010006622.1_pt1 | contig 11457 bp, 11 predicted proteins | sample 1539031 | NCBI WGS metagenome assembly OCZT01 (sample SAMEA3539308, study PRJEB22396) | soil metagenome | biome: tundra; feature: field; material: soil | place: USA | collected 2010-05 | depth 0.15 m
CAGGGCAGTGCGCGGACTGGTCGGCACCGGGCACCGGCTTTTACACCGGGCTGGCGGAGCGCACCGGGGCCACCGGGGCGCTGCGGGCGGAGCTGGATAAGGCCGCCGCGACCGCCGGCGCGGCGACGGCCGAGCTCGGCCAGTTCCTCGAGACCGAGCTACTGCCGCTGGCGCCACAGCGCGACGCGGCCGGCCGCGAGCGGTACGCCCGCGCCTCGCGCAACTTCCTCGGCGCCACGATCGACCTGGACGAGGCATACGCGTGGGGCTGGGACGAGGTCATCCGGCTCAAGGCGGAGATGGCGCGGGTGGCCGGCCAGATAGCGCCGGGCGGCACGCTGGCCGACGCCGTCACCGCGCTCGACGCCGATCCGTCGCGCCGGATCACCGGCCGGGAGAACCTGCGGGCCTGGATGCAGGAGTTCGCCGACGGTGCCATCACCGAGCTGAACGGCACCCACTTCGACATCCCGGCGCCGGCCCTCCGCATCGAGTGCATGATCGCCCCGACCAGCAGCGGGGGGATTTACTACACCGGCCCGAGCGAGGACTGGACCAGGCCAGGCCAGATGTGGTGGGCGCTCGCCGACGGCGTTGAGGAATTCTCCACCTGGAAAGAGGTCACCACGATCTATCACGAGGGCGTGCCCGGCCACCATCTGCAGATCAGCCAGGCCATCTTCCAGAAGGACTGCCTGAACCGCTGGCAACGGCTGATGTGCGGTACCTCGGGGCACAGCGAGGGCTGGGCGCTGTACGCGGAGCGGCTGATGGATGAGCTCGGCTATCTCGACGATCCCGGTAACTATCTCGGCATGCTCGACGCGCAGATGCTGCGCGCCGCGCGGGTCGTCGTCGATCTGGGCGTGCACCTGGAGCTGCGGATCCCGGCAGGCACCGGCTGGCACGAAGGCGAGACCTGGGACGCCGACCTGGCCTGGAAATTCCTGCGCGCCCATGTCCAGGTCGACGAGGACATGCTGCGATTCGAGCTGGACCGCTACCTCGGCTGGCCGGGCCAGGCGCCGTCGTACAAGCTCGGCGAGCGGATCTGGCTGCAGGCCCGCGAGGATGCCCGCAACCGCAAGGGCGCGGACTTCAGCCTCCGCGAGTTCCACAGCCAGGCACTGGCCCTGGGCTCGATGGGCCTGGACCCGCTGCGCGAGGCGCTGGCACGCTTGTAGCAACCGCCACGACGACAGGAGCCGCAGATGACCGCGACCGTAGACCAGACCGAGACTGCAGCGGCGGTAACAACCTGGCTGTCCGCGTTCGGGGACGCGCTGGCGGCCGGTGACACGGCCGCGGCGGCTGGGCTGTTCCTCCCGGACTGCTACTGGCGCGACCTCATCGCGTTTACCTGGAACATCAAGACCCTCGAAGGACGCGACGCGATCACCGGCATGCTCGGCGAGACGCTGGCCCGGGTTCGGCCGGGCAACTGGAAGATCACCGACGGCGAGGAACCTGCCGACGCCGGCGGCGTGGTCGAGGCCTGGATCGAGTTCGAGACCGCGGCCGGCCGGGGCTGCGGGCACCTGCGCCTGCGCGACGGTCTCTGCTGGACGCTGCTGACCACCATGTACGAGCTCAAGGGCCATGAGGAGCCCCGCGGCCTGAGCCGCCCGAAGGGCGCCGAGCACGGCGCGCATCGCGGCCGGACCACCTGGCTGGAAAGGCGCGAGCACGAGGCGGCCGAGCTCGGCTCGACCGAGCAGCCGTACGTGCTGATCGTCGGCGGCGGCCAGGGCGGCATCGTGCTGGGCGCCCGGCTCCGCCAGCTCGGCGTGCCCGCGATCATTATCGACAAGCGAGGCCGGCCCGGTGACCAGTGGCGCAGCCGCTATAAGTCGCTGTGCCTGCACGACCCGTTCTGGTACGACCACCTGCCGTACCTGAAGTTCCCCGACAACTGGCCGGTCTTCGCGCCCAAGGACAAGATCGCCGACTGGCTTGAGTCGTACACGAAGATCATGGAACTCAACTACTGGGGCGATACGGAGGCGACGAGCGCGGCCTACGACGAGGCGGCCGGCGAGTGGACCGTGACCGTCGAGCGGGCGGGCCAGCCGGTGATGCTGCGCCCGGCTCACCTTGTCCTGGCCACCGGCGTGTCCGGCAAGCCCAGCCTGCCGTCCTTCCCGGGCATGGACGTCTTCCGCGGCGACCAGCACCACTCCTCGGTCCATCCAGGCCCGGACGCGTACCGGGGGAAGACGTGCGTGGTCATCGGGTCCAACAACTCGGCCTTCGACATCTGCGGCGCGCTGTGGGAGAACGGCGCGGACGTGACGATGGTGCAGCGCTCATCCACTCACATCGTGAAATCCGACTCGCTGATGGAGATAGGGGTAGGCGGGCTCTACTCGGAGGAGGCGGTCGCGGCGGGGATGACGACCGACAAGGCGGACCTCGTTTTCGCTTCTCTGCCGTACCGGATCATGCATGAATTCCAGATTCCGCTCTATGACCAGATGCGGGAACGGGACAAGGACTTCTACGGCCGGCTCGAGGCCGCCGGCTTCGACCACGACTGGGGCGACGACGGCTCGGGGCTGTTCATGAAGTACCTGCGCCGCGGCTCCGGTTACTACATCGATACCGGCGCCGGTGACCTGGTGGCGAACGGGGACGTGAAGCTGGCGAAGGGGCAGGTCGACCACCTCACCGAGGACGGCGTCGTGCTGGCGGACGGCACCGAGCTGCCGGCCGATCTCGTCGTCTACGCCACCGGGTACGGCTCGATGAACGGCTGGGCGGCTGACCTGATCTCCCGCGAGGTGGCCGACAAGGTCGGCAAGTGCTGGGGCCTGGGCTCGGATACCACGAAGGACCCCGGGCCGTGGGAGGGCGAGCAGCGCAACATGTGGAAGCCGACGCAGCAGGAGGCGCTGTGGTTCCACGGCGGCAACCTGCACCAGTCACGGCACTACTCGCTCTACCTCGCGCTGCAGCTCAAGGCCCGCCAGGCCGGCATCCCGACGCCGGTGTACGGGCTGCAGGAGGTCCACCACACCGGCTGAGGACTCTTTGACGCCGCCGGCCTGCCGCCACGATACGGCGGACATACTGAACGGCATGAGATTTCACGCGTCTGTCGAACTCGGCGGAAAGACGGCAACCGGGCTGCAGGTCCCGGACGACGTCGTCTCGGCGCTGGCCGGCGGGAAGCGCGCGGCAGTCCAGGTCACGGTCGGCGGTCATACCTACCGGACGACGATCGGGTCGATGGGCGGCCGGCTGCTCGTCCCGCTCAGCGCGGAGAACCGCGCCGCCGCCGGTGTCGCCGCGGGCGACGAGGTGGAGGTCGACATCACCCTCGACACGGCGCCTCGCGAGATCACGGTCCCGGACGACCTGGCCGGCGCGCTCGCTCAGGACAGCAGGGCACAGCAGTTCTTCGACGCACTCGCCTTCTCGCACCGCAAGGAATGGGTGCGGTGGGTCGAGGAAGCCAAGAAGGCGGATACTCGCAGCAGCCGCATCAGCAAGGCAGTCGAAGCGCTCAGCGAGGGAAAGAAGACGCACTGATCATGGCGCAGCTGCCCTGATGCCGACGACCGTCGTGAACCTCAAGGGCCACCGCGACGACCCTGCCTACGCCGACGTGGTGTATGTGGGCCGGGCGATGCACCGCGGCGGCTGGCATCTGCCGGGCTCGCCGCTGGCCAGCCCCTTCCGGCCGGGCCCGGACGGCAGCCGCGAGGACGTCGTGGCCAGCTACCGCGAGTACCTGCTGACGCGCCCCGACCTGCTGGCGATGCTCCCGGAACTGCGCGGGCGCCGGCTCGGCTGCTGGTGCGCGCCGCTGCCGTGCCACGCCGCCGTCATCGCCGAGCTAGCGGACGCCGGAGCCTGACGAGCTACAACGCCACCAGTTCGCGCTCGGTACGTGAACGGACGTCCGGTTGAGATTGCGGGCCGGCACCCAAGGTCGACTGGATGCTTGGTTCTCTAGACTTGGCGGGTGGATACGCGGGAGGCGGCGCAGCGGTGGGCAGACGTGTGGGAGCGCGGCTGGCGCGAGCACGACGCGGACGCCATCACGGCGCTGTACGCCGACGGCGCGTTCTGGCAGCAGCATCCGTTCCGCGAGCCGGAGCCGGGTTACCTCGCCCGCGTGTTCGAGGAGGAAGAGTCGGCCGAGTGCGAGTTCGGCCGGCCGATCGTCGACGGCGACCAGGCCGCGGTCCCCTGGAGCGCGCAGACCAGGCTGGTCGATGGCGGCACCGAGGACCTGGCCGGCGTGTCGGTGCTGCGTTTCGACGCCAGCGGGCTCGTCCTCGAACATCGCGACTTCTGGGTCATGGGATAGCTGCCAGGCCGGGATTTACGTGAGCAGCAGTTTGCTGATCCGGAAGCTGGCGACGTAGAGGCCGAGCAGGCCCATGATCGCCAGGTAGGCCGCGTGCCAGAGCAGGCCCGGGCCGATGATGCCGAGGGTGAGGCCGCGGAGCAGGGCAACACCCTGATAGAGCGGCGTGCACTCGACCACGATCTGGATCGCCCGCGGGTAGACGCTGAGCGGGTAGAACGTGGTGGAGAACAAGAACATCGGCAGGGTCGCCAGCGTCACGAACTCGAAGTGCTGCCAGCTGCGCATGAACGTGGTCGCGGCCATCCCGCCGGCGGCGAACGCGAACCCGATGAGCAGCGCCGTCGGCAGCGCCAGCACCGCCCACCACGAGTGCACGAGCTGCATGGCCAGCATGACGATCATGAACGCAGTCCCGTACAGCCCGCCGCGGATCAGCGCCCAGGAGATCTCGCCCAGCGCGATGTCACCTGCGCGCATCGGGGTGGACAGGGCCGCGTCGTAGAGCTTGTTGTACTTCAGCCGGAAGAAGACGTTGAAGGTCGAGTCGAAGACCGCCCCGTTCATCGACGAGGTTGCGAGCAGCGCGGGCGCCACGAAGCTGGTGTAGGTGATCGGGCCGCCGGGACCGGCGACCGTGCCGACCAGCTTGCCCAGGCCGACGCCGATGGACAGCAGGTAGAACAGCGGCTCGAAGAACCCGGAGATGAGGGCGAGCCAGGCCTGGCGGTAGACCCGGGCGTGCCGTTCGACGAGATGGCGGCTGCCGCGGCCGCCCAGGGACCCGCGGGCCAGCCAGGACACCGGCAGTACCCGCAGCGGCAGCTCCCTGACGGCCGGCACCCGGGCGCTAGACATAGAGCCGCCGCCGGTAGGTCCGGTCGCCGACGATGATGCCGGCGGCGGCCAGCGCCGCGAGATAGCCGACGTGGATGAGCGTCCCGCCGATGGTGGCCGTGCCCAGGCTGAGCGACCGGCACAGCGCGACCCCGTGCCACAGCGGCGTCGCGTAGGCGATCGGCTGGGCCCAGCCGGGCAGCTGGCTGACCGGGAAGAACGTGCCGGAGAACAGGAACAGCGGGATCATGCCGAACCTGAAGATCATCGCGAAGGACGTGTCCTTCATGACCGTGATCGCCCACGCCTCGATCGGGGCGGCGAACGCCAGCCCGGTCAGCACGGCAACCGGCAGCGCGGCCAGCACCCAGGGTGACTTCACCGCGCCGAAGGCGGCCATCACGGCCATGAAGACGGCGCAGTTCATCACCAGCCGCACCGTCGTGAACAGCAGGTGGCCGTGGAACAGGTCCGATGGCCGCAGCGGCGTGGACGCGGCGGCGTAGTAGGTGCGGCGCCACTTGACCGATCCGAGCACCGGGTACGTCGACTCGCCGATTCCGGTCTCCATCGCGGCGGCGGCAAGCAGCCCGGGCGCGAGGAAGACGAGGTAGTGGACGCCGCCGAGCTTGGCGGATCCGTGCTTATTCACCAGCGAGCCGAGCCCGATGCCGATCGAGCCCAGGTACAGCACCGGGTTGAGCACGCTGGAGTAGATCGACCCCCGCCAGGTCCGGCGGTAGTTCGTCGTCCAGTAGCGGAACTCGCGCACCGCGAAGGAGAACGAGGACGACGGCGGAGCCGGCTGCGGCCCGGCGGCCGGCGCTTCCCGGGCGGCCGGGGCCTGCGAGGCCATCAGTCCTCCAGCTGCCGGCCGGTCAGCCGCAGGAAAACGTCTTCCAGCGTGCTACGGCGAACCAGTGAGGTCAGCGGCTCGAGCCCGAGGCCGCGGACGGCAGTAAGGGCGGTGTCCCCGTTCGGAATGTAAAGCAGTATCCGGTCGGCGAGTACTTCCATCCGCTGAGCCCGCAGGTCGGCGAGCTTCTCGGCAGCCTGGTCGTGCTCACGCGGGTCGAAGCGGAGCTCAAGCACCTCGGCGGTCGAGTACTGCTCAATCAGCTCGCGCGGTGAGCCGGCGGCCGCGATCTTGCCGCGGTCCATCACCACCAGGCGGTCGCAGAGCTGCTCGGCCTCGTCCATGTAGTGCGTGGTCAGGACCAGCGTCACGCCGCGTTGCTTCAGCCTGAACAGCCGGTCCCAGACCACGTGCCTGGCCTGCGGGTCCAGTCCGGTGGTCGGCTCGTCGAGCAGCAGGATCTCCGGCTCGCTGATCAGCGAGCGGGCGATGGTGAGCCGCCGCTTCAGGCCGCCGGACAGTGGCTCGACCTGATCTGCCCCGCGATCGCTAAGCTGCACGAACTCCAGCAGCCGGTCGGTGCGCTCGCTGATCACGTCGCGCGGCAGGCCGAAGTAGCGCCCGTAGATAAGCAGGTTCTCCCGCACGGTCAGCTCGACGTCGAGCGTGTCCTCCTGCGGCACCACGCCGAGCCTGGCCCGGATCGCCGGCCCGTCCGCCACCGGGTCGAGGCCGAGGATGGTCAGCTCACCGCCGCTCGGCGGCGAGACGCAGCCGATCATGCGCATCGTGGACGACTTGCCCGCGCCGTTCGGCCCGAGGAAGCCGAACGCCTCGCCGCGGCGCAGATCAAAATCGATCCCGTCAACTGCGGTGAACTCCCCGAAGCGCTTCGTCAGCCCGCGGGCATGGATGAGCACATCGGGGTCAGTCATTAGGCCGATGTTACCCGGCTGGCCTAAAATTTCCGAACGGGTTTTCCTCCCGCTGCGGGGCTGTCCCGGGCTTGCGACGGCGCACCGCAGGGCATGCCGCGTGGCGTTCGGCTCGGCGATGCTGCGCCGTCGCGGGCGGACCACGCGGTACTCTCGCAGGGACGCCTCCGGTTTGCGCGCGGAGCGTATCCGCGGCATGAAAGGCGGCAAGGTGAGCTTTACTGGCGAGCTCTATGGCCGGTTCCGGCACCTGATCCACGAGCTTGCCAAGTTCGGGGTCGTTGGCGGCATCGCGTTCGTCGTCACGGACGGCGGGACCAACTTCCTGCACGTGCAGGAGCACGTAGGCCCGCTCACCTCCAACGTGCTGGCGACCACGGTCGCGACGGTGGTCTCCTTCGTCGGCAACCGGTGGTGGACGTTCCGGCACCGGGAGCGGACCAACATGCGCCGCGAGACGATCATGTTCTTCGTGCTGAACGGGGTGGGCCTGCTCATCCAGCTGGCCTGCATCGCCTTTGCCTACTACGCGCTGAGCCTGACCGACCACTTCAGCTACAACATCGCGCTGCTCGTCGGCATCGTGTTCGGCACGCTGTTCAGGTTCTGGTCGTATCGCAAGTGGGTGTGGGCCGCTCCCCCGGCCGCCACGCCGCCGCCGTCGTCGCGGGTGCTGGTGAAGGGCCCGGCCGGCCCGAAGTGAGCCAGGCGGCGTTGGCCGCTGGCGTTGCCAGGCCGCGGTGGGTTCAGGCCGCGCAGTGCGCTAAGCCGCCGTGAACTAGGCCGCGCAGCGGCTTCCTGCGGTGCCCGCGCCGGAGATCAGGTGAGAAAGCGGCTCGGCGAGCGCCGCGCGAGCCTGCTGCCGGGTGATCTCGCCGGTCGCGGCCAGCCGGCCGATCACGTGCACCTCGCGCTGCCTCGCCTGGACCGGATGCTGCAGCGGATCATCCTCGGACGGCCCCTGGACGAGGCCGGCCAGCAGCGCCGCCTGCGGCCAGGACATGCTGGCCGGCGGAACCCCGAAGTAGCCGCAGCTGGCCGCGGCGATGCCGTAGTCGCCGTTGCCGAAGTAGGCGACGTCCGAGTACATCTGCAGGACCTGCTGCGAGCTGTAGGTCATCCACAGCTTGACGGCGAGGCTGATCTGCTCCAGCTCGATGTTCGCCCCGATCCGGGTGCTGGTGTACAGCAGCTTGGCGAGCTGCTGGTAGATGGTCGCGCCGCCCTGGTTGGCGGTGCCGCCGCCGGTCAGCCAGCTGGCCGTGACCCGGGCAATGGCGAACGGGTCGACGCCCGGCTCGTAGCCGAACCGGTGATCCTCGGTGGCCTCGATCGACGCCGCGAACCGCGGCGGGACCGGCGGCCGGCGGGATGGGAGCGGTCCTGCGCGCGGGCGAGGGCGCGGGCATTGCCTACCGACGGAGTGACCAGCAGCAATCCCCCGAACGCCACGGCCCCGACGAGGATCAGCGACCCGAGAACAATCAGGGTCCGGCGCATGAGCCTGCGCGGGCGCCGCGCGGATCGGCCGATGTCACTGGTGCCCATGCCTTGTCCGCCCGTGGCCCGTGTGCTGTTTTTGCCGTTGCTGACCGCGCCTCGGTAGCTGCCTGTCTCCTCGCCCGGGTGCGGTCGCACCGACATGTATATCGCTCCGTCTGATCGCCAGCTGTGCCGGGCCCCCGGCCAGGCAACGAACGGCGGGGCCGCTAAGTTGCCCCGGCTATGGGCACCCTGGGTTGCCATTTGCCCATCTGGTGCACGCTTAGTCCGCGGCGCCGCCCTCAATCCGGCGCGACTTCCGTCAGCGCGGAGGATCCGGCCGGCTGGGGAGACTGTCGCGTAACTCTCGCCTACCCACAGATAGTGCAGCGCAGGGCTTGGCAGGACACCCATTCAACCTGGCAAATGGGCATAAACTGCCCCGGCAGGCCGTGTTGCAGCAGCTTGACTTTTCAAGATCACGAGTTGTGCGACAGTCTCTGTAACGTGCGGATCCTCCGTGCTGACGGGTGGCCGGGGCTCTTGCGGTCAGGGAACGTCCGGCTGCCGGGCGATTTTGTCCAGGTGGGCGGCGATACCGGCCATCTGGTCACCTGCGCGATGGCCCCGGAGCCCGGAGCCGCCCTCCTGCCAGGGGTGCGGGCCATTGAGCGGCCGGTACCCCACTCCGGCTGCGTCCAGGCGGCGCAAGTGCGCGGCGAGCCGCCCGTGTCAGTCCGTCGCGGTCGCGGTCTGGGAGGGGGTAGCCATGGCCTGCGCGGGCGACGCTTGGGCCGGCGGGGCCTGGGCTGGATCTCGGGCACGATGGTCACCATCCGCGCGGCGGCATAGGCGCTGATCTCGGCCAGGCCGGCGAGCGTGTAGTGCCCGCCGTGCGGGACCTCCTCGTAGACGGCGGGATCCTCTCGAGCCGTGGTTGATCCTCGTCCTCGGCCGATGCGAGCCGACCTCATGCAGGGCGGGATACCGCCGGCTCTCGATACGCCAGCCCTGGTCGTCGTTGAGGTGCAGGTGAAACCGGTTCAGCTTGTGCGCCGCCAGCAAGTCGATGAACCGCAGCAACGCGGGCTTAGGGAAGAAGTGCCTGGCCACATCGAGATGCCCGCCGCGCCAGGCGAGGGCGGGAGCGTCGTCGATCTCGGCGCACGGCAGGTGCCATGGCGGGCCGGGCACCGGCGCGGCGCGCCATGCCTCGTCGGGAAGCAACTGGCGCACGGTCTGCGCCGCGTAGAACGCGCCCGCCTCTCCCTCGGCCGTGATGCGCAGGTGGCCGGGGCTGATACGAAGCTGGTAACCCTCCTCTGGCAGCCCCTCGTCGATGTCGACTGTGATGTCGCCGGCGGCCGGGACGGACTCGTGGCCGGTTCCGGCCGGCCAGGGCAGCATGGCGAGCACCCGCCGGACCGCGGCCTGTGCGGCCTGGGCGCCAGGCCCGGCCGCAATCGGTATGTCGGCACTGACCTGGAAGCTGCCCGGCTGCGCGCGGACGGACTTCGGGCACGGCAGCAGAGCCGCCAGGCGGTCGCTCATGGGCTTAAGGCTCTCGTTCGCGTAGCTGGGCTGGGCTCGGACGCTAACAGCGGTGCCTCTACGGGAACGTGCCGCGCCCGCGCTGCGCTAAGGTATGTAAGCCCGCCCGGTCGGAGGCGGGCGCGGTCAGTACCGGGACGTGGCCCAGTTTGGTAGGGCACTTGACTGGGGGTCAAGGGGTCGCGGGTTCAAATCCCGCCGTCCCGACTGGTAGATTAAAATTTTCGAATATGTTTATGCCGCATGGGAGCCAGCAGAAGAGCCAATCTCTTGCGGAATGGTCCCTCAAAGGCGTGTGCCGCGCCGGCAGGTCGTTGCAGCCAGAGAGCAGGCTTTCGGCGCGGAGCACCAGGACACCGTGAACGCCCACGGCATGCTCGCCTACTGGACCGGGTCGGCGGGGGATCCGGGACCAGCTCGCGGCGCTGCTGCACGTCCGCGAGCGGGTGCTCAGCGCGGAGCACCCCTACACGCTGACCGACGCTCCAACCTCGCCTACTGGACCGGGGAGGCGGGGGATCCGGCCGGGGCCCGGGATCAGTTCACGGCGCTGCTGCCCGTCATGGAGCGGGTGTCCGGCGCGGAGCACCCCGGCCGGCGCGACCGTCAATGAGCAGGACCTGCTTGCCTTCAGGGTCCTTGAGCGCATCCAGAACCCGAGCTGCGTTGCTCGATGCGACAAACCCGATCGCAGGAGCGACACCCCGGATGCGACGACTCTGGCGTACGACGGTCTGATGAAGATCTGCGGCGGCACCGGCATCACCAGCCAAATGGCGGCGCTGGAACCCACGGCTCTCCAGATGAGCCCACACCAGCGGGCCAGTGAGATCCTTGTGGAGGTTGGTATCGCAGAAGCCCCGCACGGTGTCGAGAACGGCCGACGGATCGCTCGCGACGAGGTGCTTGAAGATGGAAACAACCATCCGCTCAAGCGCCTCGGGTGACACCGTAACGACGTGGATCGACTTCAGGTATGACCACGCTTCGATTGCACCGACGACGTCGGCAGTGAGTTCTCCTCCACCCAGCAGGGCCAGTTGTTCGCCCGGCACCTACAGGTGGGACGGTCCAAGGTGGCATCTCAATACTTCCCGGTGGTCGAGCAAGGCACCGGGCGGGGCTGATCCCGGCCCAGTCAGGAAGCGGCCGCGGCCGCGAGGCCGCTTAGCGTCGGCGTGTCCAGCAGCTGCGCGATGGAGATGGTCGCACCGAATTCACCCCGGATCCGGGCCACCAGCTCGATGGCGGATAGCGAGGTACCGCCGATGTCGAAGAAATCGTCATCCGGCCCGAGTTCCAGTGGTCCGAGCACCTCGGTCCACACGGCGCGCATCCGGTCCAGCGGCTGCCGCGAGTCCTGGCCGGCCGCGCCCGGCTGGCCCGTGTCCGGTCCCGGCCTGGCCCCGGACGGTACCGGTGAGGACGCCGCGGCCACCGGGCCCGACACCGACCAGACCCTCCTGGGCAGCGAAGGCGCC
>OCZT010006623.1_pt1 | contig 11455 bp, 12 predicted proteins | sample 1539031 | NCBI WGS metagenome assembly OCZT01 (sample SAMEA3539308, study PRJEB22396) | soil metagenome | biome: tundra; feature: field; material: soil | place: USA | collected 2010-05 | depth 0.15 m
CTTCCGTGCCGATGGCGCCTTCCAACTGGGCGTCTTCCACGGCGGTCAGGATCTGCGAGAACAACGGGCCGGGGTGGTAGCCGGCGGCGATCAGGTCGGCGCCGGTGATCAGCGGCGGCGGTTTCAGGCGCTCTTCGGGAAGGTCCTCCAGCTTGCGCTTCACCAGGTCGTAGCTCTCCAGGCGGCGGTTGCTGGAAAGGACGTCCAGCCGGTGTAATTCCAGGTGCTCGTCGAAGCGCGGCAGGCGCAGGAAGCGCTTCAGGGTGCTCTCCCGCATGCGGGGTGCGTCGGCGAAGCGCATGTGGTTAGCCACCAGCGCTTCCACTTGCACGGTTTCCTCGCGCGAGAAACGCAGCCGGCTCAGGATGCCGCGCGCGAGTCTCACCCCGGCTTCCACGTGGCCATCGAAGCGGATGCGGCCGGCCACGCGGAACGTGGGCGGCTTGCCCACGTCGTGCAGCAGCGCGCCTAAAGCCAGCGCGGCGGTGGGGTGATCCAACTTCTCCAACAACAGCAATGTGTGTACCCAGACGTCGCCTTCGGGATGGTATTCGGGCGGCTGCTCCACGCCTTTCATCGCGGCTACTTCGGGTAGGAGATCGGCCAGCATCCCGGAGGCGTCCAGCAGTTCAAATCCGCGGCGGGCGCCGCCTTCGGTCAGGATGCGAACCAACTCGTCGCGCACCCGCTCGGCGGAGACGCGCAGGATCGCGGCATGATTGCGGCGGATCGCCTGGAAGGTGGCGGGCTCGATCTCAAAGCCGAACCGCGCGGCGAAGCGGACGGCCCGGAGCAACCGCAGGTGGTCCTCGCGGAAGCGCGTGTCCGGGTCGCCGATGGCGCGCACCACGCGGCGCTCGAGGTCCGCGCGCCCGCCGACGTAATCCAGCACCTCGCCATCGCCGGGATCCATCATGAGGCCGTTGATGGTGAAATCGCGCCGCAGCGCGTCCTGGCGCGGGTCGGTTTCGAATTGCACGCTGGCGGGACGGCGGCCGTCGGCGTAGTCGTGGTCGCTGCGGAACGTGGCCACTTCCACGCAAGCGGAATCGCGGTGTACCAACACCACTCCGAAATGCGCGCCCACCAGGCCGGAATGGGGGAAAAGCTCCACGATCCGCTCCGGCCGCGCGCCGGTGGCGACGTCGAAATCCTTGGGCTTGACGCCCAGCAGCAGATCGCGCACGCAGCCGCCCACCAGCCACGCCTGGTGGCCCGCGGCGCGCAGCGTACGGACGATGTCGAGAGCCAGCGCCTCGGGTTCCATGGTGAAAAAGCAAGCCGTCAGCTATCAGCCGTCAGCTTTCAGCTCTTAGGGAGCTTCGCCGAAGGCGAAGCTGAAGCTTTAGCTGACGGCTGATGGCTGATGGCTGATAGCTACTCTTACATGTTAATATGGCGAATGCCGAGCCCCACCTGGGGGCGGGGGAACCTCAAGCGTTTCGGGGCGCGGTCCGTACAGGACGGAGTACTTTCAAGCTCTAGCCCGTCAGATGACCTCGCAGGCGAATTTGAGAGGCGCCGTAAGGTGATCGGGAGCATACTCCTTTGGACATAGAGCAGCGTGCGGGGGCAGTCAAGGTGGTGGTCGCCACTACCGTGATGCTGTCCTTCATCTCCTTCTGGCGCGCGGCCGCCATTGTGCTGAGCGACCTGGCGTCTTCGGCCTTCTACGTGGGCGGCATCGCCGAATCGGCGGTGGGGAAAGCCGCGCCGTGGTTCATCCTGGCGATCATGCTGTTCTCCTACGCGGTGCGGGCCATCTACATCGAAAGCTGCTCCATGTTCGTGCGCGGCGGCGTGTACAGGGTGGTACACGAAGCCATGGGCGGCACGCTGGCGAAGTTCTCGGTTTCGGCGCTGATGTTCGACTATGTGCTGACCGGACCGATCAGCGGCGTCAGCGCCGGGCTTTACCTGGGCGGCCTGCTCAACGAAATCGGGCCATGGCTAGGGCGGCCCGAGCTGCACGTACACCCGCGGTACTTCGCGGCTGCGTTCGCGGCCGCGGTTACGCTGTACTTCTGGCGGAAGAACATCATCGGCCTCCACGAATCCAGCGAAAAAGCGCTGCGGATCATGCAGATCACCACCGTGATGGTGGTGATCCTCATCGCCTGGTGCATCGCCACCATTTTCAAGCACGGCTATAGTCCCGTGCCCCTGCCCACGCGCGCCAACCTGCATTTCGGCCCGAACGCCCTGGGCTGGCTCAAAGGCACGGCGGCGCCCGCCATCACGGTTGTTGCGATCATGGTCGGGCTGGGACACTCCCTGCTGGCCATGAGCGGATTCGAGACCCTGGCGCAGGTGTACCGCGAGATCGCCCACCCGAAATTGAAGAACCTGGAACGCGCGGGCTGGGTGATCTTCTTTTACAGCATGTCGTTCACGTCGCTGGTTTCGTTCTTCGCGGTGATGATCATACCGGACGCCGACCGGCCGCGCTTTCTCGACAACCTGATCGGCGGCCTTTCCATGTACCTGATCGGCCCCTTGCCGCTGAGGCTGCTGTTTCACGGCGTGGTGGTGCTGGTGGGCACGCTGCTGCTGTCCGGGGCGGTCAACACGGCCATCATCGGTTCCAACGGCGTGCTGAACCGGGTGGCGGAAGACGGAGTGCTTCCCGATTGGTTTCGCCAGCCGCACCACAAGTTCGGCACCACCTCGCGCCTCATCACGACCATCGCCGCGCTGCAACTGCTCACCATCGTCCTGACCCGCGGCGACATCCTCATGCTGGGCGAAGCCTATGCGTTCGGAGTGGTCTGGAGCTTTTCGATGAAGGCGCTCTCGGTGCTCGTGCTGCGCTACAAACAGCCGGCCAACCGCGAGTGGAAAGTGCCGCTCAACTTCATGATCGGCAAAACCGAGATCCCGGTGGGCCTGATCCTGATCACCGCGTCGCTTTTCGGGCTGGCCGTGATTAACGTGCTGACCAAGAAAGTCGCCACCATCTCCGGCATCACCTTCACGGTGGTGTTCTTCATCGTTTTCGAACTCTCCGAGATCGCGAATCACAGGCGGCGGCCGGGGCACGCGCAGGAGCGGGAAAAGTTCCGCCTGGATACGCGCACGGACCTGACCGCCGAGTCCGTGCACATCCGGCCGGGCAACGTGCTGGTGGCGGTGCGCAATCCGAACCGGCTCCAACACCTGCAACGTATTCTCGACAAGACCGACACGCGAAGGATCGACATCGTGGCGCTCTCGGTCCGCACCATATCCTTCGCGGCGTCGGGCGAGCACCCGCTGGAAGTGGAGCAGATCTTCTCCGAGGACGAGACCACGGTGTTCACGCGCGTGGTTACGCTGGCGGAAAAAGCGGGCAAGCACGTGGAGCTGATGGTGGTCCCCGGCTCGGATCCCTACGAGGCGGCCGTGCAGACGGCCGCGCGGCTGCAATCGTCGCGCATCGTGATGGGGCTCTCCCCGAAGCTCACGCCCGCCGAGCAAGGCGCGCAAGTGGGCCACTATTGGGAACAACTTCCCGAGCCGCGGCCGGCGCTTTCCCTCGAAATCGTCCTCGAAGATCAACAGAGCGCCGTGTTCTTCAACCTGGGGCCGCACCCGCCGCGCCTCTGGCCGGAAGATATCGAACTGGCGCACAGTCTGTGGCTGGAACTGAGCGAGAAGGGCCCGGGATCCAAACTGCACCATCGCGACATCATCGGCGTTGCGCTACGCAGGATGAACCAGGAACTTCATTCCGGGCTCGGCCCGGAGGTGGTGGAAGACGTTCTCCGCGAGATTTCCGGCGGCGCCGTTCAGAAGCAAGCCCCGGGCCAGGACTCCGTTCTACGATGATGCCGTGCAGCTTCGCCGTCCGATCCCTATAGCTTTAGGCTTTTCAGGTACTCGCGGAACGGGCCGCCCAGGTCGTGGCGGCGCAAGGCGAACTCCACGGTGGCCTCGAGGAAGCCGAGCTTGTCGCCGGCGTCGTAGCGCTTGCCTTCGAAGCGGACAGCATAGATGGGACGGCTGCGCAACAGGTGTTTCAGAGCGTCGGTGAGCTGGATTTCGCCGCCCGAGCCGGGGTCGATGGCTTCGATCGAATCGAAAATCTCCGGGGTGAGCACGTAGCGGCCGATGATCGCCAGGTTGGAGGGGGCCTCGGAGGTCTTGGGCTTCTCCACCAGGTCGCGGATGCGGTAGACGCGGTCGCTGCCGCCGTTGTGGCGCACCGGCTCGGCGTCGATGGCGCCATAGGAAGAGATGGCTTCCGGCGGCACTTCCATCACGGCCAGAACCGGCGCGGAGAAGAAACTGTGCACGTCCAGGAGCTGGCGCAAGCAGGGCGTTTCCGCTTCGATCAAGTCGTCCGCGAGCACCACGGCGAAAGGCTCCTGGCCGACCAGCTCCTTTGCCCGCAACACCGCGTGCCCGAGACCCAGGGCTTCCTTCTGCCGGACGTAGGAGACGTTGATCATGTCCGAGATTCCCCGGACGATGGCCAGCAAGTCCTTCTTCCCGCGCGTTTCGAGGAGGTTTTCCAGTTCGAAGCTCACGTCGAAGTGATCTTCGATGGCCGATTTCCCGCGGCCGGTCACGATGATGATATTCTGGATCCCCGATTGCAGCGCCTCCTCCACCCCGTACTGGATGATGGGTTTGTCCACGATAGGGAGCATCTCCTTCGGCTGGGCCTTGGTGGCCGGGAGGAAGCGGGTGCCGAGGCCGGCGGCGGGGAAGACGGCTTTTCTGACTTTGTGATGCATCTATTAGCAGTTTGACGCCGCGATGCTGCCATTGGCAACTTCGGATTTGTGTTTCCGGGTTCCTCTGTGATATGTATTGGACCTGGAAAACAATACCCATGGCATACGTAATCGCTGAACCCTGCATCGGCACCAAAGACACCGCCTGCGTGGACGCTTGCCCGGTGGATTGCATCCATCCCAAGAAGGATGAGGCCAATTTCGCCGAGGCCGAAATGCTCTACATCGACCCGGTGGAGTGCATCGATTGCGGCGCGTGCGTACCGGTTTGCCCCGTTTCGGCGATTTTCGCCCTCGACGATCTGCCGGAAAAATGGGCGGAATTCACGCCGAAGAACGCGGCGTATTACGGGAAATAGCTGGGATGACAGGCAAGGTCAGTGTCGTAATCGAACAGGACGAGCACGGGTGTTATGCGTGGTGCCCGGAATTGAAGGGCTGCCAATCGCAGGGAAAGACGGTAGAGGAGACTCTGGCCAATATCCGCGAAGCAATCGAGCTCTTCCTGGAGACCCTCACCGATGACGAGCGCTCGGCAGCGCTGAGCCAGGAGATTCTGACCACCGCGGTCGAAGTTCATGCCTAAACCGCCGCGCCTGACCGCGGCGGATGCCGAAGCGTTGCTGTTGAAATCCGCTTTCGTTTGGTTGCGGTCGAAGGGGAGTCATCGGATCTACGCGAAGGGCGGCCGCAGGGTTGTGGTTCCGTTCCATAGCAACGCGACGCTGCACCCTAAAATCGTCAAGCAGGTACTCGAGGCCATCGAGGAAGCCTTGATCCGGCCGATTCCTCCCGAGTAACGCCGTAGGGCTTATTTAGACCCACGCTTCTCTCCTACGGCCGGTACGTCGCGCTGGCAAGGTCGGTTTCCCAAAGGCGGACCGAATTTACCCGCACTTCCGGTTTGTCGTTCAGGCCCGCGACGACCTGGTCGTAGATGTGCTTGGCCATGTTCTCGGCCGAGGGGTTGATGGCGTCGAACGGCGGGAGATCGTTCAGCCACTGGTGGTCCATGCGGTCGAGGACCGTGTGGACTACCTTCTTAAGCGCCACGAAATCTACCAGCAAGCCGATCTCGTCGAGCTGGCGGCCCTCGATGGTCACGTGGCAGCGGTAGTTGTGGCCGTGCACGTTCTCGCATTTGCCGCGGTAGTTTCGCAGGGCGTGACCGGCGGCGAAACTCTCTTCAATGGTGACTTCAAACATCGAAAAACTTCTCCACGTCCTCTAGTTCGGTGGTGAATCCGTAATGGGGCAGGCTGTCGAAGAAAACCTGGCCGTAGCGCTGCTTGGTGATGCGGTTATCCAGCAGGACCAGGACGCCGCGGTCGGGCTTGCTCCGAATGAGCCGTCCGAAACCCTGCTTTAGCGCGATGGCCGCTCGCGGAATCTGGTAATCGTAGAACGGATTTCCCCCCGCCGCCCGGATGCTCTCGATGCGGGCGTTGACCACCGGATCGCTAGGTACCGCGAACGGCAGTTTATCTATGATAACGCAGCTTAGCTGCTCGCCCGGCACGTCCACGCCCTGCCAGAACGAGGAGGTGGCGAAGAGCACGCAGTTCGGCGTGGAGCGGAACTCGTCGAGCAGCGCGCTACGCGGCCCCGTGCCCTGAAGCAGCGTGGGATATTCGATTTCGAACGACACCTTGTCGTGCACCATGCGCATCTGCTGATGGCTGGTGAACAGGACGAACGCCCGGCCCCGGCTGTGCCGCAGGATGCGCATCACTTCCTCGGAGGCCGCCTTGACGAATGCCGGGCTGCGCGGCTCGGGCAAATGTTGCGGCACGTAGAGCAGCGCCTGCTTCTGGTAATCGAAATGCCCGGGGACGATCAGTGTGCGCGCATTCGGCACGCCCAGCCGCTTCTGGACGAAATCGAAACCGCCCGCCACCGCCAGCGTCGCCGAGGTGAGCACGATGGTGTCCACCTGGTTGAAGAGGCGTTCGCCAAGGATGCTGGAGACGTCGATGGGCGTGGCCTGGAGGAAACAGCCCCGGCCCCGCTTTTCCACCCAATAGACGAACTCCTCTTCGTCGCTTTCCATCACGAAGCGCAGTCCCTGGTTGATCTCCACCGTCCGGCGCGACAGCGGCACGACCTCGTCGGGCGGGTTCTGCAGAAGCTTGAGGTGCGAGCCGATCAGGTCGAGCGCGGCCAGCAGATCGGAGTAGATTTCCTCGTTCTCCTCGCGGAATGCGTCCCGGCCCTGGAACGCGGCGCGGCGGTCGCCCTCGCCGAATAACCCGAAGAACTGGACGGTTAACTCGTCCAGGCGCTGGAGGATGCGGTCCAGCTCCGGCGTGCCGAACTTCTTCATGCGGCCGACCGCGGCGATATCGCGCCGCAGATCCTGAAACTGATAGTTACTGACGGAAACGCCGAAGTACTGCCCCGCGACGTCTTCGATTTCGTGAGCTTCGTCGAATACCACGGCGTGGTATTCGGGGAGGATGCCGCCCTCGTAGGACTCGTCGCGGAGCGCGAGGTCGGCGAAGAACAGGTGATGGTTGACGATGATGACATCGCTTTCCTGCGCGCGCTGGTGCATCAGGGTCAGGAAGCAGCGCTCGAAGTTGGGGCACTTCTGCCCGGAGCACATGTCGCCGCGGGCATCGAGCTTGGCCCAGGCGGTGCTGTTCTCGGGCAGCTTCTTGATTTCGGCGCGGTCGCCGAACTCGGTGGTCTTCTCCCACTCGCGGACGATCTGGAAATCGGCGACCTCTTCCAGCCCGGAGAGTACCGGCTCCTTATCGGCGTCGTAAATTTTCTGCCGGCAGGCGTAGTTATTGCGGCCCTTCATGTAGCTGACCTTGAGAGGCCGCGAAAAATGCTTCTGAAGGAACGGCACGTCCTTAAAGAAGAGTTGTTCCTGCAAATTCTTGGTGCCGGTGGAGACCACGATGCGCTTGCCCGAAAGCAGCGCCGGGACCAGATAGGCGAGCGTCTTTCCGGTGCCGGTCCCGGCCTCGACAATCAGATGCCGTTTTTCGGAGAACGCCGCTTCCACGGCTTCGGCCATCTCCACCTGGCCCTGACGGAACTCATAGTTCGGGTGCCATTTGGAGAGCGTGCCGTGCCGGGAAAAGAACTGCCGCGCGCCCGCGGGCCGCGCCTCAATGGGCATGGGGATAGTTTGATTCTAACAGTGGGGCGGAACATCGTCTTGGGAGACAGGAGCCGGTCAAGCGACGGTTCCGAATAGCGCGCCGATGCCCGCAGTCACCGACATGGCCAGTGCGCCCCAGAATGTGACGCGAATTGCGCCCGCCGTCACGCCCGCGCCGCCCGCGTGCGCCGCCAACCCGCCCAGAAGCGCAAGGAACGCCAGGGAAGTTCCAGCGACAAGGGGAATCAGGCCCGCCTCCGGGGCCAAGGCAGTGACCACCAGAGGCATGGCTGCTCCCACAGCGAAGCTGGCGGCGGACGCCGCCGCGGCCTGAATCGGACGCGGATTGGAAGTCGCGGAGAAGCCGAGTTCGTCGCGGGCATGTGCGCCCAGGGCGTCATGGGCCATCAGTTGCTCGGCGACCTGTTTCGCGAGCGACGCATCGAGCCCGCGCGCGACGTAGATCGCCGCCAGTTCCTGGTGCTCGCTCTTGTCGTGCGCCTTGAGTTCCGCGCGTTCAACCGCGAGGTCGGCCTTTTCGGTGTCCGCCTGTGAGTGGACCGACACATACTCGCCGGAAGCCATCGACATAGACCCAGCGGTCAGGCCCGCGATCCCCGCGACCAATATGTTGCCGTGAGTGGCATGCGCCGCCGCGACACCGAGCACCAAGCTCGCCGTGGAAAGGATGCCGTCGTTCGCGCCCAAGACCGCCGCGCGCAGCCAGCCGACGCGTTCTGTATGGTGGGATTCCTTGTGGCGTACAGACATTCTTGCCTCCTTTAGACCCCACCTTAGATTAGAACGCTCTGCGCGAGATGGCGCGGCGGCGCTCCCTGGCAGCCAGGAACTCGGAGAGTTTCATGGGCGGCCCCGGACCGGTCCGCATCTGGCGCGAAACCGCCTTCCGATACTGCGTCAGGATGTCCGTGCGCCGGCGGCCGTCGAGATGGCAGGTCTCCATATCCAGCAAGATATCCACTTCCCACGGCTGGAATGCGTTGCGCGCAAGCGCCCCGCGCATCACTTCGTCGAGCAGCCGCTCGAATCGGTTGAACATCAGTTCCAGTTGAGTGAGGTCGTCCGGCTGCACTATACTCCTTTCATCGGCGCCTGCCGGCAAAAGGATTAGACCGCGCTTCTCCCACCCCCTCCGAAGCAACACGCTAGAATACGGCTTCCAGACTGATTTGCCTTATGATACGCACGTCGAAAGAGAACATTGCGGCCCTCCAGCAGGCCAAGGAACGGTTGCGGCAAGGGGGCGGGCCGGAACGCTCGGCCAAGCAGCACGCGGAGGGCAAACTCACCGCGCGGGAACGGCTGAAGAGCCTGCTGGACAAAGACAGCTTCCAGGAAATGGGGCTGTTCGCCCAGCATCGCGCCACGCTGTTCGGCATGGCGGATAAGCCGCTGCCGGCCGACGGCGTCGTCACCGGCAGCGGGACCATCGAGGGGCGAACCGTTCACGTCGCGAGCCAGGATTTCACGGTGGCGGGCGGCTCCGCGGGCGAGGTGCACGGCTACAAGATCGCCGACACCATGAAGTACTCGCTCAACACCGGCTCGCCGTTCATTCTCATCAACGATTCCGGCGGCGCCAGGGTGCAGGAAGGCGTCGGCAGCCTCTCAGGTTACGCGCGCGTCTTCTACCACAACACCCTGCTCTCCGGCGTGGTGCCGCAGATCTCGCTGATCTGCGGTCCGTGCGCGGGCGGCGCGGCGTATAGCCCGGCCCTCACCGATTTCATCATCCAGACGCGTTACGCCTATATGTTCATCACCGGCCCGGCGGTCATTAAGCAGGTTACCGGAGAAGTGATCACGGCCGAGCAACTGGGCGGCGCGCGCGCGCAGACGACCAACTCCGGCGTGGTCCACTTCATCGCGGAAAACGACGCGGACGCGCTCAATATCTGCAAGCGCCTGCTTTCGTTTTTGCCCTCGAACAATCAGGAAGACCCGCCGCGCGGCGACGCAGACAAGCGCCGCATGCACGACTTCTCGCTGAACTCCGTGGTCCCCGACGAGCCCAAACTCCCCTACGATATCCGCGAAATCATCACGCGCATCGCGGACCGCGGCGATTTCTTGGAAGTCCACAAAGAGTTCGCCCGCAACGTGGTAGTCGGCTTTGCGCGCCTGGTGGGGCGGACGGTGGCCATCATCGCCAACCAGCCGTCGGTGCTGGCCGGCGCGCTGGATATCAACGCCTCGGACAAGGCCGCCCGGTTTATCCGCTTCTCGAACGCGTTCAACATCCCGCTCATCACGCTGGTGGATGTCCCGGGTTTCCTGCCCGGCATCGACCAGGAGCACAACGGAATCATTCGTCACGGCGCAAAACTGCTGTTCGCCTACTCCGCGTCCACCGTGCCGAAGCTCACGGTGGTGATCCGCAAGGCGTACGGCGGCGGCTATATTGCGATGTGCTCGAAGGATCTGGGGGCGGATCGCGTGTTCGCCTGGCCCTCGGCCGAGATCGCCGTCATGGGCGCGGAGGGCGCGGCCGAGATCGTGTTCCGGCGCGAGATCGGCGCCGCCGAGGACCCGGAAGCCCGCCGGCAGGAGGTCATCGAGGAATACCGCAACACCTTCTCCTCGCCCTACGTGTCGGCCGGAGCCCGCCTGGTGGACGACATCATCGAGCCCTCCGAGACTCGCGGCTGCCTGGCCGCGGCGCTCGATTCCCTGGCCTCCAAGCGGGAACTGCGGCCCGTGAAGAAACATGGGAACATTCCACTTTAGGTGAGGCTATGGAGACATCCCTGGTATTGGAAGCCGGGCAGCGGCGCAGAATCCTGATCGCCGCCGCGGCGGCCGCCGCGATAGGAGCGCCGATCCGCATCCTGGACATCCGGCTGGCGCACGAGCCGGCCAGCCGTTGGCTAAAGGGCGGCAGGGCCGTCAATCGCGCCGCTCGCCGGCCTGCCTGGCTGCGCCGTCCCGCCGCGTCTAAGACAGAGGAGGAGCAGGCCTGGTGAAACTCCGCATTACTCTGGAGGGCGTGAGTTACGACGTGGATGTCGAAGTGCTGCCGGACGCCCTCGAACAGCCGGAAACCGAAACGGAGGTGGACGTCCTGGAGGAGGTGGTCCTCCCGCCGCCCCCGCCCGATTTCGGGCCCGAGGACCGCATCTGTCGCAGCCCCATTGCGGGCGCGGTGGTTTCGGTAGCGGTTTCCCCCGGGGACCGCGTTCGCAAGGACGATCCCGTGGCCGTGATCGAGGCCATGAAGATGCAGATCTCCATCGGGGCGCCTCTCGATGGAACGGTGGAGGAGGTTCACGCCAGCGCCGGGGACGCCGTCAGCCCAGGGCAGATTCTGTGCACGCTGAGCTAGCGCCAGCGAAAGGAAGCGAGGGGAAGCGAGAGGAAGTATAATCTGGTTTAGACCGTTGGTGATGGAGCCAGCCATCAACCGTCTCGAGCCCACCTCGGGAATGATAGCTCCTACTCGTGAAGAGCTAACTCTCCGCTCCAGGCTGTGCTCGATCTGGTCGCGGAGGCGGCGGCCCGGTACGAAATTGCCGCGCTTTCCGGCTTACTCGCGACTACCCGGGCGGCGGTAAACATGGCGACGTTATTGTTTGCGCCACAACCGCTTGCTTACGCGCGCGGCTCC
>OCZT010006624.1_pt1 | contig 11452 bp, 11 predicted proteins | sample 1539031 | NCBI WGS metagenome assembly OCZT01 (sample SAMEA3539308, study PRJEB22396) | soil metagenome | biome: tundra; feature: field; material: soil | place: USA | collected 2010-05 | depth 0.15 m
TAATAATAAGATAAATGCTATTTGTTTTATCGATATTAATATTAATAAATCCAGCGTTTTCAAGCATATTAAGCCATTCATTTTTTGAATAAACTTTGACATCACCTGTTCTATTAAATTTAGACTTCATGTATAAATTAGTAAGATACCTTAAAGGTGCAGGAAGCCAAAGTTCAGCAATAGTTATATGACCGTTATTTTTTAAAACTCTTTTCATTTCTTCTATTGATTTTTCTGGACTGGGATAATGATGAAATGAAAGGATACAAACAATAATGTCAAAAGTATTATCTACCCATGGCAAATTTTCAGAGTCTGCCACCTTAAGTTCTGCATAATTGGCTATTCTTTCCTGAGCATTTTTAATCATCTCTGGTGAAATATCAGCACCATACAAGTGGGATTTATATTCTTTAAGAATTTCAAGGAATAAACCTTTGCCACATCCTAAATCCAGAATAAACTCATTCTTAAACTTTTCAATTTTTAATTTAACTTTTTTATACAAGATTCTTGATTGACTTCCATAATAATGATTTTCATATTTGGTAGCCATTTTATCAAATGTTTTTCTTGCATCATCTTTGTAATTTTTCATTTATTAATGCCCCATCTTTATTTTTATTTATGTTTTTAATTATTCAAGCATTCCATGCGATTATGCTCAATTTTCCTCAATTTGATTCGTGCGAGCCTGCATGTCTCTTCCGTTATCCCCAATAACGAATCTGACATTGGGGACTTAACAGCAATAATCGCTACCCCCATGTAACTGGTTAAATAATCTAAGTAGTTTTGAGACATAAGTTCTCATTGCAATTGACTCTTTAAATAACTTACTCGGTCTCCATAACACTTGCCTTTCAACTTTTCGTCAATGTATGTCAAGTAGTTACGAATAGGTTTTATATATTCCTCCCCTGCAAGAATAATAAATAGATCGCTTTTCAAGTCTGCTTGTTTTGAAAGCATTTCAATTACTTTTTTACCCCATTCTTTTTTTTCTCTTGAAGTCAAGATTTTAAGTCCTTGTTTTCTTTTTTCCTTTGGTAGTTTGCTTAATGTAACATTATAGGGTTCAATCTCTTTATCAAGGTCAAGCAAATGATGTAAAGCAGAAAGTATATAAATTTTGTCAGGTTTTAATGAATAAGCATAAGCAAGACTATTGATAAATAGTGGACTTATGTACAAATCTTTAGCCTTTGCTTTTTTGTCACCCTTTTTTGAGACACAGGCTATAAGTACAATTTTTTTCATTGTTTCCTGCTGGGTGTTTTCTTAGCTAATGAAGTAAGTCCCAAAATTGCTGTTTTAAAGTTCGTATCCAAGTTAAGACGTTCCATTGATATCGCAATAAAATTGAATCAAATAGACAAATAGCTTAATAGCCTATTTATCCCGCAGACAACGAGCAGAATATCCAAAATGCTTATCGCTTAGGCTACTGTAAACTTCGTTAAGAGCGTTGTAAAGACGTATATAGTAGGCATTGAAATCATATTGCTCAGTAGAACTCCACCAACAACCATTGGAGCGAAAGTAGATGGAGTTTGAGCCAGCGATATCAAATGCTCCTGCAAAGTTGCGGTAGCCACTCGGAAGTGCCGTAAAACCACTTTCATTGGTTGCCCCTGTATTAGGACTTTCCCAATGGTTTGTGCCTGTTTCTTTTAATTTGCCTCCTGCAACACTTTCGCCTCCCAAATAAGTTGTCAGTTTTGTCCATTCTGAATCGGCAGGTATATGCCAACCTTTGGGGCATAATTTATTTGTGTTTACTGTGTACCAATTATACAAAGCACCGTAAGCATTTTTATAAGCCTTTGCATCATTTTTATACCAGCAGTATGCTGGTGCGGTTAATGTTTCCCATGTTTTATCATCAGTAACTAAAGGGATTGCTTTGCCATCATTATATTTGGTTGTTTTTAAATTCTCTTTCATCCAAACCTGTTTGCCAATGGTTACAGTTTTGTAAACATTGCCATCAATGTCTTTCACTATCTGTGCACGTAATCCAGTTGATCCTAAACAAAACAAGGTTACTGAAAATAACATAACAATTGTACTTTTCATTTCATCTTGCTTTTTAATTCTTATCCTTTTGTTTTCAAATTCAACGGCTTTGCAGAAATTGTCAATTAGTGAAATTGATAAATCGTCCTAATATCGCAAACAACGAACAGAAAATCCACCATTCTTATTATAGTCGTACCTTCCTACATTGCTGGAACTGTTGCCCATGTTCCTAAACCAAGCATTGTTTGCATTGTACTCATCTGAACACCACCAATAGCCAAGATATCCACTATAGAAGAATGTACCATTGAAGAAACGGTAACCGCCCGAAAGGGCAGTAAAACCACTACTGTTGTCAGCTCCTGTATTAGGATTTTTCCAATGGGTTATACCTGTTTCTTTAAGTTTGCCGCCCGAAACATTTACATCACCCAAATAGGTTGTCAGTGTTGTCCATTCAGCATCATTAGGTACATGCCAACCACTTGGGCATAATTTATTTGTCTTAACTGCGTACCAATTATACAAAGCACCGTAAATTTCTTTGTTTGCGATATCGTTATTATACCAACTATAGGCAGGTGTTTTTAAGGCTTTCCATGCAGTGCTATCCGTAACTAATGATATGCTTGTGCCATCATTATATTTGGTAGTTTTTAAATTCTCCGCCATCCAAACCTGTTTGCCAATGGTTACAGTTTTGTATACATTACCGTCAATATCTTTTACCGTCTGTGCCTGTAGTTCAGTTAACCCAATGCAAACCAAGGTTACTATTAATAATATTACATTTTTGTGTTTCATTTCTGTCCTACTTTTCTAATCATTGTCTTTTTGCTTCATAATTCACTGGTTTAAAGTTATCAAATTTAAACTTAACCATAGGCATTAGGTTAGGGGTGTATTATATTCTATTTATTCCTTAGACAGCGTACAGAAATACCATTCTGTTTACTGCTGCTATCTCTGTACATATCGTTGCGATAATAGCTCATGCTACGATACCAAGCGGTTGTTGCATATAGTTCAGTAGATGACCACCAGTAACCGTAACTCCCAGAGCCATTGAATGATCCATTACCGTAACGGTAGCCTCCTGCAAATGCTGAAAAACCGCTTTTGTTGTTGGTCATCTGATCGTTACCAACATTGCCTGCTATAGCATCTGTCATCCAACCAGAAGTGAATGCCATTGATTTGCCAATGAATTTTCCGCTAACATCATAACCGTAACTGTTGTTAGTAAGGTAATCTGTTAAAGTAATCCATTCAGCATCGGTAGGTAAATGCCAGCCTTTAGGACAAATTTTACGGCTATCAGTTGCTGTATACCAAGTATATAATCTCCCATAAATCGCTACATTACTCTCATTACCATCATATGCCCATTGGTATTTAGGTGTGCTTTCGCTCGTAATATCCACCGTTGTATGGGTAGTTGTTCCTATTGAATCACCATTGCTATACTTTGTTGTTTTTAGGTTTTCAGCCATCCAGACCTGTTTTCCAATGGTTACAATTTTGTAAACATTGCCATCAATATCTTTTATAGTCTGTGCTTGTAACCCAGTTAACCCTATGGAGAACAAAGTGAATACGTAAAATTTTACATTTCTATATTGCATTTTTTTCTCTTTTCTATTCTTTGTACTTATTCTTCATAATTCACTGGTTTAAAGTTTACAAACTTAAATTTAACCAGTGGTTATAAATATGGGGAGCATTGTATTTCAACAAACGGAAATTCCTTTTAAAATGTTATATCAGAGTATATATTATTTAAATATTGGCTTTGGTTCTTGTGAAGCTATATTAATGATAATAGAAGGTGTTTGGGTGTTCAGGTTGCTCTTCCGAGTTAGATTAAGCATCTTCCATCTATTTTAATTAATCTTAGGTAGATGGATTTTATTTGTTTTGCTTTTGTCATTGACTTTCATAACTTTATCATATAAATAATTATCATGTCAAGTCTCATCCAAGGCTACGAATATGATATCTTCATCAGCTACCGCCAGAAAGACAATGAATACGATGGTTGGGTGACAGAGTTTGTGGATAATTTAAAACGGGAGCTACATGCCACCTTTAAAGAAGACATTTCCATTTACTTCGATGTCAATCCACAGGATGGTCTGCTTGAAACGCATATTGTAGACGAATCGTTGGCTAAGAAACTAAAGTGTCTAATCTTCATTCCCATAATCTCGCAAACCTATTGTGACTTAAAAAGTTTTGCATGGCAACATGAATTTGTTGAGTTTAATAAACTGGCAAAAGAAGATCAGTTCGGCAGAGATATCAGACTTGGTAGCGGAAATGTAGCAAGCAGAATATTACCAATTAAGATTAATGACCTCGATACAGAAGATAAAAATATTCTTGAAAATGAAATAGGTGGAGTGCTGCGAAGCATAGAGTTTATTTATAAGTCAGCGGGTGTTAACAGACCTTTGAGAGCTAATGAAGATCACCCACAGGATAATCTCAATAAAACTTACTATCGTGACCAGATCAACAAGGTGGCAAACGCTGTTAAAGAGATTATTAATGCGATTAAGAAACATAATCAACAGGAAGAAGAGGTTTCAAAAGAAGTTGTGAAAATAACCCCTAAACCCCAAAAGAATCTGAAAGCAAGAATCGTTATATCATCTGCAATATTATTGGTGTTAATAGTGCTTGGATATTTCCTTATTCCTAAAGTGTTTAAGTCATCCAAATCAGTTGAAAAATCAATTGCAGTACTACCATTTAAATCACTAAGTAGTGACCCTGAGAAACAATACCTTGCTGATGGTACGATGGACGCAATATTGCTTCACTTGCAAAAGTTTAGCGATTTAAGAGTATTGTCCAGAACATCGGTAGAACAATACCGTGGGACTAAGAAAGCCACTTATGCCATTGGTCAGGAACTTGGTGTATCATATTTGCTCGAAGGTAGTTTTCAAAAATCTGGAGATAATGTTAGGTTAATTGTTCAGTTAATTAAAGCAAGTAAAAAGGAAAGTCATGTTTGGGCAAATGAATATGACAGAAACTGGAAAGACATATTTTCTGTTCAGAGTGAAGTTGCACAAACAATTGCAAAAGAATTGCATGCAATAATTACCCCTGAAGAAAAGCAACTAATTGAGAAAATACCAACAAACAACCTTACCGCATACGATTTTTACCAACAGGGAAGAGAAGAATATATTAAATATTGGATTAATAATAGGAACAAAGCTGCACTGCAAATAGCCGAAGATTTATATCATAAAGCATTGAAATACGATTCCACATTCGCTCAGGCATATTCAGGTCTGGCAAGTGTATATTGGGACAAGCATTATATCAAAGAAAAAGGATATTTGTCAGAAAATTTTATGGATTCTGTTCTAATTCTTGCAAATATTGCCCTTTCCTTTGATAATCAATTATCAGAAGCATATACTTTAAGAGGGAACTATTATAGTGAAATCGGGAAAACAGAACAGGCTATTGAAGAATTTGATAAAGCCATAAAATTCAACCCAAACGATTGGATGGCTTACCACGAAAAAGGAGCATTCTATTATGCTACCGATCTTGTTAATAATATTAATTATCTTCAAAAAGCTGCTTCCCTTAATCGTGGAGCAGAATTACCTGCTTTATTAGGGGATATCGGTTGGGCGTATCTTTGTGCTGGATTCCCTGAGAAAGCAAAGCAATATTATCTGGACAGATTGAAATTAGATAACGATTCATTGACATATTATTATAGCTTAGAAAATGATGAATTCTGGCATACAAATTTCAATAAATCTATTGAATATGCAGAAAAAGGTTATGCGATAGATTCAACCAATAAAGGCATACTATATTATTTAGGATTAAATTATGCATGGCTTGGTCAGTATGAAGAATCGTTAAAATATTATAAAAAGTATTATGAAAGATTGAAAACTACGGGAGAAATTCTTATAGACGGTATGCACCGTATAGGATATGTTTTCTGGCAAAATGGCTATAAAGAAGAGGCTGAATACTATTTCAATGAACAAATAAAATATTGTAACAGGATGATTGAGTTGAAGCGATCATTATATGGACTATATGCATATTATGATCTTGCAGGTGTATATGCTTTCATGGGAGAGAAGGATAAAGCATATAAAAATTTAAGAATTTTTAATCAAATTCAACGAGTGCCCTTATGGATGTCAATGTTAATAAAAACAGACCCTTTATTCAACAGCATCAGGAATGAACCAGAATTTCAGCAGATTGCCAAGGATATTGAAGCAAAATATCAAGCAGAGCATGAAAGGGTAAGAAAATGGCTTGAAGAGCAAGGGAAGTTGTAAGAATTTTATGGTTTAGAAAATAGGTGGACGAATTAATCTCTTTATATTCTTTTTGACAACTAAAACTTAAATCAAATGGAACAAGAAATTTACTATATGCTGCCATGACTAATCCTGCCAATTATTATTATTTCAATATGGGATGCTGTATGGAAATTAATTGCATTGTGGAAAGCAGCACGAAACAATCATCTTGCTTGGTTTATTTGCATTGCTATCTTTAATACAATAGGAATTTTGCCAATCATTTATATTCTGGTACATAGAAAGAAAAACAGCACGAATTCAGAAAAAACTTGATGATATATATAAAAAGCCAAACATATTGACCACATCTCGATGTTATATTACAATAAACATATATGACTTAATTACTAACTGTTAACTTCAGCCTTTGATGGTCAATCAGGTCTGGCTTACTATGGTCAAAGCCAACGGGTTTCCCATTATTCATATGAATTCGAGGACATTGCTTAACAGGGAATTTATGCTTTCCACTCAGATTTTAGGCTACACTGCTTCATGTTTGGAATTGTTCATTGCCAATTGGGTTTCATATTCCTGAGATAAGGAATTACCTGATTAGAAAAGTAAGGTTCTTGCAAACACCAAAAAATATAATTGAGTTGAAGTTCATTCTTTGCGAAAGAAAACATTTCATCAACTGTTATCTGAACGCCTGTCTTGGGGTTGACGTATTGGTAATTCCCATCCTGCACTGCTACCCCTATCGGAACAATTCCTGAACAACTTTTTATGAATTGATAACTATTATTAATCTGCGATTTTTTGTATGGCATTAAATCAGGATTGCCAACACCAACTTTTATTTGCTGTGCATAGGCAAATAAATCCTTCAACAAATTTCCATTAGTCCATGGTAGAAATTCACAAGGCATGTAGTTAATGTATTGAATTACTATTGTGTTTGGAAAAGCAGTTTTTAGGGTCAACATATTTTCTTTGATTGCATTTTTGTAATTATCACAAGTGAAACCTTTCGGGTAATGCTTTCCTGTTGTTCCAAATTCAACTGAGGTTTCAGGTAAATTGATTCCTGCAATTATCCCGTCAAACATTTTTCCTAATTCACACATGAGTTTATGAAATCGAGAAGCAACATTCACATCCCATCGTCTTGATACCCAACCTTCTTTGTAATATAAATTTTCTTCCTTGTCTTTGAAAATATACTGAGCATTTACCCCACCATGATATACTGTGTCTTGTAACAAATAGTCAGGAACATTTATCATTGTGCTGTCAAAAGAAACATCCTGCAATTGAATGAAAAGCGATTTGCCCTTTGATTTCAGAAATTCAACATCATCTTTGATGATTTGAAAATTGAATGAATCCCTTTTCGGTTCAAGTTCCTTCCATATATATTTTATTTGTGCACCAACTAATTGTTTTGTGCTAAGAAAAATTGTATCATGAATTCTTGCTCTATCACGATTCACAAAAATGTAGTTACTGATTTTAGTCGTTAGGTTGGATTCGCTCACTTGTCCAGTTGCCTTGGAAAATGCAAGTGTAAATGAAATTATAAAAAGCAAGTTCCTAATCATTTTTGTTTCTTCAAAGCGTCTCAGTTGGAATCGTAGAATTGGTTAACTAAAAGGAATAAATATATTGCCTATGTTTTTCTCTTAGTCCTTCTATATCCGTGCGAGTTAAATATAAAAATAAATGCGGTACGGTTCTATGAATACTAATGCAAAAAAAACGGAAAGTTTTTTGATATACGAATAACAGGAGGGGATTGTGGGGTTTTTGCATATAAAAAACCCTCAGTTATTATGGCTAATGAGGGGGTGAAATACAAAATTAGTATCCAGATGAATATTAACAGAAACTGGAATAGAATAGATGTGCTAACTTAGAGTGACAAACTACCTTTAATCGTACCCAGTGGATGCTTTGTATCAAATTGCAAAACCTTTTCAAGAAATTTTTCAAGACCTAATTCTTACAGAAATTATTTTCATTTCCAGAATTTTTTTATTGTTTTCAATTATGACTCTTCTTAACATCAGTCTGGATTTTATAGTTTCTATTAAATAAATTTTTTCTATAATTTTTTTAAGTTTCTGAAAATTTATGGTTGAACTAAATTCTAAAGAATTCAAATTTTTTCCAGAAATAAAATTCAAAGTATTTATAAATAGATTTAGAAAAATTGTCAGAAATAATATTTGGCAAAATATCTGAAGTGCATGAGAAGACGCAAACGCCTCACCCACAGCGTATAGGGGGGGCGGGGTTAAATTGACCCTAATAGGGGGCGATACCGCTATATGTCAGATTATGTGTACATTATATAAATGAAGTAGATTGTCCATTTAAAATGAAACTACAAGACATACATCCATATGATAAAACTATTGTTGGTTTAGATAACATTTATATTATTGATTATGAGGGCAATTTCTACATTAACTCCCCATGTATCATGGCTACTGACAAGACCATAAGTACAGGAAGAACTTACTTGCTTGTTGAAAATCACAGAGGAACAGGTGTCAGTATGACTGATGTTAATCTTATTGATGTTTACTATGATGAAGGGGTCATTAATCTCATAGTACAGGACATCATCTCTCAAAAGACATTCTGCTTGAATCAATACATTAAATGTCCGCAAAACCTCTGCAAATGGGTTCTAATTGAATTGAGTACAAAAGCCGAACATATTGACCACATTTCGCCAATCATATCATACTTAACATATTTGACTTAATCAGAAACCTTTGATTTTAGCCGTTGGTGGACAATCAAGTCTGGCTTAATATGGTCAAAACCATTGGCTTTTCCATTATGCACAAAATCGATAAAATTTGGATGTTCTATATTTTCTGGGAACAGGAGTAGGTTAGGGTTTCGTTGTCATTGTAAGGATGAAAAGTTATTAGCCGACCACTTGGCTCAATTTCTATTCGGTAATAAATACCGTCATAGTATACACTTCTTGTTCCCATTCGTCTATAATTTATTGTAGGTTTCTCTTTGAAATGTTCTTTGATATCAATGTAAACACTCTTAATCACATTTTCAACAATTCTTCTTATATCACGATATTTATATTGAAAAATGGTTTTTTCCGAAAATCGTTCACCAATTTTTGTTTCTTTAACATGGCGTATAAAAATATGAAGGAAACGTTCAAAATCCCACCAAATTGGAATCTCATAGGGAAGAAGTACGTCATCTTCAAATTGTGAACAGATACTGATCAATGTGTAGTAAGTGTCTTTATATTTAACAGCTAAGTCTTTTAGTTTTTCATTAGAACGATTGATTTCTTTTGCAAGGATATCATAATGAAACGATTTTCTCTCGGCATGTTAAAGGATGATACAATTTCGATATCAGCATTTTGAATTCCTTTTTTGTCTAATGCTTCTATTTGTTCAGGAGTAAGTTCTTCAAGTGGTGAAGGGGAAAATTTTATATATTGATTTGTACGAGTAATATTACCAAAAACAATTAATGCTTGAAGTTTTTCTCTTTCTTCTAATGTGTATTTGAAAGTTCCCATAAGTGTCGGTTTATACATCTTATATGATTCACAGCCATAATGAAATTCCAGAGTAACAAACGTGTCATACTGTCCATACATACTAAAAATTTCTTCATTGGAAAAGTTCATGTAGTTAAGTTTTTAATGTTAATTAGGAGCAGAAAGAGTTGCAGGTAACTTGTTTTAGCGGTATATTCCTTTCAGTCATTGAATTGTCCTTTTAAATAGGCGATAGCTTATTCGTATCGAAGTGCTTCAATCGGGTTTCTCCTTGCTGTATTCCAGCTTTGCAGTGTAACAATAGTTACGACAAACGCAAAAGTTCCTACTCCTGCCAATGCAAATACCCACCAATCTAAGGTCGTTTTATAGGCAAAATTTTCTAACCACTTTTGCATGAGTTTATAGGCAATTGGTGATGCTATTATAAATGCCGCCAACACCCAAACCACAAAGAGGTAATTAATGATTTTGAAAATATCCAACAGCTTTGCCCCGTTCACTTTTCTTATGCCTATTTCTTTTGTTTTATTGATGCAGATTTGGAATACCTGACCGAGTATGCCGAGCATCACTAAAATAAATGCAATAATTGAAAAGGCGGATATGGCTTTTCCAAGTTGTTCGTCCTTTGCATACATCACGTTAAGCCTATCATCAATAAATTCAAATTCCATCGGGTATTCTTCCGGCATAACTGATTTCCATACTTTTTTCAGTTCTGATAGTTGGGAGGATATATTTCCTTTGGATAACCGGATGGAATAATTTGGAAAATTGTTAATGTACCTGTGGTCTATGGCAACAACTACAGGAGTTATGGCTTCTCTGAACGACATAAATTTAAAATCTTTCATTACGCCTACGATAGTATAATAGTCCCAGATTTTTGGATTCTCACGTTCTTTCCATTGATTCTTTCTCATTCCCGTTTCATTTACAATGCAGATTTTATCAGTTTTTCCCTCTCCAATTGCCCAGTTTTCAAGCATCTCTATATCATAAGTTTTTATAAAATCATTGTCGGCATAAATCAAATATCCATCTTCGGTTTGAGCATTTATTATACCCGGAATACCCTGACTAATAGATGAACTTTGCACAAAGGGTAACTTTTCAATTTCGCTTTTTAGGGCATTTGCCAATTTCAAATTACTATTTAGTTTCAGGTAAATGATGTTTTCTTTCTGAAAACCGAGGTCAGCGTGTTTTGAAAAATGAAGCTGTTTGTTGATAAAGAACAGACAGATAAGCAAGCCTAGGGCAACTGTAAATTGTGAAACGGAAAGTACATTGGTCGCAAAACTTCCTCCACGTTTAACATATCCGCCTTTCAGGTATTTTAGTAAGTTGAACTTTATCAAGCCCCATTGTGGTATAATTGTATTTATGAGTATGATAGAGCTAATTGTCAAAATGAAAAATAGGAATGGCGTTGGCTGAAATAATAATCCTATGCTAATTGTGCTTCCCAATAATTGGTTAGCAAATGGTAAGAAATATGATAATAATATTAATGATATTGCTATTGCTATAAATACCCCGATAAATGATTCGGACAGAAAATATTTAA